>Ga0335073_10003825_pt1 | contig 21023 bp, 13 predicted proteins | sample Lox_Sample_22_FD_207093 | JGI IMG/M metagenome (GOLD analysis project Ga0335073, IMG submission 207093) | Soil microbial communities from Loxahatchee National Wildlife Refuge, Florida, United States - Lox_Sample_2.2 | ecosystem: Environmental > Terrestrial > Soil > Wetlands | place: USA...
CGCCACGAAGTGGCCCATCTTCTCCTTTGTGACGTTTTCCTGTCCTGATATGTCCGGAATGTCCATGCGAAAAGTACGCTAAGTTGCTTTCGCCGGGACTCGCGGCGAGGGCTGGTAGGGCCCACTGTGGAGGCGGCTGGTGTTAATGCGACCGATGGGGATGCGGGTTTCAGTGGGCGCCGGGCCAATGCGTCCGCCACGGTTACGTCGTGCCCTCGTCGCGATCGCGGGCCCAGGGGTCGTAGTAGATACGGTGGCCGCCGGCATCGTCGGTCTCGTCCACGAGAGCGGGCCCTGGGCTGCTAGTCCTCGGTTGCGGGTGAACCACGGTCGCCCGGGCCAGTTCGCGCGGATCTGGCGCGGCTGGCTCGCGTGCGACCGCCGTCGCGGCGGCGAGGCGGCGGATGTGGCGGATGTGGCGGCGCAGCAGGAGCCAGTTGGCGGCGCCCGCCACGACAGCGGCTGTCACCCCGACCTCGAGGACCGCGACCAGGCCGACCTCCGCGCCGGCCGGACCTACCGCCGCGAGCCTGCCCGCGCCAAGGGGTCCGCCGGAGAACTTGGCGCCGAACCCGATGACCACTCCGGCGAGCGATCCGGTGAGCAGTCCCCATAGCGGCGCGCTCTCGAGGACAGGCGTCGGCGCGATCCGCACCGTAACCAGCCCGGCCAGCGCGCCCGCCAGGTACGGGGCGGCGAGGATGAAGAACCCCAGCCAGGGCGGGAAGGCGGCCTTCGCGCCGACCGGCAGCGCCGCGAGCATGGGGAACGCCGGAACCGCGCCCAGCGCCGACCCCGACGGGGACACCGCCGTGCCCACGCCGAACGCGAACCCTGGGCCGAGCATGTACGCGATCGCCCAGATGACGGAGTTCGGCAGGTAGCTGATCCCGGCCAGCAGCAGCAGCACGGACCCGCCCGCGCCCGGTGACAGCGCGGCCGACGCGTCCCTGTAAGCGCTCAGGTGGACGGCGAGCGATGCCCCGGCAAGCAGCGCGCCGCAGGCGATCAGCACCGACAGCGCGGCCACCATGCCCAGAATCACCGAACGCGGCCGTGGCTGCACCAGCGCGGCGAGCGTCCGCCACGGGGCCAGGCCGCGGGCCGCTCCGAACCCGCCTGCTACGAGCGCGAGCAGGAAGCCGGCGGCGACCGCCTGCCACAGTGACGCCGACGCGGCCGGGCTCCGGCTGGCCACCGCGACGGCGCCGGTGAACAAGGCGTAAGGGAACGCGATCGCGGCGGCCGCGTACCCCACGTGGCGCAGCCTGGTCACGTGGCCCGCGTGCGTCATCCAGCGGCCGGCTCGCTCGATTAGCACGCCGGGAAGCAGGACGAGGCCGAGCGGCAGCAGTCCGATGCGGCCGACGCCCCGCACGGTCACCTCGACGTGGTGCGCGACAAGCCACAGCATGCCCGCGGAGCGCAGCACACCGGGCAGGCCGCCGCCCAGCCCTACGTGCGGCGCCGTGATCCAGCCGACGGCTGTCATCGTGACAAGCACCGCGAGCCCGCCGCTTGCCGCCGCGAGCGCGGCGATGCCGCCCGCGATGAGGAGCGGCCTGCTCGGGAGCACGATGGCGTCGCCGGGCGGTGCTGGTCCGCGCGCCCCAGGCCCGCGCGGACCCTGCGCGGAAACGCTCACATCGCCCATCCTGTCGACTGACCGGGCAAACGGCACGCCGCCACGCCGCACGCCCGGGCGGCACCGGCGACTGAGAGTCAGATCACATGGGTGCGGTCGACTCCCCTGAGGGGCGGCCCAGGCGCGGCAACGACTACGCTGCTTTGTACGCCGCTTGTCTCGTCGCGGCAATCAGACGTAAAGCAATCGGACTGAGATCGGACCCCCAGTGGACCTGTTCGAGTATCAGGCTAAGGAACTCTTCGCCGAATACGGCGTTCCGGTGCCGAAAGATAAGGTCGCCCACACCGCCGCTGAGGCACGGGAGATCACCGCCGCGTTCGCGGCAGAAGGCAGCCCCCAGGTCGTCGTGAAGGCGCAGGTAAAGACGGGCGGCCGCGGGAAGGCCGGCGGCGTGAAGCTAGCCGACGGGCCCAGTGAGGCCTATGAGAAGGCCGAGCGCATCCTCGGTATGGATATCAAGGGTCACACCGTGCACAAGGTGCTGATCGCCGAGGCAACGGACATCAAGTCCGAGTATTACCTGTCATTCCTGCTCGACAGGGCGAACCGCACGTTCATGTCCATCTGCTCGGTCGAGGGCGGCGTCGAGATCGAGGAGGTCGCCCACAGCAACCCGGACGCGATCGCCCGCGTCCCGGTCTCACCGCTGACCGGCGTCGACCACGACAAGGCCCTGGAGATCGTCACGGCCGGCCGCATTCCTGAGGAGGCGGCCGAGCAGGCCGCGGTGCTCGCCGAGCGGCTGTGGGCCATGTTCACCGACGAGGACGCGACCCTCGCCGAGATCAACCCCATGGTGCTGACCCCGGACGGCCGCGTGCTCGCCCTTGACGGCAAGGTCACGCTGGACGACAACGCGGCCTTCCGCCAGGACCACGAGCGGTTCGCGGACTCAAGCTCGACTGACCCGATCGAGGCGCGCGCCAAGGCGAAGCACCTCAACTACGTCAAGCTCGAGGGGCAGGTCGGCATCATCGGCAACGGGGCTGGCCTGGTGATGTCCACCCTCGACGTCGTGGCGTACGCGGGCGAATCGTTCGGCGGGGTCCGGCCAGCGAATTTCCTGGACATCGGCGGCGGCGCGTCGGCCGAAGTGATGGCGAGCGGCCTGGAGATCGTGCTGTCCGACCCGAGCGTCAGGGCCGTGTTCGTGAACGTCTTCGGCGGGATCACGTCGTGCGACGCCGTGGCCAACGGGATCGTGTCCGCGTTCGCCATGCTCGCCGAGCGCGGCGAGCACGTGGACCGGCCGATCGTCGTCCGCCTGGACGGCAACAACGCGGCCGAAGGCCGGCGGATACTCACTGAAGCCAGCCTGCCGGGTGTTGAGCAGGTGGACACGATGGACGGCGCGGCGCGCCGCGCGGCCGAGCTGGCCGCCGCGAAGGGAGCATGAGGTGGCGATCTTCCTGACCGCCGAGAGCCGGGTCATGATTCAGGGCATCACCGGCTCGGAAGGCCGCAAGCACGGCGCGCGGATGCTCGCCGCGGGCACCACGGTGGTGGGCGGCACCAACCCGAAGAAAGCGGGACAGACCATTGAGCTGAACGGCCAGGAGGTTCCCGTCTTCGGCACAGTCGCTGACACGATGGCGGCAACGGGTGCGGATGTCTCGGTCGTGTTCGTCCCCGCCTCCGGCACCAAGGCGGCCGTGATCGAGGCGATCGAGGCGCGGATCCCGCTGTGCATCGTGATCACCGAGGGCATCCCCGTGCACGACACGGCGGAGTTCTGGGCCCGGGCTGTCGAGGCAGGCAACACCACGCGGATCGTCGGCCCGAACTGCCCCGGCATCGCGTCGCCCGGCAAGTCGAACGCGGGCATCATCCCGGCCGACATCACCAGCGAGGGCAGGATCGGCCTGGTGTCCAAGTCAGGGACGCTGACCTACCAGATGATGTACGAACTGCGAGACATCGGTTTCTCCACCGCGGTGGGCATCGGCGGCGACCCGGTCATCGGCACCACGCACATCGACTGCCTCAGAGCATTCCAGGACGACCCGGAGACGTCTGCGATCGTGATGATCGGCGAGATCGGCGGCGACGCCGAAGAGCGGGCCGCCGCGTTTATCGAGCAGAACGTCACCAAGCCGGTTGTCGGCTATGTGGCCGGGTTCACCGCGCCTGAAGGCAAGACGATGGGGCACGCGGGCGCGATCATCTCAGGCTCGGCGGGCACGGCGCAGGCGAAGAAGGAGGCCCTAGAGAAGGCCGGCGTCCGTGTCGGCAAGACCCCGAGCGAAACGGCCACGCTGGTCCGCGACATCGTACGCGCTGGTTAGTCCGGGGGGGCGACCCCCCGGAACCCCCGGCTGCGCCTTAACGGCGCACGTGCCTCGGGGTGTGTGCCACCCATCACCCACCGCCGACCTTTCGGCTGCGCTTGGTGACGCGTGAGGCTCGGGGTGTGTGCCACCCGATCATCCCCGCGGACTTTCCGGCTGCGCCTTAACGGCGCACGTGCCCCGGGTGTATGTGATCCCATCACCCAGCGCCGACCTCCTGGCTGCGCTTTGATGGCGCACGTGCCTCGGGGTTTATGAGGGCCCAATCAGCCCGGAACGTCAAGCGGCGCGGCGGGGGCCTAGTGCTTCGCGGACCCAGGCGACGATGTCCGTGGTGGTCGCGCCCGGGGTGAAGATCTTCGCGACGCCCATCGCGGTCAGCTCGGGGATGTCAGCGTCGGGGATGATCCCGCCGCCGAAGACCACGATGTCGCTCGCCTCCCGTTCCTTCAGCAGCTCGATGACGCGGGCGAACAGCGTCATGTGGGCGCCTGAGAGCACGGACAGGCCGACCGCGTCGACGTCCTCCTGGATGGCGGCCGCCACGATCTGCTCCGGGGTCTGGTGCAGCCCCGTGTAGATGACCTCGACGCCGGCGTCGCGCAGCGCGCGGGCCACCACCTTCGCCCCGCGGTCGTGGCCGTCAAGCCCGGCCTTCGCCACGATGACGCGGATCTTGCCTGCTGACTCGATCTTGCCTGATGGCTCTGCCACGGTGCCTCCCCGAACCAGGGTAACGGCGGCGCCATCGGTCAGTACACGCAGGGAATGCCGAACGGGGCGCCCGGCTTGACCGTGACCGCGCCGCCGGCCTGGCCGTTGTCCGCCGCCGACGTCGCCGCTGGCGACGGGGACGGGGAGGAGGACGAGGAGGGCGTCACGCCTGACGACGAGCCGAGGCCGGCGGGCACCGCGGTGGAGTTCGTGCCGAGCAGGACCGCCACGTGACCGGCTGGCAGCGACGGGTCCGCGGCCGCGGTCCCGCCGAAGTAGTGCGCGATCTTCGCCGCGTTGGCGACCGCCCCGGTGCCGTAGAACACCTGGGTCCCCGGCTGGACCGCCTCCGACTGGGCCGACGCGTCCTCGACGGCGCCGGCCTTGTAGCCGGCGGACACGAGCGCCTGCGAGACCGCCCCGGCTAGCCCTCCCGTGGTCCCGCCGTTGTAGACGTCCACGGTGACGGTCGACGGCGCCGGGATAGGCGCGGTCTTCTTCGCGGGCTTGGACGCGCCCTTCTTCGCGGGCGCTTTCTTGCCGCTGGGCGGCGCCGTGAAAGCGGTGTGCACGATCCGCTGGATATAAGGCACGTCGACGAGGTTCACATCCTGGGACGCCCCGTTGAGCATCAGGTTGTTCTCATAGCCCGCGATTGGCAGTGTCTTGAAGCTCAGGTTCTTACCGGTCAGGGCGTGCATCTCGGTGGCGAACTCGGGCAGGTCCCAGCCGCCGGACGTGATGACGTACTTCTTGGCGACGTCGAGCAGGCTGGTGATCTGGCCGATGTCGGTGAGCATCCCCTGGTGCTCGAGCTTCCAGATCACGTAGTCGATGACCGCCTGCTGGCGCTTCGTGCGGTCCAGGTCGCCATTGGGCAGGCTGTCCCGCTCGCGCACGAACGCCAGCGCCTGGTCCGCCTGCAAGTGGATGTAGCCGGCGTGCTTCTGGTTGAAGCCGGAGTTCGCGTCATGGAGGTTCCTGCCGCCTTCCCATGACTTAACGCACACCTCGATGCCACCGAACGACTGGGCCAGCGCGAAGAACCCGGCCAGGTTCACCTCGGCGAAATGGTCGATGTGCTGGCCGGTCACAGCTTCAACCGTGGCGATCGTGGCCGCCTGGCCGGCCTCGTTGGCCAGGAAGTAGCGCTGGTCGTGGCTCATCTTCGAGTCGACGGTCTGCTGCAGGCTCTGTTCCCAGGCGTCGCCGTAGGCCTGGTCGATCTTTCCCTGCGTGTCGCCGCCGTAGGACTGGGGGAACGTGACCAGGTCATCGCGCGGTATCGAGAAGCCGACCGCTCTCTTCCCGCCGGCGAAGATATGAATGAGGATCAGCGTGTTCGTGTCCTGGCCGCCGACGCCGTCGTACAAGACGCCCTGCACGCTGCCGGCGTGCATCGCTGTCAGCAGCGCGGACGACAGCACGTTCCCGTTGTAGTCGGTCCGGCTCTCCAGGCCCATCAGCAGGATGTTCATCGCGCCGGTCTGCGGGCCGCCCGTGTCCACGTTGGAGCTGGCGACACCGTTGAGCTCGCCTTGCACGTAGTAGGCGACCCCGCTCGTCGCGAGGATCAACGAGGCGGCCACGCATGTCACCGCGTACCCGATCTTGCCCGCGAGCACCGTCCCGCCACGCGCCCTGAACATTGCTGTCCCTTCAGGCTGGCCGTCACCGTAGGCGCGAGGCTACCGCCACATTTGACGCGAGGTATGGCGTATGACGCGTTTGCGCCGCGGGTCACGCGGTGTCATCGAGTCTGGAGGCTGGCCAAGCCGCCTGCCGTCAGTCCACGCAGGGGATGCCGTACGGCGCGTTCGGCTGCACCGTCACCGCGCCGCCGGCCGGCCCGCTGTTCTGCAGTTCTCCCGCGGGGACTCCGGACGTGGACGGTGACGGGGAGGAGGATGCCGGGGACGCGGACGGCGACGTGCCGATGCCCGCGGGAACGGAGGTCGTGTCGGTGCCCAGCAGCACCTCGACGTGCCCGGCCGCCAGCGAGGTGCTCGGGGCGGCGGTCACGCCGTTGAAATACCCGGCGATCCGCGCCGCGGAGGCGGCGGCTCCGGCGCCGTAGAGGACTTCGGTCGAGGACCGCGTCGCGATGTTCCCGACAGTGCCGACCTTATAGCCCGCGGTGGCGAGCGCCTGCGATACGGCTCCGGCCAGGCCCTTGGTGTAGCCGCCGTTGTACACGTCCACGGTGGTCGCGGCGGGAGCGAGCGACGACCCCTTGTCACCGGTCTTGGCCGCGGACTTGGTGGCCGGCCTCTTCGGCTTCGGCGGCGGGGGATAGAACGCGTTGTGCACCATCTGCTGGATCGCCGTGGGATCGACGAGGTTCACGCTCTGGCCGTCCTCGGTGCCGTAGCCCGTGATCGGCAGCGTGCGGAAGGTCAGGTTCCGCCCGGTCAGGGCCTGCATCTCGCCGGCGAACTGCAGCAGGTTCCAGCCATTGTCCGTGATCACATACTTGCGCGCGACGTCCAGGAGCTGGTTGACCTGGCCGATGTCCGTCAGGATGCCGTCGTGCTTGAGCTTCCAGATCACGTAGTCGATGACCGCCTGCTGCCTGTGGGTCCTGTCGAGGTCGCCGTTGGTCAGGTTGTGCCGCTGCCTGACGAAGGCAAGCGCCTCAGCAGGGTTGAGGAACTGGTAGCCAGCCTTGAAGTTCGCGCCGGAGTAGTCCGGGTCGGACGTCGCCTGGTTCAGGCACACCTCGACGCCGCCGAAAGTCTGCGCGAGCTCATAGAAACCGATCAGGTTGAGCGCGACGAAGTGGTTGACCGTCACGCCGGTGAGGTTCTCGACCGTCTGGATCGCCGCGCGCTCGCCGGCGTCGTTGGTGGCGGACGCGATGTCGTCCTGGTTCATCTTCGCGGCCTGGCCGCTGGCCACGAGCTGATTCTGCTTGTTCGCCTTGGCGAAACCGAAGGCTTGGTCGATCTTCCCCTGGGTGCCGCCGTACCCGTCAGTGCCGACCATGGTGACCCAGTCGTCGCGCGGGATGGAGAAACCTACCGCCCGGTTACCGCCGGCGAAGATGTGGATGAGAATCAGGGTGTTGGTCGTGTTGCCGCCGATGCTCCCGATGTGCATTGCGTCCTCGACGCCCCGGGCGATGGGCTGGCCGTTCCAGTAGGTGCGGCTCTCCAGGCCCATCAGGAGGATGTTCATCGCGCCGGTCGACGGGCTGCCCGAGATCGCGTTCGAGCCGCCCAGGCTTTCCGCCTTGCTCTGCACGTAGTAGGCGAAGCCGCTCGTAACGAGCACGAGCGAGGCGAAGATACAGCCGATGGTGTACCCAGCCTTGCCGGCTATCGCCTTAAGCATCGCCTGCGTCCTCCGTGCTGGCCTGCACCATTGCGGCGAAGACTACACGGTGAAGCTGAGTACCAGCGCCTTTGTAAGGGCCGCGTCCGATATCGGGCTTTCGCGCCGGTCGCGCGCAGTGACATATTTGCCGCGTTATGCGGGCCAATCACCAATACATACCGTTGAGCCTGCCCACATAGGGACGAGCGCGCGAGGCTGATGCATTAGTCTTCGGAGCAATGACCATACGACCTGGGGACGAGCCTCGCCCCGGCCCCGCGCGCGACGACAGCGCACAGCCAGGACGACGCGGACTCGACCCCGTTTCCGGGGCTACTGAGCCTGCCGTCCGCCCGGCTGCCCCTGGGCGCGTGCCCGGCACGGCAGGACGCAACGGCACCGGCCCCAGACGCGGCGCCGGCACAGGCCCGCGACCCGGACGGGACGGCGCGGTTCCGTCCTTCCAGCCGCGCGACGACCTCCGGCAGACCGACCCTAGCCGCGGGCGCGGGTCCGCAATGGGGCAAGGATCCGGGCAGCAGCCGCCCGGACGGCGTTCGCCCTGGGAGACCAGGCGGCCGTTCGACGCCAACGGGCAGGCGCGTAACGACCGCGGCCCGGACGGGACTGGCGCCCGCGGCGGCCCGCGCGATGCGCGGACGGGCGCCCGCAGCGGGCGCCCGGACCCCGGCGGCAGGGACAGGATGGGTGACCCTGACAGGGGCGGCGGGCGCGGCCCGCGCGACCGGGGTAACGGGCTGGCGGCTGACATCCTGGCGGGCCCGCTGTTCCGGTGGGTCGGCCGACTCCCGGGCAGGCGGGCCGCGCTCGTCCTGCTCGGCTTCGTCCTCGTCGGGATGATCGGCACGGTGGTGACCAACCACGATCCGGGCGGGCTGCTCGGCTTCATGCTGATCGCCGGCTCTGTCGTCACCGCTGCCGCTGTCCAGCGGCGCGCCGTGTACAAGCTCATTCCGCTGCCCGCGATCTGCTACCTCGGCGCCGCCATCCTGACCGGCGCCTACCACGACCGGTCGATCGACACCTCGAAGACCGAACTGGGCCTCAGTTTCCTGCAATGGCTTGCCAACGGGTTCTTCTCGGTGAGCGCGGCGACCATCCTGGTCCTGCTGATCGCTGGCGGCCGCTGGCTCGTGTCGATGCAACTCGTCTCCGGCCAGTTCCCCATGTCCGTGCAGCGGGCCGGCGCCGGGCGGACGCCAGGTCCTGCTCAGGCACCGGACCCGCGCGCCGACCTCGACTCACGGTCCGACCGCGACCCCAGAGCCGACCGCGAGCCGCGCACCCGGGAGAGCCGCACCCCCTGGGGAAACGTGGCTCCGCGAGACGGCCGCGCCAGGCCGGCCCGGCGCGACCCGTGGGACCGAGGCGACAACCAGGACCCCAGGCCAGAACCGCCTCGCCCGAGGTACTGAGACCGGACGACCGCACCGGGATGCGGAAACGACACGGCCTGACCTGGCTGGGATGATTAGGTCTTAGTGATAAGTGAAGACTTCGCGGCAGCGACGAAGCGGATCGACGCAGCGTGGGCGTTCCATTCCGCGATCGCGGGCATGGCCCCTGAGAGGCTCTAGTCAGGTCGCGGGCCCGCGCAGCGTGTCGCCGAGGGCCTGCACGGCCCCGCGGACGACACGGTAGTACGCCCACTTACTCCGCTGCTCTCGGGTGACCAGGCCTGCCTCGACGAGCTGCTTCATGTGATGAGAGACGGTGGGCTGCGACAGGCCCAGGGGCCCGGTGAGATCGCCGGGGCATGTCCGCGGAACACGCGGCGTGGGCACTCGGACTCGGCGGTGCCGGGCAGGTCGCCGGGCGGCTGTGCCGGCCGGCTGCGCCGCGGGATCAGGAGGCGGCGGCCAGCCGGGGCACGAGTCGGCCGACCCGGTCGGCTAGCTCGGCCAGCGCCGCATCGAAGCTGCGCGGATCGCCATCCCGAACGGGGTCGGAGACCGACCAGTGCACGATCGCCAGGCCAGCGAGTTCCTCATGCGCCAGGTCGCAGACCGTTACGATCAGGTCGCCGTCCTGCTGGACTTCGCTGATATGGCGCGGCCGCAGCCGCGGGAGGGGCAGGTTATGGCGCCCAGCGGCAGCAATCGCACCGGGATCGATCGACCTGGCCGGATGAGTTCCAGCCGATACCGCAGGTATATCGCTGGCCCTGCGCCACAGAGCGGCCGCAAGATGCGAGCGCGCCGAGTTGGCGGTACAGACAAACATCAGCCGGCGCGCTACCAGTGGCGGCGGCACGGCGAAGACGTCAGTCGTCTGGCGGACTAGCCGGAGGTATGTGCGGCGGCGATCCCCCTGCGACCTGTGTCGCGCAACGATCCCGTTTTTCTCGAGCACCTGCAGGTGGTGCGCGAGCAGGTTGGACGGCATCCCCAGCATCGCCATCAGCTCCGACGGCGACAAGTCCCCATCGCCCAGCGCATCGGTGATAGTCAGCCGTGCCGGATCGGCGAGCGCCGCGTGCACAGACGCACGCCTCGCAAGCTCGCTGCTCTGCTCAGCATTCATTGACTCAATCCTGACTGGACAACCTTCGATGCGTCAAGCTAAGCGCCACGACCGGCACGACTCGCGGGGCAGGCGGGCGCGATGGAAAGCCTCAGGAACATGCTGCGCTAGCTTCCTTGCGAGCGTCTCGCGGCTCCGTGGCGGTCCGGGTCGAAGACATAGCCGATCCCACGGACGGTCCGGATGCGCGGTTCGGCTGACCCAGGGTCAATCTTGCGCCGGAGCCGGCCGATGTAGACGTTAAGCGTCCTGTGCGCGTCGACGTACCCTGGGCACCAGACCGTATCGAGCAGGTCGCGGCGAGTTAGGACCCGCCCGGCGCCTTCCAGCAGGACGCGCAGGAGATCGTATTCCTTGCGGGCAAGGGACACCTCAGTTCCGTCGGCGAAAACGCGGTACCGGTCGAGATCCAAGGTCACGCCGTTCACGTGGACCATACTCGGACGGCCGATCGCGTCTGGCCGCCGTCCCTGATCTTGCTGCGGGTCCATCGTCGCGGTTACCCAGCCCTCCGTCTCGGGATCTTGCAGGACACTGGACCGGGTTCTGGGCACCGTCTCCACGGGCGTGATATCCGTGCGGTCGGACAGCCTGGCTGCCATTTCGCCGGGCGATGTCTCGACCGCGATCCTGAAGCGTGCTGCGTGCAAGATCGCGACCGTCAGGGCTACCGGAGTGCCAGTCGCCGGGTCGTCGAGCCGGACAGTGAGGGTGATGGCCGGCTCAGCCGGATGCAACCGCAGCAGGCGGCAGACCCAGCGGGGCGGCGCCTGCACTTCCAGGTGCAGGGCACCTGGAAGTGCCGCAAACTTCCCTGTCTCGCGAGCCGAAGGCACGGGGTTCAGCGCGGCACCGGGACCAGCCATGCTGTCCTGCGACGGAACCAGGAGAGCGGCCAGATGCGCGGGCAGGTACGTAGTAGACACCGCAGCGGTTGCGCCACCCATGTCCCAGGTCGACTGAACAGCGCAGGCCTGGGCACCAGGCGGGAGGTGAAGTAGGTGCCCAATGCCCTCCGGCATAACGCGCCGCAGAATGCTCCGGCTGGTGCAGGTGAGGGAGGCTCCCATCGGGTCAATACTGGAGCCTAGCCAAGGCAACTGGTCCAGGGTGACCCGGTACTCCGCCGGGCTGGCGCGGCAAAGCCGGCCGTCGGCCAGTTGGCGAAGGATATTGCGACAGGCTAGGTCAGAGATCGCGGAATCTATCTCCGCGGCGGTGGCCCTGTACCGGCGGGCGAGATCGCTGCGGCGGGGGAGCCGCCAGCCCGGCTCGTGGTCTAGGACGATGGTGGCCAGCCGGTCTGCGAGCACGCTCCCAGTCGGCCGCCCGTCGTCTTCGGGGGCTGCCTGCCTGGTCAGGTAGCCGCTGCTCAGTGAGAATCCGACCTTTCCTGAGATGTATCCGACGATGGCATAGTTAGCATGCGCGCTGCGAGGAGAGCCAGCGCAGCATGCACTAGGATCCGCCGCCCCAGCTTATGATGCCGCTCAGTGTTCATTGACTCAACCTTGACTGATCTTTATCGGCTGCGTCAAGATGGGTGCCGTGACCAGTGCACCTGTGCTGCCACGGCGGCTGGCCGCGGAGTTCCTCGGCAGCGCGTTCCTGGCGGCGATCGTGATCGGGTCGGGGATCGCCGCGCAGCAGCTGTCGCCGGGGGATACGGGGCTGCAGCTGCTGGAGAACGCGGCGGCGACCGCGGCGGGGCTGTTCGCGATCATCTTGATGTTCGGCCCGGTGTCGGGTGCCCATTTCAACCCGGTGGTGTCGTTCGCCGACGCGGCGCTTGGCGGCATGTCGTGGCGTGATGCCGCGGCTTACCTGCCGGCCCAGGTGGCCGGCTGCGTGACCGGCGCGGTCGCGGCGAACCTGATGTTCGCCCAGCAGGCCATATCGATCTCGGCCAAGCACCGGGCGTCCGGGGCGCACGCGCTGTCGGAGGTGATCGCCACCGCCGGGCTGCTGCTGGTGATCTTCGCGCTGGCCAGGTCCGGGCGGCCGGCGGCCGCCCCGGCGGCGGTCGGGGCCTATATCGGCGCGGCGTACTGGTTCACGTCCTCCACCAGCTTCGCTAACCCGGCGATCACCGTCGGCCGGATGTTCTCCGACACCTTCGCCGGGATCGCGCCGTCGTCGGCGCCGGTGTTCATCGCCGCCCAGATCGGCGGCGGCATCGCCGGCGTGCTCGTCATCGGCAAGGTGCTGTACCCGGCGCTGACCCCGGCCCAGGCGGCGACGGCGGTCGTCCCCCGCGAGGCCGGGGACGGGGCCGCCGACGGTGACGCGCGCCGGGTGCGGTCCGGTTCACCACGGAGCGAGAGGTAGCAGGTCATGCACATTATCGCGGTCGGCGGGAGCGACGCCGGGATCAGCGCCGCACTGCGCGCCCGGGAGGTAAACCCGGGTGCGGACTTCACGGTGGTGGTGGCCGACGCCTACCCGAACTTCTCCATCTGCGGCATCCCCTACTACGTCTCCGGCGAGGTCACGCACTGGCGCAACCTCGCGCACCGCACCATCGCCGACCTGGAGGCGGCCGGGATGCGGCTGCGGCTGGACACCACCGCCCGCCGCGTCGACGTGGCAGGCCGCAAGCTGGTGGTCACCGGCCCGGACGAGGCCGAGGACGTCATCGCCTACGATCAGCTGGTCATCGGCACCGGCGCGGTTCCTGTCCGCCCGCCGCTCGCGGGCCTGGACCAGCTCGGCCCCGCCGACGGGGTGCACCTGCTGCACTCGATGGACGACACCTTCGCCGTGATGGCCACCCTGGAACAGGCCGCCCCGGCCAGCGCGGTGATCGTGGGCGCGGGCTACATCGGGCTGGAGATGGCCGACGCGCTGACCGCCCGCGGCCTGGCCGTCACCCAGATCGAGCAGCTGCCGGAAGTGCTGCCCACCGTCGACCCGGCCCTGGGCGCCCTGGTCGCCGCCGAACTGCAGGCCCGCGGCGTCACCGTGCTCACCGGCACCGCGGTCAGGCAGATCAGCCGCGCCGCGCCCGGCGCCCCGGCCCGGCTCACCGTGCAGGCCGAAGCCGGCGGCCAGCCGCTCACCCGGCACGCCGACATGGTGCTGGTCGTCACCGGCGTCCGGCCCGAGACCAGCCTGGCCGCCGCCGCCGGGGCCAGGCTCGGCATCCGCGGCGCGATCGACGTCGACACGACGATGCGCACCGGCCTGCCCGCCATCTACGCCGCCGGGGACTGCGTCATCACCCGCCACCGGCTGCTCGGCCACACCTACCTGCCGCTCGGCACCACCGCCCACAAGCAGGGCCGCGTCGCCGGCGAGAACGCCGCCGGGGGGCACCGGCAGTTCGCCGGCAGCCTCGGCACCCAGGTCGTCAAGATCTTCGACCACGCCGCCGCCCGCACCGGGCTGCGCGACCACGAAGCCGCCGCCGCCGGATACGACCCCGTCACGGTCGCCTCCGAAGCCGACGACCACAAGGCCTACTATCCCGGCAGCCACCGCATCGCCATCCGCTACACCGGCGACCGCGCCACCGGCCGGCTGCTCGGCGTCCAGCTCTTCGGCCACAAGCACGCCGAGATCGCCAAGCGCATCGACATCGCCGCCGCGGCCATCTACAACGACATGACCGTCGACGCGGTCAGCGACCTCGACCTGTCCTACACCCCGCCACTCGGCAGCCCCTGGGACGCCATCCAAGCCGGCGCCCAAGCCTGGACCCGCCAGGCCCACACCGGATAAACGACCGCGCCATAACCGGCGCACCGCTCGGAGGGGACGGCGCCAATGCCAGCTCTGCTCCACAATTCAAACCCGCACCGAGCCGCGGCCCGGACCGTTGCAGCCGCAGGCATTATCGCCTTGCTCGCCGCCGCGCTCACGGCGTGCACTACCACTACGACTACCGTCGTTGAGCAGCCCGTCGCTGCCAGCAGCTCGTCAGCCCCGGCAGTCAGCACCTGGCCTCCTGCTGCAGCCAGCAGCTCCGCTGCCTCGGCCGCCAGCGCCTCAGGTGTTCCTGTCGGTGCCTCCACGGTTTACCTCACTGGCGCCGGGTCCACCTTCGACGCGCCCTTCTTTGACCTCGCGTTCCCAGCCTGGCAGCAGACCAACCTCTACACCGGGGTCAGTTACGCCGCGGTCGGCAGCAGTGGCGGCATCAGCCAATTCACCGCCGGAGACGTGAACTTCGGCGCAACCGATGTGCCGGCAAGCAGCACCGACCTGGCCGGCGCCCGCGGTGGCCCGACCCTGCAGGTTCCTGTCGACCTGGGCGCCGTCGCCATCGCTTACAACGTCCTGACTCTCAGCAACACACCGCTCAGACTGAGCGGTCCGATCCTGGCCCGGATCTTCCTCGGCCAGATCACCAAGTGGGACGACCCGGCCATCGCCGCCCTCAATCCTGGCGCGGACCTGCCTGACGCCTATATCAACGTGGTGCACCGCTCCGACGGCAGCGGCACAACGTACATCTTCAGCAACTACCTGTCCGACGTCAGCCCCGCCTGGGCGGCGAAAGTCGGCATGGGCCGCAGTCTGAACTGGCCAGTCGGCATAGGCGGCGACGGCAACGCAGGTGTCGCCGCTGACATCGAGCGCATCTCCTACTCAATCGGCTACGTCGAACGCTCCTACACCACCGGAACCGACCTCGGCTACGCCGCCATCGCTAACCGCGACGGTCGCTACACCACCCCGACCCCGGCCGCCATCGCCGCCGACGCGGCCGCCAAACCGCGCATCACCGACACGGACTTTTCTATCGTCAACGAGCCCGGCCCGGCCGCCTACCCGATCTGCGGCTATAGCTGGGTGCTCATCTCCGCCCACCAGACGAGCCAGCCTGTCGGCGAGGCACTGGTGTCACTCCTGAGCTGGCTCACCAAAGCGGGCCAGGGGTACGCCGCGACCGTCGGCTACGTCCCGCTGCCCTCCGCCATCAGGCAACTCGCCGCTTCCACCCTCGCCAGCGCCACCGGTCCGTCCGGCCATGCGCTCACCAGCTGACCATCCGATGCCCGGGCCGGCCATACTCGCGACCGTTCTTCTGGCGCAACTGGGAAGACGAGGCTAGAGCTTCTCGAGCGGGGCGTAGCGGAGCACCAGGTGCTTCACGCCGTACTCCCCGCCGAAGTCGATCTTGGCTTCGGCCTGGTCGCCGTAGCCGTCGGCGGACACCACGGTGCCCAGCCCGAACTTGTCGTGGGTCACCCGGTCACCCGGCACCAGCACAGGAACGGCCCGGTTGCCCACCGCGTTGACCCCGGGCCGTGACGCCAGGCGCTGGGATGCCGGCGCCGACGCCGCGGCGGCGGCCGACGCGTCGCGGCGCCACTCGATCAGGGACGACGGGATCTCCGACAGGAACCGCGACGGCGTGTGGAACGACGGGCGCCCCCACCAGTTCCGGGATGCGGCGCGCGTCAGGTACAGCCGCTGCTTGGCGCGGGTGATCCCCACATAGGCGAGCCGCCGCTCCTCCTCAAGCTCCCGCTGGTTGGTCAGCGACCGCTGGTGCGGGAACACCTCTTCCTCCATGCCGGTGAGGAACACCACGGGGAATTCCAGGCCCTTGGCCGTGTGCAGCGTCATCAGCGTCACCAGACCGCCATGATCCTCGCCGTCCGGGATCTCGTCCGCGTCCGCGACGAGCGCCACACGCTCCAGGAAATCGGCGAGCGTGCCGTCCGGCACCGAGGCGTCGAATTCGCGCGCCACCGACACCATTTCCTGCAGGTTCTCCACCCGCGTCGCGTCCTGCAAGTCGGGCGAGGTCTCTAGCGACACCTGGTAGCCGCTGCGGTCGAGGACTGCTTCCACTAGCTCCGCGACCGGCCCGCCGGTCGCGGACTGCTCCCGCAGGTCGTCGATCAGCGTGTTGAACCCCGCGATCGCCGCGGCCGACCTCGCGGCCATGCCCGGCACCTCGTTCGGCGTGCGCAGCGCCTCCGCGAACGAGATGCGCTGCCGGGCGGCGAAGCCGGCCACGTACTCTTCGGCCCGCTCGCCGATGCCCCGCTTGGGCACGTTCAGCACACGGCGCAGCGATACCTCGTCCGCCGGGTTGGCGATCAGCCGCAGGTAGGCCAGCAGGTCGCGGACCTCGCGCCGCTCGTAGAACCGCACGCCGCCGACCACCCGGTACGGGAGGCCGACCCGGATGAACACTTCCTCGAACACACGGGACTGCGCGTTCGTCCGGTAGAACACGGCCACCTCGCCGGGGGTCGCCTCACCCTCATCGGTGAGCTTGTCTACCTCCTCGGCGACGAACGCCGCCTCGTCATGCTCGTTGTCGGCGACATAGCCGGTGATCGGGGGGCCGGCGCCGGCGTCGGACCACAGGTTCTTCGGCTTGCGGCCGGGGTTGCGCGACACCACGGCGTTGGCCGCGCTCAGGATGGTCTGGGTCGACCGGTAGTTCTGCTCGAGCAAGATCACGGTGGCTTCTGGATAGTCCTGTTCGAACTCGACGATGTTCCTGATCGTCGCGCCCCGGAAGGCGTAGATGGACTGATCCGCGTCACCGACCACGCAGAGTTCCGGGGGGTCCGGGGGGTCGTCCCCCCGGTCTGGGAGAGTGGACAGCGTCACCACCTCATCAGAGTCGGCTGACGAATCGGAGTCTGCCCGGCCCGTTCGGGATGAAAAAAGACCCGCACTGCCTGATACCAGTTCGCGGATCAGGACATATTGGGCGTGGTTGGTGTCCTGGTACTCGTCCACGAGCACGTGCCTGAAGCGGCGCCGGTAGGCCAGCGCGACGTCGGGGAAGGCCTGCAGCAGGTTGACCGTGACCATGATCAGGTCGTCGAAGTCCATCGCGCCGGCCGCGACCAGGCGGCGCTGGTATTCGGCGTAGGCCTCCGCGACCGCCTTCTCCCGCGCGGTCCTGGCACGTGACGCGAACGACTCGTAGTCGACGAGCTCGTTCTTGGCGTTGGAGACGTACGCCGCCACCGTTTTCGGCGGGTACTGCTTGGCGTCCAGCTCCAGCTCGCGGCAGACCAGTGCCATCAGGCGCTGGGAGTCGGCGGCGTCGTAGATCGAGAAGTTCGCCGGGTAGCCGAACCGCTTGGCCTCCCGGCGCAGGATCCGGACGCAGGCGGAGTGGAACGTCATCACCCACATCGACCGCGCTCGGCGATCGCCCACCAGTTGCGCGACCCGGCCGGCCATCTCGCCGGCCGCCTTGTTCGTGAACGTGATCGCCAGGATCTCCGCTGGCGAGACCTCCCGCTCCGCCAGCAAGTAGGCGATCCTGTGGGTGAGCACCCTCGTCTTGCCCGAGCCCGCCCCGGCCACGATCAGCAGCGGTCCGCCGGAGTGCACGACGGCAGCGCGCTGCTGCGGGTTGAGACCGTCGAGGAGGGCCGCCGGCTGGTTCTGGCCAACAGGAAGGCCGGGCTCTCCGTCAACGGGAGGATGCTGCGTCGTGGTCGAGGGCATGCGTCAAGCCTAGGCGCACGGGCCGACAAAAGGCGGCAGATGGGGGGCGCGGCTCGCTGGCTGTGCTCGCAGCCAGTGCCTTCCCGTGCCCGCTACCTGCGGGAATCGATGACCAAATGTACCGTTTCGGCCACGATCTTGTGCTGATACGAGGTATCGTGACTTTTCCCGTACCGTTTCCCGCAGGGGGTCTCATGGGGTCGCGCGGCCGATCCATCCGACTCAGAATTTACTTTTTGGTAGCGATTCCACTCGTCACGATGCTTGGCCTGTTCGCCTACGTTGCGTACTCGTCAGTGACGAACTGGCTGAACCTGGACCGTGCGCCGAACCTGGTCAACGCCACCTCCGAGCCGCTGACAAACTTCGTCAACCTGTTGCAGGCCGAACGCCGCGCCGCGGTCGTTTACTTGTCGCAGCCTGACGCCGCGAACCTGTCCGCTTATCAGGGCGCCGTCACGATCACCAAGAACGGCGAGGTGCAACTCGAAGCGGCGCTGAACTCCGCGGGCACCAAGACGAGCTCGACCCCACAGGAAACCGCAGACCTCAACAAGATGACAGGCGACCTTCGCGGCATGACTCCGCTGCGGGCCGAGGTCACCGCGCTTAAGCTTGCCCCGCTCAGCGCGCTCGCGGCCTATACGAACGTCATCGCCGACCAGGGTGCCGTGCTGCAGGCCGAGGCGAGCAGCATCACGGACGTGACCGCGGCGGAGCAGGGCCTCGGGCTGATTTCCGCGGTCAACACCCAGGAGGACCTGTCGGAGCAGGACGCCGTGCTAGCCGGCGCGCTCGCGCGGGGAGCGCTGACGCCAGCCGACCGGGTCGCGTTCAGCCAGGCCGGGGGGCGGCTGCAGGACGACACGATGCTGTACGAGGAGCTCTTCACCCCGGCCGAGCTCAAGACCTACAACGCCACGCTGAACATGCTCGCGCCGACGGCGATGCAGGCCGATCTGGCCAACATCCAGCAGGCCGTCCCGGCCGGCACCCCGCTGAGCGCGATGGAACAGCAGGGCCTGTCCGCTTCGTCCTGGCAGCTCCTGACCAAGACATGGCTGCACGCCGCCAGCAAGGCGGGGACCGACACCGCAAGCGCGGTGCTGGCCGCCAACGAGAGCCCGGCCATCGACGCCAAGCGGCGCGTCTGGGAGACGGGCGCGATCGGCGCGCTTGGCCTGATCCTCACGCTGATCGTCACGATCCTCCTCGGCCGGTCGATCAACCGCAGGCTCACCATGCTCCGCCGGTCCGCGCTCACGCTGGCCCACGAGCAGCTGCCCGCCGTGGTCTCCAGGCTGCGCCGCGGCGACGACGTTGACGTCGCGGCCGAGGCGCCGCCACTGCGGGCGGGCGACGACGAAATCGGCCAGGTGGGCCAGGCCATCGACGCGGTGCGGCAGACCGCCATCAGGTCCGCCGTTGAAGAGGCACGGCTGCGGCAGGGTCTCAACGACGTGTTCCGCAACCTGGCCAGGCGCAACCAGTCGCTGCTGCAGCGCCAGCTCAGCGTGCTCGACGACATGGAGCGGCGGGCTACCGATCCAGACGTGCTCGCGGACCTGTTCAAGATGGACCATCTCACCACCCGGATGCGGCGGCACGCGGAAGGTCTCATCATCCTTTCCGGCGCGGCGCCCGGACGCGGCTGGTCCGCCCCGGTCAAGCTGATCGACGTCATGCGCGGCGCGGTGGCGGAGATCGAGGACTACGCCAGGGTCACCGTGAGCACACAGTCCAAGGCGGCCCTGGCAGGCTCGGCGGTCACCGACGTGATCCACCTGCTCGCCGAGCTGATCGAGAACGCCACCACGCTGTCCCCGCCGTTCACGCAGGTCCGCGTCATCGGTGAGAGCGTCGGGAACGGCTTCGCGATCGAGATCGAGGACCGCGGGCTCGGGCTGTCAGCGCAGAAAATGGCCGAGCTGAACGACCGGCTCGCCAACCCGCCTGACATCAACCCGGCCAACACCGAGCAGCTCGGCCTGTTCGTGGTCGGCCAGCTCGCGCTGCGGCACGCCATCAGCGTCGCGCTCCGCCCGTCACCGTACGGCGGCACCACCGCGGTCATGCTGATACCCCAGCAGCTCATCGTGGACGAGGCGCCGGCCGCGATCACCGCCGGCGGCCCCGGCAGTATCTCCCGGTCCGGAGCCATGCCGACGGGCGTGAACGGCGGAACGTACGGCGGGTACAGCGGGCCGGGCGGAAACGGCTACGGCGCCGACGGCGACAGGTACGGCGCGGACGGAAACGGCTACAGCACCGGCGGCAACGGGTACGGAACGGGCGGCATCGGCTACGGCGCGGGGGGCGACGGACCGGGCTACCCGGACATGCCGTTCCCTGGCTTCGCGGCCGCGGCGCCGGACGGTGCGCCCGCCGGGCCCCCGCTGTCGCCGCCGCGCTTTGACACGTACGGGATGCCGGCCGGCCCGGGAGCGTATGGCGGCACCGGGGCGCGCCGGCCGGCCGCCACCCCGGGCGCGGGCATGCGCATTTCCGGCGCGCTACGGCAGACCGCGGCGAACGGCGCCGCCGATGGCGGCGCGGCCGGCGGCGGCGCGGCCAATGGCGGGTCAGCGAACGGCGGCCGCGCGTACGGAGGTAGCGCATACGGAGATGGCGCATACGGAGATGGCGCGTACGGGACTGGCATGAACGGCGGCGGCGGTTCTTCGTCCGGCGGCCGGCGCGGCCGGCACGTCGCCGACGACGTGCCTGTGGTGACTGGCGTTCCCGTGTCCCGTCCCACCACGCCTCCGTTCGACGTCTTCACCCCGCTCCACCGGTCACCGGGGCAGGGCGAGACGGCAGCCGAAGGTCCCGGCGACCCCGATGCCCCGTATGCCGCGTCCTACACCGACTACGATGGCGGCTCCTACGGGACCGCGGCGCATGCCGGGACGTCCTACGAGGGCGCGCCCGAAGACACCGCGTCATTCGGCACAGGGTCATTCGGCACAGGGTCATTCGGCGCCGCGTCATACGGCACGGGGTCATACGCCGAGGCGCCGTTCTACGGCGTGTCGCCATACGAAGGGCCCTACGACGACACGGGCTACGGGAACGGCGGCGGC
>Ga0335073_10003826_pt1 | contig 21018 bp, 17 predicted proteins | sample Lox_Sample_22_FD_207093 | JGI IMG/M metagenome (GOLD analysis project Ga0335073, IMG submission 207093) | Soil microbial communities from Loxahatchee National Wildlife Refuge, Florida, United States - Lox_Sample_2.2 | ecosystem: Environmental > Terrestrial > Soil > Wetlands | place: USA...
AGGGCGTACCGGAAGTTTGACCAGTTCACTCCCGGCACGAATCTTCGCGCCTGGCTGTACTGCATCATGTCGCGCACGTTCCTCGGCATGTGCCGGTCCCGGAGCCGCCGGCCCGCCGAGGTGCTCGCCGCCGAGCTGCACGACCCGGCGGATGACCGCGCCGGACTGGTACCAGCGTCACGCTCGGCCGAAGCGCTGGCTCTCGACAGCGTCAGTGACTCGGCAATCATGCGCGCACTGGGCGAACTGCCCATGCAGTTCAAGACAGTCATCTATCTGGCAGATGTCGAGGGCTATCAGTATGCGGACATCGCCGACATGATGGGCACGCCGCTCGGGACCGTCATGTCCCGGATCCATCGCGGCCGGCAGATGCTCCGCGCCAGGCTCAGGCCGGCGGTGGCTGCTGCGCCCGAAGCTCCGGGAGCTGAGGCCGTGCCGATCGCGGCGTGACAGCGGGGCCATCTGCAAGATCTGGCCCGAAGATGCGCGACAATGATTCATGAGCAAAACCCCGGTTGCTCCACCGCCCGGCGACAAGCCCGCGCGCACAGCGCCTCCGGCTCCGCCTGCGTGGCGGCACTGGCTGTGGTTCCTCGCACTGGCCGTTGCCCTGCTGTACATCCTCCCGGCGTTCATTCACCCGACGCCTACGGAAGCGCTGACCTTCTCGCAGTTTCAGAGCGACATAACCGCACACAAGATCAAGAACGTCAACGTCCCGAGCCCGTCATCGCCCGGAGCAAACGTCACGGTTACCGGCACGCTGACCAACGGCAAGGACTTCACGGTGGTGTCGCCGCCGATCGTGCCGGGCGACCCGACTTTCAATAGCCTGCACGCGGCCGGGGTGACCCCGAGCTTCAGCGCGCCCAGCAGCTCTTTCGGCGGGATCCTGCTGGAGGTGCTGATTTTCATCGTGCTCCCGTTCGGGATCGTGGTGTTCCTGTTCCGGCGGATGGCGCGCGTGACGGGGAGCTCGCTGCAAGGGGTCATGGGCGTGGGCAGGTCCCGGGCGAAAGTCTTCGACGCCGAGCGCCCGACGACGAGGTTCACCGATGTTGCCGGCTACGACGGGGTCAAGTCGGAGATCACCGAAGTCGTCGACTTCCTGCGCAGCCCCGGTCGGTACCAGAGGGCGGGCGCGATGGCGCCACGCGGCGTGCTGATGGTCGGCCCGCCGGGCACCGGCAAGACACTGCTGGCACGCGCCGTGGCCGGCGAGGCATCGGTGCCGTTCTTCTCGGTCACCGGCTCGAGTTTCGTCGAGATGTTCGTGGGCGTCGGCGCGGCGCGAGTGCGCGACCTGTTCGCCGAGGCGCGCAAGGCGGCTCCGGCCATCATCTTCATCGACGAGATCGACGCTATCGGCCAGCGCCGGGCTGGATCAGGCGCCGTTGTCGCCAACGATGAGCGCGAGCAGACCCTCAACCAGCTGCTCGCGGAGATGGACGGCTTCGACGTGTCCACCGGGATCGTGGTGCTCGGCGCCACGAACCGGCCCGAGGTGCTCGATCCTGCGCTGCTGCGCCCTGGCCGATTCGACCGGCAGGTCGTCATCCCGCTGCCGACCCTCGACGAGCGGGCGGCGATCCTGGCCGTGCACTGCCGGGACAAGAAGCTCGGCCCGGACGTCGACCTGCAGGTCGTGGCACGCGGAACGCCGGGCTTCTCCGGGGCGGATCTGGCCAACCTGGCCAACGAGGCAGCGATCTTCGCGGTACGGGACGGCCGCGATGTGCTGACCGGAGCCGACTTTGATAACGCCAGGGACCGGATCCTGCTGGGGCGCAGGGAGGGTTCCAACGTCCTGCTGCCGGAGGAGAAGCACTCGGTGGCGGTGCACGAGGCCGGGCACGCGCTGGTGGCGGCACTGTCGGAGCATGCCGATCCGGTCGCGAAGATCACCATCCTGCCGGCCGGCCAGGCGCTCGGAGTGACACAGCAGCTCCCGCTGTTCGAGCGCCACCTGTACGGCGAGGACTACCTGAAGGAGTCGCTCGCGGTGCGGCTCGGCGGCAGGGCCGCGGAACTCGTCGAGCTCGGACAGGGCTCGACGGGCGCAGCCAACGACCTGGCGTCCGCCACCGACCTGGCCACCAAGATGGTCAGGGAGTTCGGGCTGTCGGCTGCGCTCGGCCCGGTCGGTTATCCGGAAGGGGGCTCGGTCTTCCTGGGCGGTGGCGGATCAGGGCTGTCCAGCCGGCCGTTCGCCGAGGCCACCCAGGCCACCATCGACTCGGAGGTCGCCCGGCTGCTGCGCGAGGCCGAGGAGTCGGCGGTCTCGCTCATCCGCTCCCATCACTATGAGCTCGGTCAGCTCGTGGCACTGCTGCTGGAGAAGGAGACCGTCGATGGCGCCGAGGTCTACCGGATTGTGGGCAGGCCGGTGCCAGAGCGGCGTCCTGAGGAGCTGGTAGTGGCGCCGCACGCGGCGACATCAGCGGCCGGAGCACGGGCCGGTGGCGGTCAGCCCGCGCCCATTGCAGCTGCGCTGCTGCCCGATCCCGACGCCAACGCGGATGGCTCGCCGCGCTAGCGCACGCGCGGCAGGCGCTAGCGCCACCACGGCCGGCGGCGGATCGCGGCTAGCCGCTCCGCCGGACCGGTGATGTCTGCGGAATGCGCCTGCAGGTGGTCGAGCTGGTGACCCACCCACAGTCCGTCAGCGCGGTAGGCCGCCGCGGCCCCGCACGGACCGACGGTGGCAGCCGCGATTCCGCTGGCCGGCAGCGGCAGCAAGGCCGGCTGCGGCGTACCGCGGGCCGGCCTGCCGACCTCGACCGCGAGCCGGTCGTAGAAGTCCGATAGGTCGGCCATCTGGCGCCGGAGCGCGGCATGCAGGCTGCCGTCATCGGCATGCGCATGTGGCGTTGTCGGCAGGCTTGCCATTGAGTGCGCCGTGAGCTGCAGCCGGGTCGCGCCCATGACCAGTGCCCACAGGTCGGACTTACTCAGCCGCTTGGATCCCTGCTCAGTCAGGTACCCACGGAGCGCATCATCGAGGCGGTTACGCGCCAGGAGCGCGACGCTGGCGCGGTCGGGCCGAGCGGCCCGGTCACCGAGCGCCCAGTTGGCCGCCTCGCCGAGGTATCCCGCTCCGCTGCGGAACGCATCGGCCAGGTTGTCGCCGACAACCGAGGAGATGCCGCGGGGCCAGAACAGGAAGCCGACCACGAGGCTGACTGCGCACCCGATGGCGACGTCCTCGACTCGCAGCAGCCCCACCTTCCAGCCGGCCGGGACGAGCACGTTGTAGAGGACCACGATCGTCACGGTGAACGCTGCCTGCCCGACCGCGAACGGCGCGGTGCCGGTCGTGTAGGCGGCGACCAGGATGGCAAACGGGAACGCGATCCACAGCGCGACCGGGCTGGTGCCAATGCCGACGAGCAGGGCGGCGCCGATGACGAAGCCCGTCGTGGTGCCGAGAAGTGCCCGCAGCGCCGTGGAACCGGTGTCGGCCGCGCTTGTCCGCAGCACCGACAGCGTCCCGAGCACGACCCAGAAGGCGTGCTGGACGTCTGTCAGCCTCGCCACCGCCACTGCTGCTGCCAGCGCCATCGCGCCGCGCGCACTATTGCGGAACCACACCGAGCGCATGCTTGCGTCGGTCGCGATGGCATCGATGCCGCGCTCGGACAGCCCGGCCCCTGGCGGCTCACCGTCACCCGTACCGTCCGGCCAGGCGGCCTGCTGCGGGGCGGACAGGCCAGCAAACCAGTTGCGACGCTTCGCAGCTACGTCCGCCGGGCTAGCCAGGCGGGCGGCGATGAGCGCCTCGCCAGCCGCGGCTGAGGTGGCGATACCGATCGCGTGGGCGTGGTAGGCGTGGTCGGCCCGGCGAATGGCCACGGCGGGATCGTCGGCGACTGTATGCAGGTGCCTGGCGCTCGCCAGCCGCGCCTCCCACAGCGGGTCCAGGTCAATGCTGCCTGCGCGGCCGGATAGCACCGCTGCGATCTGATGCAGGACCTGCGTCGACGACTCCATCAGCTGGCGGTCGGCGATCGCCGAGCCGGGAAGGTCCAGGTGCCCGTCCGACGCATCACCGACGAGCGAGGCACACCCTTCCAGCAGATGGATGAGACTCGCGAGACCGCGGTCGGCTGTGGCGAGGCCGATCGGCCGGTACGGGGTGTCGGTGAACGAGCTCATCAGCTCGTGCTTGGCCGTCAGCATTGCATCCCAGCTTGCCGGCGTCTGGCGGCCTGAGAGCACGGCCGCAAGCTGGTCAGCAGTCCGGTCGGCCAGCCTGGCCGCCTGCGCCCGGAGCCGGTTGCCTGGCGGCCGTGGCGACAGCAGCAGCACCGCGGCGGTGCCGGCCGCAGCTGCCAGCCACCAGCCCTCCAGCCGGGACGGCAGTGCGCTGATGGGCGCAGCCGTTGCTACCGGCAGCACGTAGGCGAACAGGCACGCCGTCACGCCCGACGCAGCGTTTGGTCCGGCCGAGCCGGCAAAGTACACCGCGAAGGCCACCGGAACGGTCACGATCACGGCGAGCCAGCTTGAGCCGCTGACCAGCGTTCCGATCACGATGACGAGGCTGCCGGCCACAGCAAGGCCGAGGTGCGCGAGCGCCTTGTCGCGCCGGGTGCCGCCGAACCGCGCCACGACAAGCGTGGCGAAGCCGCCGAACACAGCGAAAAGGGTCATCTGAGCATCGCCGATGACCTTGTACGTCAGGGCGAGCAAAGCCGGGATCACGATCGTCGCGCGCACAGCGCGCAGCGCCGCGGACGTCGACCACGACACCCGCCACCAGGTGCTGCGCTGCTGGCCGGGCCCGCTCGACGACATGGCACCTAACTCTGTCATCACCGCAGCACTCCGTGCATGCGCCCCCGGTGGTCGCGGCTGGGCTGTGGCTGAGCTGAGCCGGTTACGCTGGCGCGAGTGGCAACCAATACTCAGGGCAGGAACGCGGATTCGGAGCGAGTGCCTGCCGCGATGCGGCGGGACGTGCGGCTGCTCGGCAAGATACTCGGCCAGGTGATCGCCGAGTCCGATGGCCAGGACCTGCTCGACGATGTCGAGCGGTTGCGCCACCGGGTCATTGCCGCCCGCCAGCACCACGGCAGCGAAGGCCGCAGCGCTGCAGCTGCGGACGCCGATATCGCAGCGCTGGTGGAAGGCTGGCCGCTCGTACGGGCCGAGGCAGTCGCGCGGGCCTTCACCGTTTACTTTCACCTGGCGAACCTTGCTGAGGAGCACCAGCGCATCCGCACACTGCGGGAGCGGGACTCCGGGACCGAGCCCGTCAGGGAGTCGCTGGCCGCCGCGATGGCTGCGCTGGGAGACGCGATCGGCCCGGACGAGCGCGCTGCGCTGCTCGGCAGGCTTGACGTGCACCCCGTGTTCACAGCGCATCCAACGGAGGCCAGGCGGCGGGCGGTGACCGAGGCGCTGCGCCGGATCAGCAGGCAGCTGGACGCCCTGGACGACCCGCGGGCCGGAGCGTCAGCACACGTGCAGGCGCGGCGCCGGATGCAGGAAGAGATCGACCTGCTGTGGCGTACCTCGCCGTTGCGACGCCAGGCGATGCAGCCGCTGGACGAGGTCCGGTCAGGTGCCGCCGTCTTCGACGAGACCCTCTTTCAGCTCGCGCCGGCCGTCTACCGCGCGCTCGATCAGGCACTGCAGCCAGAGGCCTCAGGAGCGGCCGTGCCGCAGGCACCTGCGTTCCTGCGCTTCGGTAGCTGGATCGGGGCTGACCGCGACGGGAACCCGTTCGTGACGGCCGCGGTGACTGAGCAGACTGCGCGGATCCACGCCGATCACGCGCTGCGTGCGCTGGAGACCGCCGCCACCCGGATCGGCCGGTCGCTCACCATCGACGCGGTCTTGCTCGCCGATGCCGCCATCAATCGCGGCGGCGCTCCCGCCGCGTCGGCCCTGACCGAACTGGATGCCGCACTCGGCGCACTGACGCAAGCCAGGCCGGCGCTGCTGCGTGAGCTGATGTCGCATGCGCCGGGTGAGCCGTTCCGCACCTTCCTGCTCCATACGGCGCAGCGCCTGCACGCCACCAGGCTGACCGGCGAGGGCCGGGAGCTTCCCGGCGCGGACAGCCGTCCGCTGGCACTGGCCTACGGATCGGCCGCCGAGTTCATCGCCGAACTCCGCTTGCTGCAGCGAGCCCTGGCCGAGGCCGGGGCGGACCGGCAGGCCTACGGGGAGCTGCAGCAGCTCATCTGGCAGGCCGAGACGTTCGGGTTCCACCTTGCTGAGCTGGAGGTGCGGCAGCACAGCGCGGTGCATGCAGCGGCCCTGCGTGAGCTGCGGGCGGGCCAGGAGCCGTCAGCGTTGACCAGGGAAGTGCTGGCGACGTTCGCGGCCATCGCCGCGATACAGCAGCGGCACGGCGTCGACGCCTGCCGCCGGTACGTCGTCAGCTTTACTACCAGCGCCGATGACATCTCGGCCGTGCACGAGCTGGCCGAGCTCGCCTGCCCTGGTGGGCCGCCAGTACTCGATGTCGCGCCGCTGTTCGAGAGCGGCGAGGACCTGGCCAACGCGGTGCAGATTCTGGACGCCATGGTCCAGCTTCCGCCCGTCGCGCGCCGGCTGGCTGTCACCGGTAGGCGCATGGAGGTCATGCTCGGCTACTCCGACTCCGCAAAGGAGCTCGGCATGGTCAGCGCGACGCTCCGGCTGTTCGACACCCAGTCGCGCCTGGCCCGCTGGGCCGCGGAGAACGACGTGGCCCTGGTGCTGTTTCACGGTCGCGGCGGCGCGCTCGGCCGCGGCGGCGGCCCGGCAGGCCGTGCGGTGCTCGCCCAGGCACCCGGATCGGTGGATGGCCGGTTCAAGGTGACCGAGCAGGGCGAGGTCATCTTCGCCAGATACGGCCACCCGGCCATCGGGCAGCGGCACCTTGAGCAGGTCACATCGGCGGTACTGCTCGCATCGGCAAGCGCTCCGCGTGACGCGGCGCTGCATGCCGCGCCGCCGTCGGCGCCGGCGTCAGTCATCGGGGCACTGGAGGCTGGCGCGCTGAGCGCGTACCGCGACCTGGTGACGGCGGACGGCTTCGCGGAATGGTTCGCCCGGCTCAGCCCGCTGGCCGAGATCGGCGGCATGCGGCTCGGCTCGCGGCCTGCCCGCCGCGGCCTGGATGCTCCGACGGGCCTGGCCGATCTGCGCGCGATCCCCTGGGTGTTCGCCTGGGCGCAGACGCGCGTGAACCTTCCCGGCTGGTATGGCCTGGGCAGCGGGCTTGCCGCAGCGACCAGCGGACCGGGCGGCCTTGAGGCGGTGCGCGCCGCCTACCGGGACTGGCCGCTGCTGCAGGTGCTGCTGGACAACGCCGAGATGAGCCTGGCTAAGACCAACCGCCGTATCGCGGTGCGTTATCTCGCGCTCGGGAATGACGATCGGCTCGCCGCGCGAGTCCTGTCGGAATACGACCTGACCTCCAGGCTCGTGCTGGCGGTCACCGGCCACGACCGGCTGCTTGCCAGCCGCCCGGTGCTGTCGCGCGCGGTAGCGCTCCGCGACCCGTACGTGGACGCGCTCTCACATCTCCAGCTGCGCGCGCTGACGGAGCTGCGGGCCAGCGAGGAGCCAGCGGAGCGGGCGGCACTGGAGCGATTCCTGCTGCTAACTGTCAACGGCGTAGCGGCCGGGCTGCAGAACACCGGCTGAGACCGGCGCTAGCCATCGGCCAGTGCAGCGGCAGTGAGAGTGCGGGCTGCATGCACGGCGGTGGCAATGGCGTCCTCTGCGGGCAGGCCGCACAGGTCGGTGAGGGTAAATAGTGCCTCGGCGCTGACGATGATGGCGAGCCGCTGCTTGAGCTGCTGCAGCGCCTCCGGCTGGTGCCTGCCGAGAGTCGTCTCAAGCGGCGCTAGCGCCTGATCGATGAGTCCGAAGCGGTACCCCGGCCGCATGGCCGCCCAGTCGGGCCGGACGATTGCGGCGGAGATCATCGCCCGGACGGCACCCTGATAGCGCTGAACGTGTCGGAGCAGGTAATCGGTGGCGTAGGCAATGCGGTCGACCGGGTCGGCGCAGTCCTGCACCGGAGCCAGCGCCTCGGCCGCGGTCGGCCAGGCCCCGTCGAGCGCCTCGCGCAGCAGCGACACGAGGTCAGGGAAGTAGCGATAGGCGGTCGCCTCGGAGACCAGCGCTGCCCTGGCCACTAGCGGCATCGTCACCTCAGCGCTGCTGCCGATGAGCTCGCGGGCCGCCTGGACGATGGCCGTCCTCGTGCGCTGCTTCTGGTTCGCTCGCCCGGCCATCTCGCGCGTGGTCATCTTCCTACTCTGCCCGCACGACCGAGGTTAGTCAAGCTCGCTCTCATTATAAGAGTAAGCTTGCATAACGAGCCATGATTATCTAGTGTCGACTTCGTGAGAGTGAACTCTTACGAAACTCCGACCTGAGGAGCACAAGATGAGCACTGTGACCAGAACACTCACCGTCGACGGCCTCGGCCCCGTGCCGGTCAGCTTTACCGAGCACGGCAGCGGCCGGGCGGTGCTACTGCTGCATGGCGGTGCCGGGCCGTTCTCGGTCGCCGGGTTCGCCGAGCTGCTGGCATCATCAGAGCCCGCCCGTGTCATCGTTCCGGTGCACCCGGGTTTCGACGGCACGCCGCGTCCCGGCCAGCTGGCCACCGTCGCATCACTGGCCGCTGTCTACGCGGAGCTGCTCCGCGAGCTCGGACTGAGCGACGTGTGCGTGATCGGCAACTCGATCGGCGGCTGGATCGCTGCCGAGCTCGCTCTCGCCGAGAGCGCAGCGCCCGACTGCCGAGTCAGCTCGGTCGTGGTCGTCAATGCCGCCGGGCTGCAGATCGCCGAGGCGCCGGCTGCGGACTTCTTCTCGCTCACCCTGGACCAGGTTTTCGACCTGAGCTACTTCAACCCCGATGCGTTCCGGATCGACCTGGCAAAGCTGCCGGCCGAGCGCAAGGCGGCGATGGCAGCGAACCGGGCGGCCCTGCTGACCTACGGCGGCCAGTCAACGGCGGACCCGGGCCTGCTCGGCCGGTTGCCGGCGATAACGATCCCGACGCTCGTCGTCTGGGGGGCGGCCGACCGCATGATTCCGCCCGAGCACGGGCGGGCCTACGCCGGCGCGATCCCGGGCGCGCAGCTCCGCCTGATCCCCGGCGCCGGCCATCTCCCCCAGCTGGAAACTCCCGGCGAGCTGCTGACGGCTGTCACGGAGTTCGCTGGCGGGCACACCGGGGCAAGGAGCGCAACGCGATGACTGACGTATCGGTCGTACTGCCCGGCGAAGGCGAGCTGGCGCTCGCGGGCGCTACGCAGCTGAGGATCCTCGAGGACGGCAGGACGACATCACATCGGCTCGGGATTGCCGAGATCACCATTGCGCCCCGGACCGAGGGACCGCCTCAGCACCGGCACGCCCAGCACGACGAGAGCTTCTACGTCGTGTCCGGAACCGCGCAGTTCACCGTCGGGCAGCAGACCGTGCGCGCGCCGCAGGGCACGCTCGTAGTCATCCCGCCCGGCGCGCCGCACACGTTCGCGAACGTTAGCGACGAGCCGGTCGTGCTGCTGAACACCTTCACGCCCGACCACTACGTGCAGTACTTCCGGGACCTGCACGACATGATCGCGGCCGGGGAGCCGATGTCGCCGCAGGCAGTGGGCGCGATCATGGCTCGCTATGCCACCGAGCCGGCCGCGACGTTTGCCCCGTAACCGCGGTTGGCAGGCTAGCGTTGTGCTTATCGCGTCAGGACCAGGGAGATCGCCATGCCTCGACAGGTGCCGTACGTCGGCTATCTCAGCCTGGGCGATGACCCGCATCTGGTCGCACAGGAGTGCAGCTCGTGCGGAGCTCTGTTCTTCGACCGGCGCAACGCGTGCGCGAACTGCGGCGGGCACCACTTCGGCGAGCGGCGGCTCGCCAATGACGGCGTCGTGCGGGCATTCACGATCGTGCACCGGGCCACGCCGGACGTCACGGTGCCGTACGTCTCGGGAATCGTCGACCTTGAGGGCGGCGGCGTGGTCAAGGCCAACATCGTCGACATCGACCCCGAGCCCGGCAGCGTGGCGCTCGGCATGAAGGTCAGGCTTACCACGTTCCCGATCGGGACTGACTCGGAGGGAACGGAGGCAGTGGCCTTCGGGTACCGGCCCGCCTGACTCGCTACAGCTGGATCCGGCCGAGGTCGAACGGTACGTCAGCCAGGCGCGCGGCCTTTTCCTCGAGCTCGGCGACCGTCCACTTGCCGTCGTTGGCGATGCTGTCGATGATCGCGAATGGCTGGAACAGGTGGATCCCGCCGCCCGCCACGAAGAAGACTCTCCCCTGGATCGGGCAGCCGGCCGTGGCCAGGTAGGCGACGAATGGCGATACGTTCGCCGGATCCATGGAGTCGAAGCCCTCCTCCGGCGTCTTCGCGATCGTGTCGGGAATGCCAGGCGTGGCGAGCGTCAGCCTGGTCCTGGCAGCGGGGGCGATCGCATTCGCCTTCACGCCGTATCGGCCGAGCTCGCGCTGGGCGATGATCGTCAGCGTGGCGATGCCGGTCTTCGCCGCACCGTAGTTGGCCTGGCCGGGATTGCTGAACAGGCCCGAGGTCGAGGTCGTGTTGATCAGCGACGGCCGCAGCGTGCTGCCCGCCTTCGACTGCTCGCGCCAGTACCGGGCGGCCGCCCTGGTCGGCATGAAGTGACCGCGCAGGTGCACCCTGATGACGTCGTCCCACTCCGCGTCGGTCATGTTGACGATCGTCCGGTCCCGCAGGATCCCCGCGTTGTTGACCAGCACGTGCAATGCGCCGAACTCGTCGATCGCCTGCTGGACCAGCCGGTCGGCGCCTTCGGCGGAGGTGATGTCGTCGGAGTTCGCCACCGCCTGACCGCCGGCCGCGCGGATCTCCTCGACGACCTGCTGGGCGGGCGTCGCGTCGCTGCCCGAGCCGTCCGGCCCGCCGCCGAGGTCGTTGACCACGACCTTCGCGCCTTCGGCCGCGAACAGCAGCGCGTGCTCGCGGCCGAGACCGCGGCCTGCGCCGGTAATGACGGCAACCCGGTCGTCCAGTGCACCCATGCCAGGTCCCTTCGTCGACGCTCTGCCCGCAGCTTACGGGGGTCAAGGGTGATATCAATGTCGCCATGGCGAGTCTGGCTGAGCCTGTCATCGGAAGTCCTGGCACCGGGCTGCCGGAGGTGCTCACGCTCGAGCGGATCGAGGATGACATGTACCGCACGGTCGTCGTCAGCCGGGAGCCAGCCGGGCTGTTCGGCGGCCAGGTCGCAGCGCAGGCGCTGCGCGCCGCGGCGCAGACCGTGCCCGAAGGGCGGCACCCGCATTCGCTGCACGGCTACTTCCTCAGCCGAGGAGATGCCTCGCACCGCGTGCTGCTGACCGTTAACCGCGACCGGGACGGCGGCTCGTACTCCAACCGCCGGGTGATCGCGGTGCAGAACGGCAAGGTCATCTTCAACATGGCAGCGTCGTTCCATGTCGCCGAGGAGGGCTCGGACTACCAGGCGCACGCGATGCCGGAGGTCGAGCCGCCCGAGGACCTGCCGGAGAGTCAGCGCCTCAACCGGATGCACGGCGTCGAGATCCGGCTCCCGGCGCAGCCGCAGCCCGGCCAGCAGTGGCCGTCCCGGATGTGGATCAGGTCGCGGCACAAGCTAGACGGCGACATCATGCACGCGTGCGCGCTGGCCTACGTCTCCGATATGTTCACCGGCCTCGCGGCGGCTCCGGGGATTACCATCACCGGGCCGCTGACCAGCATCGACCACTCAGTGTGGTTCTTCCGCCGTGCGGCGCTCGATGAGTGGGTGCTGATGGACCTGCAGCCGGAGTCGACCTCGGGCGGTCGCGGCATGTACACCGGCCGGATCTTCACCCGGCACGGCGTGCTAGCGGCAGGCATCGCGCAGGAGACCCTGTTCCGCCCCGGCATCGCCCGCACCGGCCCGCTCGCCCCGTGAGGCCTGGCGCATTCGACGCTATGGTGGAAGGCAGATCACTGGAGGGCAGCTACCATGGCCGACTCGCTTTGGATCATCGGCGTGGCGATGACCAAGTTCATGCGCTACAAGGACAAGGACCTCATCGACCTCGGCAGCGAGGCAGCCCTGGCGGCACTGTCTGACGCCGGCCTGACCATCTTCGACGCCGACATCCTCGCGGCGGGCTGCCTGTACGACACCAACGGCATCGGCCAGCGGATCCAGAAGCAGATCGGGCAGACCGGCATCCCGGTCTACAACGTCACGAACGCCTGCGCCACCGGCGCCACCGCGTTCCGGGTCGCCGCGATGGCGATCAAGTCCGGCGAGGCCAGCATCGGCCTCGCGGTCGGCCTGGAGCAGATGGGCAAGCTCGGCCTGCTCGGCGCCCAGGCGGCCAGGAAGGACAAGCCGTATGAGCCGGCCGGGCGGTACGGCGCGGTCGGGCCGGTCGAGGGGATCCTCGGAACGAGCCTGATGCCGGGCACCTTCGCCCAGTCCGGCATGGAGTACGCCTACGAGCACGATGGCGTGGGCTTCGAGCAGTTCGCCCGGGTGGCGGAGAAGAACCACGCGCATTCGACGCTGAACCCGCTGGCTCAGTACCAGAAGGCGTTCTCCCTCGAGGAGATCATGAACGCCGAGATGATCGCCTACCCCAACACGCTGCTGATGTGCTGCCCGACGGGCGACGGTGCCGCCGCCGCCGTCCTGTGCAGCGGGGAACGGCTGAAGTCCATGCCGCAGGTCATCCGCAGGCGCGCCGTCAAGGTGTCGGCGTCGGTGCTGACCTCCGACCCGTACGTCGACGGCGGCTCGGTCCAGTTCGACGTGAACACCCTGACCCGGCAGGCCGCCGACAAGGCCTACGAGCAGGCCGGGGTCGGCCCCGAGGACCTGGACCTGGTCGAGCTGCACGACTGCTTCGCGACCGCTGAGCTGCGTCATTACGACAACCTGCGGCTGTGCCCCGACGGCGGCGCCGGCGAGTGGATCGACAAGCGCGGACCCTGGCGCGACGGCGAGATACCCGTCAACGTCTCCGGCGGCCTGCTGTCCAAGGGCCACCCGCTCGGCGCCACCGGCATCGCCAACATCTACGAGGTGTCCACTCACCTGCGCGGCGAGGCCGGCGACCGGCAGATCCAGGGTGCCAAGGTCGGCCTCACCCACGTCATCGGCCTTGGCAGCGCCTGCGCCATTCACATTCTCGAGAAGTCAGCCGCCTGATGGGCCTGCGCCCGCTGCCCGGCCGCGTACCCGATCCGGCCGGCGCTTACGACCTGGCCAAGCTGGGTTACACCGAGCAGGAGTTCCTGCTGACCGGCACGGCGACCTCGTACCGGCTCGCGGCCGAGCGCACGCCCGACGGCCGGTGGACCGTCCTGCCTGCCGATCCCGCGCAGTACAGCACCAGGGTGGTGGTCCGGCAGCCGGCCGACGCTGACGACTTCAGCGGCACGGTCGTGGTCGAGTGGCTGAACGTGTCCGGCGGCCTGGACGCAGCGCCGGACTGGATGCTGACGCACACGCACCTGATGCGCAGCGGGCATGCCTGGGCCGGCGTCTCCGCCCAGCGGGCCGGGATCGAAGGCGGCGGCATGGTCGAGAGCCTGCACCTGAAGAAGGCGCACCCGGACCGGTACGCGTCGCTGTCCCATCCCGGTGACGCCTGGTCGTTCGACATCTTCAGCCAGGCCGGGCACGCGCTGCGGGGCGAGCCGGGAGTGCTGCCGCCGCCGGTGAGCGCGCGCCCGATCCGGCTGCTGGCCAGCGGGCACTCCCAGTCGGGGGCCTTCCTGGTGACCTACGTCAACGCGGTCGACCCGCTGGCGGTCGTCTACGACGGCTTCCTCGTGCACGGCAGGACCGGCGCGGGTGCGGCGCTCGATACCGGCTTTAACCCGGGCGCAAGTACTGCTGGCACCGGTGAGCAGATCCGCGCGGACCTGCGCGTCCCGGTCCTGGTCCTGCAGTCTGAGACCGACGTGACCCTGCTCGGCAGCGGCCGGGCCAACCAGAGCGACAGTGAGCTGCTGCGCAACTGGGAGATCGCGGGCGCGGCCCATGCGGACACCTACCTGCTGTTCGCCAGCGGCCTGGACGATGGCAGCCTGCCGCCCGCCAGGCTGGCCGAGCTGCTTCGGCCGACCACCGACATCCTGATGGGCCACACCGAGTCGCCGATCAACAGCGGCCCGCAGCATCACTACGTGGAGTGCGCGGCCATCGAGCAGCTTGACGCCTGGGTGGCGGGCCGGTCCGCGCCGCCGGCCGCGGACCGGCTGAGCCTGAGCGCGGACGGACAGGATTTCGCGCGGGATGAGCTCGGCATCGCGACCGGCGGCATCCGGACGCCCTGGACCGACGTTCCCGTGGCCATCCTGTCCGGAACGGGGCAGCGCGGCGAGCTGTTCGCATTCCTCTTCGGCACGACCAGGGAACTCGCGCCGGCCGACCTGGCCCGGCTGTACCCCGGCGGCCAGGCGGACTACCTGGGCCGGTTCGAGGTGTCGCTGGATGCCGCCATCAAGGCCGGCTTCCTGCTCGCGGCCGACCGGGCCGAGATCCTGGCGGTTGCCGCGGCCTCCTGGCCTGGCGCGTGAGACTGCTGGTTACCGCTTCGGGGTTAGTGCAGGTGGACCAGCACCACGTTCTTCAGCACGATCATCAGGATCCCCAGCACCCCGGCGATGCCGGTAACGAAGGCTAGCCGCATCCCCCGGAGCCGGGCCGCGTGCCCGGCGGCCCAGGCATAGATCGCCAGCATCACGATGGCGGCGGCCAGGGCGGCTGTGGCGGCGGCCGGGCCAGAGAGCCCGCTCAGCCTGGCGACCCCCAGCACGGCCAGCGGGATGAACGAGGCGCCGACCATCGGCCAGGCGATGAACATGGCGTGGCGGACTTCCGGCCATGATGGCAAGCGACCCCGCTGGAAGTGACCGCCCAGCAGCTCGCTGTACACGTCAACCAGCCAGTACACCGCGAGCGTGATCAGGACGGCCACGGCGAGCGGCCCGGCGGCGAGCTCCTCCCCGGCAGAGGCCAGCACGGACGCGGTGATGATGGTGCCATAGATCCCGTCGGCCGGCCGCAGGCGATGGGGCTCGGGCGGCTCACCGGGGCGCTGTGGGACCGCGCTCCCCGCCACAGCCGCCCCCACGATCACTCGTTACGGTGTCCTGTCTCCGCAGCCGATTATGCCCGTGTGCTGATGTGGTGCCCGTCACGAGGTGACGCCGTCAGCACAACGGCCTCAGCTGAAGGCGCACTCGCAGATCAGGCCGCAGGTCGTCACTTCTGCGGGCAGCTGAAATATGCTGATTATCATGCTATTCCGCCATGCAGCGCGGCCGCGGCCGCCGCTCGCGAATTGCCGCGTGCTCGCGCACAGCGGGTATTGTCTGGGTCTTGACGCGGTCTCAAAATGGTCACAATGCTGGGCATCGCGCCCAGCGAAGCAGCCCGGGACACGGGCCGACACTGGGATGGAGGGTGGATGCGCCTGCGTCTGGGCCGGTCTGTTGTGACCATCACCCTCGTCTCCGCCGCCGCCGTACTTGGCGCGGTGTTCAGCCCGCCCATGACGACGGTCAGGGCCGAGAGCGCCGGATACGGGCAGGCCTCGGCAGTCGGAGCCCTGTTCAGCCTGAGCCCGTCAGGCGAGCTGGGAAGCCACTTCTGCACTGCGAGCGTCGTCGACAGCCCGGCCGGGGACCTGATTGTGACCGCGGCACATTGCATGGCGCGGTACGGCGCCGGCGAGGTGGCTTTCGTGCCCGGATACGCCAAGGGGCAGGAGCCCTTCGGCGTCTGGACAGTGACCCAGATCTTCGAGGATCAGCAGTGGATGTCGTCGCGCGATCCCGATGACGATTTTGCCTTTCTCGTCGTCCGCCAGCCTGGCAGCCACGAGGCCATCCAGGCACTCACCGGTGGCGAGGCCGTCGGCATCGATGTCTCGGCTGGTCAGCGCGTCGAGGTCGCCGGCTACCCGGACCTGGCGGATGCGCCCATCAGCTGTGCCAACACGGCGCTTGAGTTCAGCCCCACTCAGTACGAGTTCGCTTGCGGCGGTTTTACCGACGGCACCAGCGGCAGCCCGCTGCTCGCCGGCGCTGCCCCGTTCCACGGCGCCGGCACTGTGATCGGCGTCATCGGCGGCTACGAGCAAGGCGGAAAGCTAGCGTCGGTATCGTACGCCGCCCGCTTCGGCGCTCGCCTGGCGGCGCTGTACCGGACAGCTCTGACAGCGGCCCGGAAATGAGCTTGCCTGTCGCTGGCGGGTGACGCGCTATCGAGGAGGACCGACATGGCTATCGCGACCATCAATCCCGCCACCGGGGAGACGCTGAAGACGTTCGACGAGCTCAGCGACTCCGACGTCGAGCGCTGTCTCGCAGCTGCCGCCGCCGCACACGCTGAGTACCGGCTGACCAGCTTCGAGGAGCGGGCGAGCTGGATGCGGCAGGCCGCTGACATCCTTGATGCTGAGCGAGATGCCATCGCGGCGATGATGACGACCGAGATGGGCAAGACCATCACGGCCGCTCGGCAGGAGGTCGCCAAGTGCGCGGCCAGCTGCCGGTTCTACGCCGAGCACGCGGCGGGCTTCCTGGTCGATGAGCCAGGCGATGCCGGTGCGGTGGGCGCGGAGCGCGCGTACGCCACCTATCAGCCGCTCGGGCCGATCCTGGCGATCATGCCGTGGAACTTCCCGCTCTGGCAGGCCATGCGCTTTGCCGTCCCCGCTCTCATGGCTGGCAATGTCGGACTGCTCAAGCACGCCTCCAACGTGCCGCAGACGGCACTGTTCATGCAGGACCTGTTCGCGCGAGCCGGGTTCCCGGCTGGCACGTTCCAGACCCTGCTGGTCGGATCGGCTCGGGTCGAGCCGATCCTGCGCGATCCGCGGGTGGTGGCTGCGACGCTCACCGGCTCGGGGCCGGCCGGTCAGTCGGTCGCGGCCATCGCAGGCAGCGAGATCAAGAAGGTCGTGCTCGAGCTCGGCGGCAGCGACCCGTTCATCGTGATGCCCACGGCGGACCTCCCGGCGGCGGCCCGGGTCGCGGCCGATGCGCGCTGCATCAACAACGGCCAGTCCTGCATAGCAGCCAAGCGCTTCATCGTGCACGACTCGGTCTACGACGAGTTCGAGAGCATGTTCGTCAAGAACATGTCCGCCAAGGCCGTCGGTGACCCGATGCTGGCGACAACCGACGTCGGCCCGCTGGCATCCGAGCAGCAGCGCGACGACGTCGAGAGCCTCGTCGCGGACGCGGTGGCGATCGGCGCGCACGTGCTGTGCGGCGGCGTGGTGCCCGATCAGCCCGGCTTCTACTATCCGCCGACGGTCCTGGTCGGCATCACGCCCGACATGCGCGTCCACACCGAGGAGGTCTTCGGCCCGGTCGCGACGCTGTACCGGGTATCGGGCCTCGACGAGGCGATCGAGCTCGCGAACGGGACGGAGTTCGGGCTTGGCGCCAACGCGTGGACCAACGATCCCGCAGAGCGCCGGCAGCTCATCCGGGACGTGGTGGCCGGGATGGTCTTCATCAACGGCAATGTCACGTCCTACCCGCAGCTGCCGTTCGGCGGCGTGAAGCAGTCCGGCTACGGCCGCGAGCTGTCCGCCCACGGCATCCGCGAGTTCTGCAACATCAAGACCGTCTGGATCGGCCACTGACGCCATCCCCGTTTGAGGACTGTGCGTGGCTGCTGCAGCTATAGCAGCAGCCTCCACGCACAGATGCGCGATCCCGCGCCGTTTTGTCGGTATTGAATGGCAGTCTTGCGCCCGTGTCCGACGACAGGAGCATCCAGTGGTTACTCGGCAGCCAGCGAGGCGTGCTCTCCAGGGCCCAGGCGCTAACTGCGGTCAGCGAGGGTGCTCTACGGCACCGGCTGCGCCCGGGCGGACCGTGGCAGCGGCTCCTGCCGGGCGTGTACCTGACCTCGACCGGCGTGCCGACTCCCGTCCAGCTTCAGGTGGCCGCCCTGTTGTACGCGGGGCCGCGGAGCTTCATCACCGGGCCAGCAGCGCTCGCCTTTCACGGAGTCCGCGGCGCGAAGCCGGCCACCATAGACGTGCTTGTCCCGGCCAGTAGCTCGGTGGCCAGCCGCAGCTTCCTGGTGACCCATCGGACGAGGCGAATGCCCACCCGATGGGCTCAGGACTTAGCGATCAGGTACGTGCTGCCCGCGCGCGCCGTCGCGGACACAGTGCGCGAGCTTGACCGGCTGTCCGACGCCCGCACGGTGGTGGCCGGCGGCGTCCAGCGGGGCCTGTGCACGATCCGGCAGCTAGCCGACGAGCTTGCTCAGCGCCATGACGCCGGCAACGCGCTCTTCCGCAAAGTATTAGCCGAGGTCGCGGCCGGCATCAGGTCCGCACCCGAGGCAGAGTTGCGCGAGCTGATCCTGAGCTCCGGCCTGCCAGCGCCAATGTACAACCCGGACCTCTACCTGAACGGGACCTTCCTGGCTCGTCCCGATGCCTGGTGGCCACACGCCGGCGTTGCCGTCGAAGTCGACTCGAAAGAGTGGCATCTTGCGCCAGCCGACTGGCAGCGGACCCTGCAGCGGCATCGCCGGATGACGGCGGCAGGCATCCTGGTCGTCCACGTCACTCCTGCCGACCTGCGCACCGATCCGCTGCACGTGCTCGAGGACATTGCAGCGGCCCTCAAGCGCGGCCGCCCGGCGCCTGGCGTTACGACGCGGCCGGCAGCGGCCTGACGACGGCTGCAGCAGCCGCTAGCGTTGACCAGGCGCGCCGGACGCGGAGGCAGGCGGCAGAGATCTGGCGAACTGCCGAGACCAGGTGAGCGGGAGAGATGACTGAGCCCTACCCCCGAGTGACATCGGACGGCAACGTCGGACCAGTGGATGCGAGCGTGGTACCGCGGTACGCAGGCCCGCCGACGTTCGCCAGGCTGCCGCGCATCGACGAGGTCAGCCAGGCCGACGTGGCGGTGCTTGGAGTGCCGTTCGACAGCGGCGTCAGTTACCGGCCCGGCGCGAGGTTCGGGCCTGGCCACATCCGCGAGTCCTCGCGGCTGCTGCGGCCGTACAACCCGGCTCTCGGTACGTCGCCCTTCACGGCTCAGCAGGTCGCGGACGCCGGTGATGTCGCGGTCAACCCGTTCAGCATCGACGATGCGATCACCACCGTGGAGCGCGCGGCTCGCGGGCTGCTCGAGCACACGGCCCGGTTCCTCGTCCTCGGTGGTGATCACACGATCGCGCTGCCGCTGCTGCGAGCTGTCGCGGCCCGGCACGGACCGGTGTCGGTGGTGCACTTCGACGCGCATCTCGATACCTGGGACACTTACTTCGGCGCTGCGTACACGCACGGCACCCCGTTCCGCCGCGCGTCCGAGGAAGGCCTGCTTGACCGGTCCGGGTGCCTGCACGTCGGGACTCGCGGCCCGCTGTATTCCGGTGACGACCTCAGCGCCGATGCCGGGCTCGGCTTCGCTGTGATCACCTCACCCGATGCCGAGTACCTGGGAGTGCGGGGCATGGCGGAACGCATCGCGGAGCGCGCCGGCGACCGGCCCGTCTACGTCTCGGTCGACATCGACGTGCTTGACCCTGCGCACGCACCGGGTACCGGCACTCCTGAGGCCGGCGGCCTGACAAGCCGGGAACTGCTCGCCATGCTGCGCTCGCTCGCGAGCCTGAACGTGGTGGGCGCGGATATCGTCGAGGTTGCGCCGGCCTACGATCACGCCCAGATCACCGGGATCGCGGCCGCTCACGTCGCTTACGAGCTCCTGTCGGCCCTGGCACCGCAACCAGCGGCGGAGGCATCATGAGGAGCCCTGACGTAACAACCGCCGTGGTGGCCTGCTGTCAGCTCGCCCCAGAACTCGGCGCTACTGTCGCGAATCGCGAGATGGCCGCGACAGCGGTCGTCGATGCGGCCCGTCAGGGCGCCTCCGTGGTGGTGCTGCCGGAGCTGATGTCGAGCGGCTACGTGTTCGAGAGCCAGGCGGAGGCGAGGGCATGCGCGGAGCCTCCCGACGGCCCGGCCGTGACGGCCTGGGCCCGCCTCGCCGCCGAGCACGACATCGTCATCGTCGGCGGATTCTGCGAGGCCACCGATGGAGACCAGGTCTATAACAGCGCCGCCCTAGTCGACGCCGGCGGGCTGCGCTGCGTGTACCGGAAGGCGCACCTGTGGGATGCCGAGCCTCAGTGGTTCGCCGCCGGGAGCGCACCTCCCCCGGTGGTGCCGACCAGGCTCGGGCGCATCGGCGTGATGATCTGCTACGACCTCGAGTTCCCTGAATGGGTAAGGCTGCCAGCGCTCGACGGCGCGCAGTTGCTGTGCGCGCCCGTCAACTGGCCGGCCTATCCTCGGCCAGCCGGCGAGCGGCCGTCGGAGGTCATCCGCGTGCAGGCTGACGCCGCAGTGAACCGCATGTTCATCGCAGTCTGCGACCGGACCGGGCCCGAGCGGGGCGTCGAGTGGGTGGGCGGCACCGTCATCGTCGACCCGGACGGCTGGCCGCTCGCGGGCGGCGCCGCCTCTGATCGGCCCGCGACCCTGCTGGCTGAGTGTGAGCTCGGCCGGGCGATGGACAAGGCGGTCAGCCCGAACAACGACGTGCATGGCGATCGCCGGCCCGAGCTGTACGGGCGCGTTGCCGCGTCGGGGTCGTAGCGCGCAAGCGAGGGGTACCGCATGCCGGCGAGTGGGCTCCCGGGTCTAATGTGTCCGAAGTGGAGGGCAGTGCCGAGTACGCCGAACCGCCCGTTCCGGCATTCTTGTTCGATCTCGACGGCACGCTGATCGACAGCGTCTACCAGAACGTGATCGCCTGGCGTAACGCCCTGGCCAAGCTCGATATCGACCTGTCGGTCTGGCGGATACACCGCCGGATCGGCATGAGCGGCGGGCTGTTCGTGTCGGCTCTGCTGCGCGAGACCGGCCGGTCGCTGTCCGAGGACGACATCGAGTCGCTTCAGCTGGATCATGCGGCGGAGTACCTGGCGCAAGTCGGCTCAGTTCGTGCGCTTCCGGGCGCTGCTGAGCTGCTGGCGGAGCTCA
>Ga0335073_10003828_pt1 | contig 21016 bp, 20 predicted proteins | sample Lox_Sample_22_FD_207093 | JGI IMG/M metagenome (GOLD analysis project Ga0335073, IMG submission 207093) | Soil microbial communities from Loxahatchee National Wildlife Refuge, Florida, United States - Lox_Sample_2.2 | ecosystem: Environmental > Terrestrial > Soil > Wetlands | place: USA...
TTCGTCGTGGGATTCACTACCACGGCCTGCGGGTAGCTGCCGGTGCGCACAGTGGCGACGACCGTATCGGTCGTCCCGTCGATCACCGTCACCGAACGGTCGCCGGCATTGGCCACGTAAACGCGGTTGGTTGCGGGATTGACCCCGATCCCTTCCGGTCCCGCGCCCGTTTTCGCCGTCCCAATAACAGCGCCCGTCTTCCCGTTGATGACCGTGACGGAGCTGCTGTTATGGTTCACGAAGTAAGCCTTGTGGGTAGCCTCGTTGACCGCAACGGCCATCGGCTGCCCTCCGGTGGCGATGGTCCGGGAGGCGGGCTGCGCCTGCGCGAAGATGCAGGCGGAGAGGATGAGGCCGGCCAGAACGGGCTTCCGTCTCGGCAGAACCCTTGCGAAACAGATCATCCGGTGTCGTTGCACACACTCAGTGTAGCGTTTCGAATATCCGATTTGAAGGCTGCCGGGTCTGAAACAGGCAGCCGGCTCCGCGGCGTAGCCGCAACGTTCCGCCGCTGGTACTCTATGGGGATGGACTCATACTCCGAAATTGCGAATCAACTGACCGATGCGCTCGGCCTGCGTCAGCCGCCGGTCGCCGTTTGCCCCACCGACCGGCTGCCGGCGGACGTCCCCCTGTGGTCCGGACCGGTTCCGGCCGGCTGCCGATTTTGGCAGGAGGCCGCGTCTCGCGTTTTCGCCACCTCCGCCCCCGACCACGAGCGCTGCGCCATCGGCCAGTACACGCATGCTTTGGAAATGAGCCCGGCGGCCGCCACTGACCTGCAGGACGCGCTCAAGGTTTTTGCCGATTTGACCTACGTCACCGAAAAGGACGTCGCCGCCATTCCCGTCCTCCAGGCGAAAGCCCGTTACATCATTTACGGTCCACTGGCATCCATTCCCGTGGAGCCGGACGTCGTGCTCTTGTTTGTCCACGCGGGACAGACGCTGGTCCTGTCTGAAGCATCGCAGCAGGTCGAAGCCGGGCTTCCTCCCGCTATGGGCCGGCCTGCATGCGCCGTCGTTCCGCAGGTCGGCAATACCGGACGCTCCGCGCTCAGCCTCGGATGCTGCGGAGCGCGCGCCTATCTCGATATCCTCACCGATGACGTGGCGCTCTATGCCGTGCCGGGCTCATCGATTGGAGCCTTTGCCGGGAGAGTAGTTGCGCTCGCAAAAGCCAACTCCATCCTCACCGCGTTCCACCAGATTCGCCGCCGCGACATCGAAGCCGGCAAGACGCCGACGATTCAGCAGTCGTTAGCCGCCATGACCTCCGCCGGCTAGCAAAACCGCCCCTCCGCGTCGAAAGTATACCCAAAGAGAGATGGGAGAAGGCCGGCTCCGCAGAAAACCCTTGACAGATGCCGGCCTTCTAATGGAAGCCGAGACCGTAAGGGAGCGGTGGATCCACGAATGGGAGAATCCACCAACTCTTGACTAGGCCAACGATGCCTCCGATGTTCCCGCCGGGATGGTCAAACCTTTGGGTACCAGGGGCAGCGAGCGCAGCCGCTGGCCGGTGGCGTCGAAAATCGCGTTGCCGACGGCGGGAGCGATGCCAACGATGGGCGTTTCGCCCGAACCGGCGGAAACGATATCCTTACGATCGAGCAGCACGCTCGAAATGGCCGGCATATCGGCGAAGCGCGGGACGCGGTAACGCGAGAGGCGCGGGTTGATGATTTTATTGTTCGCGAAATCGATCTGCTCGTAGAGCGCCCCGCCGATGCCCATGGCGACGGCTCCCTCCACCTGGTTACGCAGGTGCTCCGGGTTGACGATGGCGCCGCACTCAAACGCCTCCACCACGCGCTCGATCTTCACCGCGCCGTTGGTGACGCGGATTTCCGCGCAACAGGCGATATAGCCGCCCTTCTCGAATCCAGCAGCCATGCCGAAGCCGCGGCCGGGCGCCTTCTGGCGATTCTTCCAACCAAATTTATCGGTGGCAGCAACGATCACATTGCGCAACCGCTCATCCTGCGTGTTCTTCAGTCGGAATTCGAGCGGATCCATGTGGACCGAATGCGCCAACTCGTCCATATAAGATTCGCGCACGAAATGGTTGGCGGTAGCGGCCAGGCCGCGGTAAGAGCCCTGGCGGAGCGGCGTGTTGGACGGATGGTGCTGCTCGATTCTCTTCGCGATGGCGTAAGGTGACTGCATCGCGGAGGGGCCGGAATTGTAATTGTGAAACTCCCATTCTGCGATGATGCCGTCCGGGTTGACCTTGGCGCCCACATCGATCACGCCGCCGGGGCGGAAGTAAGCCCAAGTCATCTCCTCCTCGCGAGTCCAGGTCCGCTTCACCGGCTTGCCAGCGGCTTTGGACAATCGCGCGGCTTCCAGTGCCGCGTCGCCGGTGTGCTTGCCGCCGTAGCCGGAGCCGGTATCGGGCATGAGGATGTGGACGTTCTCCTCGGGAACCTGGAAATGCTGGGAAAGCTCGCTGCGCACGCCGAAGGGACGCTGCGTGCCGGTCCAGACGGTGAGCTTGCCGCCCTCCCATTCGGCCACCGCAGCGCGCGGCTCCAGCGGAGTATGCGCGATGTAGGCCACCGTGTACGTGGTCAGGTTCGGATTCGGAGCGGGCGCGTTACGGGCGGTTTTGCGGAAGTAATCGGCCACGTCGCGGCTGGACGCTTCCGGCGTCAGTTGCTTCCATTCGGCGCTGAGCGCCATCAGGGCCTGGTCCGCGATCTCCGGATCTGGCGCCGTGACGCCCACGAAGTCGCCGTCCCGAATTACTTGCACGCCGGACATAGCCTGCGCCATCGAGCTATCCAGCGAAACCAGAGTGGCGCCGAACGACGGCGGGCGAAGAACCTTGCCATCCAGCATGCCGGGCCGTCGCATGTCGTAGGCATAGCGGTGGGCGCCCGTCACGATTTCGCGCGCGTTGACCTTGGCGACGGACGTGCCGGCGACCTTCCACCCGGTGGCGGGAGTGAGCGCGGCGGAGGCCGGTATGGTGCGGGTCAGTTTCTCGCCCTGCGTCAATTCACCGAATTCGGCGCTGCGGCTACCGGCCGTCAGTCTGCCATCCGCCACCGTGATGGACGAACGATCGACGCGCCATTTCTGCGCGGCGAGATCGACGAGCATCTCGCGCGCGGCAGCGGCGGCCTTGCGGATTTGCGGCCACATGCGCGGGGTGGTCATGCTTCCGACCGTCCCCATGTCGTATGGCGTCAGCGACGTATCGCCCATCACCATGTGGATGGAAGCGATGGGAGCGTGGAGTTCCTCAGCCACGGCCTGCGTGAGCGAGGTGCGCGCGTTCTGGCCGACCTCGACCTTGCCGGTGTAGACCGTCACTACGCCGGCTTCGCCGATGTGCAGCCATGCGCTGAGAGCCGTCGGCATGGGCTCGTTGAAGCCGCGCCGCGCGCCGCCGCCAGATTCCTGCGCATCGGCATCATCCGGGATCAGGACGACGACGATGCCGCCGCCGAGCAAAGTAAAAAAGTCGCGCCGCCTCATGCGCGGCCTCCCTTTTGTGAGGCAGACTGAATGGCGGCGACCACCCGCGAATACGTGCCGCAGCGGCAGATATGGCCGTTCATGCCGCTCACGATTTCGGTTTCTGTCGGGTGCGGGGTCTTGGCTAGCAGCGCGACAGCGCCCAGAATCATGCCCGGCGTGCACCAGCCGCACTGCATGGCGTCGGCATCAAGGAAAGCCTGCTGCACCGGGTGCAGTTTGCCCCCCGTTGCCAGGCCTTCGATTGTGACGATGCGTTTGCCCGCCACCGCGCCTACCTTGGTGATGCAGGAGCGGAGTGGCTGACCATCCGCCAGGACGGTGCAGGCAGCGCACTGCCCTTCGCCGCAGCCGTATTTGGTTCCGGTGAGGTCGAGATCGTCACGGAGAACGCTGAGAAGGGTCCGGTCGGCGCTGACGTCCAGGCGCCGCCGCACCCCGTTCACATTCAGTTCGGTGATTCTGGCCATTTGGCTCTCCAATATCCCACTTCGGCCATCATCCCACGGTTACCGTCTGCCTGGAAAAGGGGTACGCCGGACCGCCAATCAGTGGTTTAAAAGACCCTAAAATCCTAAATGTTGGATTCAAAACCAAAATTGTCGCTCGTGAGCGCAACGAATTGATCTGGAAGTACTTTGTTTATAAATCACTCGGGCAGCGGCTCTCGAATTGCACCAAACCGGCCCGGACGACATCATGATTACTCCCACGCGTACGTTCCAGTTCGTAGCAGCAATGAGCGTTGCTTTCGCTCTGAGCCATGGCATTGCCAAAGCCGACATATATAACGTGACTTTGACGCCGACCTCCGGTGTCGAGGGCGGTACGGGTTCGTTCACGGTCAACGGTCCCGTCCCGAGCACCGGGCTATTTGCGTTTGGCACGGGATACTCCGGACCCCAGCTGATGACCGCTATGGACTTCGTCATCTCCGAAGGTGCAAATCAATATACCTTCGATCTGAGCAAGTCTGTGGGTAATCCTTATGGTGAATTTCTCAATGGCGGCCTGTACGACCTCACTTACGAGGGAACCATCGTGAACACCGGAGCCAAACTCGACCTGGTTCTTCAGGAAAATGGACTCGAGTACGTGTTTTCAGATATTTATAACGCTTCTTACGACAGTAGCGGCATCATTTCGGCTGTGCGTGTACCGGCGGCGGTGCCCGAACCGCAGTCCCTTGCGCTGCTAGCTACGATGCTGGTAATTTTGGCGGTGGTCGCTCGAAAAGCTCGCCGCATCGCATAGGGACGCTGGCGTTTCCAGCTGGCACAAACGGAATGCGGCCGAGAGATCGGCAGGCCGGCGCATTTCGGGCCGCCCACCGCGGCAATTGCCGGCTTACAGCTTGAACAGCTCCCGCAGCCGCCGCGTTTGCACGCGGCTGACGGGGATTTCGGTGTGCTTGCGGTCATCCATGCGGAGTTGATAACTGGACTTAAACCACGGCACCACTTCCTTGATGCGATTGATATTGACCAGGTAGGAGCGATGGACGCGCCAGAACAGATCCCGGTCCAGGCTGGCCTGTAGCTCTTCAATGGTGCGGTACGTGGACTGGCCTTCCAGGTTGGTCGTGATCAGCGAGATCAGCCCGTTATCGATCGTGGCGTAGATCAGGTCGTTGGCATCCACGATGAAGTGGCGGCTGTTGGCTCGTACCAGAAGCTTTGTGCGCTGTGGCGCCGTGGGGGATTTAGGGGCTGCAGGCGCTTCGGGTTCAGGCGATTTTTTCTCTTGAATGGTGCGCCGCACCCGCTCGATGGTTTCGGCCAGCCGTGATTTATCGAGTGGCTTGAGCAGGTAATCCATCGCCTCCAGCCGGAAGGCTTCTACGGCATACTGCTCGTAGGCCGTAACGAAAATGAAATGGGGCAGTGAAATGCCCGCTTCCCGCAACCGTCTGACTACTCCCATCCCGTCCAGGCCGGGCATCTGGACATCCAGGAAGACCAACTCCGGTTCCAGGTTGCGAATCAGGTCAACAGCCTGTAGCCCATTGGATCCAGTGGCGATAATCTCGATTTCAGGGAAATCCCGCAGCAGGTACGAGAGTTCGTCCCGTGCGAGTTGCTCATCATCAACGACAAGGGTAGTGAGAGTAACCGTCGCACGGTCTCGCATGGAGTTGGTATTATAGCATTTCGGCTCAAAGCCGCCGGCAGGTGGCGTGCGCTTCCGGCGCGCCGGCCTGCCCGAATACGGGGGACACCGTCGGTCTGTGCCACCCCAGAGGAGACTGGATTGCGCAATCAAGACAACGTCCAAATCGCGCCCGCGCAAGGCAAGTTGGGAGTTTTGGTGCCGGGGATGGGTGCGGTGACGACGACGTTCATCGCAGGACTGGAAGCGATCAAACGCGGTCTCGGGAAGCCGGTAGGCTCCTTGACCCAACTGGGAACCATCAGATTAGGGAAACGGACTGAGGGGCGCAGCCCCCGAATCCAGGATTTCGTGCCCCTGGCGCAGCTCGAGGATCTCGAAATCGGGTGTTGGGACATTTTCGAGGACAACGCCTATGAAGCTGCCGTCAAGGCGGGCGTGCTCGAGATGGGGCTGCTCGAACAAGTGAAGCAGCCGATGGCGGGCATTCAGCCGATGACGGCGGTCTTCGACCAAAAATTCGTCAAGAACCTCAACGGGCCAAACCTGAAACCGCGCGGCTCAAACATGGAGCACGCCGAGATGGTGATGGACGACATCCGGCAGTTTCAGGCTCGCACTGGCGTGTCGCGGATGGCCATGATTTGGTGCGGGTCGACGGAGGTTTTCCATCAGCCGGCGGCGGTTCACGCCACGCTGAAGGATTTCGAGTGCGGCCTGCAAAAGAGCGACCCCGAAATTTCGCCCAGCCAGATCTATGCGTATGCGGCATTGAAAATGGGCGTGCCCTACGCCAACGGTGCGCCGCACCTGACCACCGACATGCCCGCGCTGCTGGAACTGGCGCGCGAACGGAACGTCCCGGTCTGCGGTAAGGATTACAAGAGCGGCCAGACGTTTATGAAGACGCTGATCGCGCCCGGCCTGAAATCGCGCCTGCTCGGACTGAACGGCTGGTTCTCCACCAACATCCTGGGCAACCGCGACGGTGAAGTGCTGGACGACCCCGGATCCTTCCGCTCGAAGGAAGTCAGCAAATCGTCGGCGCTGGAATTTATCCTGCAAAAGGACTTGTATCCCGACCTGTACGAGCATTTCTACCACAAGGTCCGGATTGAATATTATCCGCCGCGCGGGGATGCCAAGGAGGGCTGGGACAACATCGATATCTTCGGTTGGCTCGGTTACCCGATGCAGATCAAGGTCAACTTCCTGTGCCGGGATTCCATTCTGGCGGCGCCGCTGATGCTGGATCTCGTGCTGTTCCTGGACTTGGCGCAGCGTGCGGGAATGCGGGGTGTGCAGGAATGGCTGTCGTTTTACTTTAAAGCTCCGATGCACGCGCCGGAGGTTTACCCCGAGCATGACATTTTCATCCAGCTCATGAAACTGAAAAACACGCTGCGGTGGATGCGCGGCGAGGACCTGATTACACATCTGGGTCTGGAATATTACGACTAACTTGCGGTATCTTCTCTGGGAGCCCCTTAGCAGGGCGGCACGCGACTTCTCCGTCCCAGCCGGTCGATAACGGCGGGCTGTGGGCGGGGTTGGGCGGACCCAACCTGGTCAGGGAACAAGCAGCACGGTCAAGCGGTGTTACTTGGGAGCGGTATGAAAGTATTGGTGATCGGGGGTACCCTATTCATTGGCCGCCAACTGGTGGAAGAGCTGGTGAAGGAAGGCCATGAGGTTTCGATTCTGCACCGCCGGCCGAAGCATGAATTCGGCCGGCGGGTGGAAAACATCATGGCCGACCGGAACGACGCGAACTCCCTGCATGAAGCCCTTTCTACGCGGCGCTTCGAGGTGGTCTACGATAACGTGTACGACTGGGAGCGCGGGACCACGGCGGAACAGGTGGAAGCCACCGTGCGCGCCTGCGGCGACCGGTTAAGCCGCTACATTTTCCTGTCCAGCGTGGCCGCTTACGGAGACGGACTGAACCATAAGGAGAGCGACCCGCTCGCTTCCGGCTATCACCCCGATCCATACGTTCGCAACAAGGCGGCAACCGAACGCCGGCTGTTCCGCTTGCATTCGCAGTACGGGCTGCCGGTGGTGACCTTCCGGCCCCCATTCGTCTATGGCCCCAATAACCCGTTCTATCGCGAACAGTTTTTCTGGGACCGCATGCGCGCCGGCCGGCCGATCGTTATCCCGGGCGACGGACACCGCCTCATGCAGTTCGTTTACGTGAACGATCTGGTGCAGGCCATGGTTCGCGCGATGGAAGAGCCGCGCGCGGTCGGGGAGGCCTTCAACATTGGCGAGACAAAACCGGCGACGCAGGTGGAAGTGGTGGAGCGCTTTGCCAAGGCGGCTAATGTGGAACCGTCAATCGTGCGGGTGCCGCGCGACGCCATCGCCCAGGCCGGAGGTAACGCCATGGCGGAGCCGTTTTACTTCGGCGAGTATTTCGACCTGCCGCCCATCACCGAAAACATCGGCAAGGTCACGCGTATGCTGAAGATGAAGCTGACGCCGTTTGATGCCGGCTTGAAAGAGACTTACCGCTGGTACGTGCGCAACCACAAGCCGCGCACGGCCGGCTTCGAATTCGACGACAAGCTCTTCGGCCTGGCCCGGGCAAGTTCCCCGGCCAGCGTATAGCGCCCGGATACCTCGGAGGGGCCGGTGAGGGCCGGACTAAGCGAACAGCGGCAGGCTGCGGGTTTCCAGGTCGAGCAGCCTGCGTTTCAACTCAAGACCGCCGCCGTATCCGACCAGCTTGCCGCTCGAGCCGATCACGCGATGGCACGGCACGACGATCGGCACCGGGTTTGCGCCGTTGGCCGCGCCCACGGCCCTTACGGCCTGGGGAGCGCCGATCGCCCGGGCCACCTCCGCATAGCTTCGCAATTCGCCGTAGGGAATCGTCTCCAGTTGCCTCCAGACGCGGATCTGGAATGAGGTGCCCTGCAGATCTAACGGCAGTTCGAACCTGCGCAGATCCCCGGAGAAATAGGCGCGCAACTGACGCTCGGTTTCGGCGAGCAGCGGGTTGAAGTCGTTGCGTTCCCCGTCCGCGGGCTCGGAAGGGTGGAAATAGATGGAGCGGATACCGGCGGGCGACGCAGTGAGCCGCAGAACCAGTCCCGCTCCGTATTCGGCCAGCCGCCATTCCAGCATGGAGCGTTTGGCTAATTCATCCCGCACATGCCGGGATTGCTGCAGCGCCCGCTGGGGCAAACCGGCATCTCGGCATTCCGGGAGCTGCCATTGGCATGAGCGGCAAACACCGACAATTCCTGTTTTAGGTGCCTCTGACCGCACGATGGGCATTCGATGCCCTCGGTTTCGGCGGCGCGGCGCACCAGCTTCTCGAAACGGTTTCCGCAATCTTCACACTTGTATTCGTAGATGGGCATTACTCTACTATTAGATTACAAATCCGGTCCATTGTGCCACGTACCGTTCCTGTTGGCGAGTTGAAATTATTCACCAGGATGGAGAACACCACCCACGTTCCATTCAGCCGCTGCATGTAACCGGAAAGCGCGCTGACGTGAGAGAGCGAGCCTGTCTTGGCATAGATGCGCCTGGAGGCTGGAGTATTGGCGAAGCGGTGCTCCAGGGTGCCGTCCTGCCCGCCCACCGGGAGCAGGGTGAGCCATTCGCGGCCGTGCGGCGAGGCGTACATATAACGGAGCAGTTTGACCACGGCGGCGGGGCTCACCAGGTTCAGGCGAGCCAAGCCGGAGCCATCCCGGATGTCGTATGAATCCGGCTTGATGCCCACGTCGCCGAGAAATGTTTTCAGCTCCTCCAGCCCCGCTTCCACGCTGCCGATATTGCGGCGCGCGCGGCCAACGGCACGCAGCGCCAGTTCCGCGTGCAGGTTCTCACTCACCTTGTCGGTAATGCGGAGGTCCTCAAGCAACGGCGCCGAGACGCGACGGGCCAGTTCGATGCCCCCGGGCGTCGGAGACGGTTCCGGCCGGCCAACTGGATCGCTCACCTGATTCGGATACTCGTGCAGCGCTTCCGCGGCGCCTTCCACCGTGATGCCGCGGTCTTCCAATGCGCTCTTCAGCGCCAGGGCGGCATATTGCGCAGGATCGTCGATGCCGAGGACCCGCACCTCCAGCCCGCCGGGAGCTATGGCGCCCCAAAGCCGTGCGCTGCGGCTGCCGGGCAATCGGGAAAAGCGGATGCGCGCAGCTCCCGGATTTGCAGCCAGCACGGACTGTCCCGCGGTCATCACTTGGTTTTCGATCTGGTAATACTCGATGGGAGGGTTGAAGGAGAGCGAGGCCAAATCGCCAGCGTGCGCGCCGGGCAGGATGGTCAAAGTCAGAGCGTTGTCGTTGATCGCGAGGGCGGAGACGGCCGCGCCATCGTCGGATTCTGGATCGTCGATACCCCAGCCTTTTCCGAAGGGCTCCCACAGATACCAGGTGTCGTCGCCGATGATGCCGCCCTCGATGCGTTTCACGCCTCGCGCGGCGACCTGATCGGCCAGATCCTCGATTGCGCCCAAAGGATTCCCGGAGATCGGACCGATGCGATAAGGAATGGCGCGGGCGGAAAGGTTGGGATCGCCGCCGCCGATCAGCCGCAGCGGCCCGCGGATGCGGCCCTCCTCGTCAGGAGCGGCACCGGCGAAAACTCGTGTCTGAAACGTGAAATCCGGACCGAGGCGGCTCAGCGCCATGGCCGTAGTGAAAAGCTTGGTATTCGAGGCGGGAACGAAAAAGTGCGAGGCGTTGCGTTCATATAGAGTCTGGCCGCTGGAGAGGTCCATTACCTGAATTCCCCAGAACGCCGTATCACCGGCCAGCGCGGCATCAATCTTTTCCGCCAGCGATGCGCCGTAGCTTGGCGCCGTGAGAGCCAGGCCTAACGCCGCGAGCCCGATCCCCCGAGCCTTGAGCCCTGATCCCCGATCCCTTTTCCTCATCTTCCCGTCACCTTCGATTCCAGCCAGATCAGCAGCAGCAACGCCACCACGATAAATGTACCCAACAACGGAATCCCGACCACGACTCCCACGTCCCCCGTAGCCGCCGCAGCATAGCCCAGCGTGGCGGGCGCGATCAGGCCGCCGAGCAAGGCCAGGGAAAAGATTCCGTTAGAAAAACCGGGGTGATAGTAAGGGAATCTCCGGCCGATCGCCTCGGAAACCAGGGGATAGATACTTGCGAAACCGGCTCCCAAGAAGAAAACGCCCGTGATGGCGCCAAAGGCGTTATTCGTGTAGTAAAGGACCACGAGGCCGAACAACGCAGCCAGAGAGCTGCCCAGGAGCAGACGGCCATGACGCACGCGCGGCAAAAGCGCGGTAGCGGCGAAGCGCCCGGCCATCAGGAAGAACCAATAGAGAGCCAGCGTGAACAGAGCCGCCTGCGGGCTCATGCCTACCCGGTGACAGAGAAACAGCGGCAGCCAACCGGCCAACGACCATTCATTGCCGAATTGAAAAAACAGCAACAGCGCGAACAGAATGGCGCCCAGGCTGCGAAAATCGCGCATCGCCTGGCGGAACGAAGGTTGAGCACTCAGAAGCGGGAAGCTGCAGGGGGTGTGGAAGTAGATGCCCGCGAAAATCGCCGGCGCCGCTGCCATCAGGATCAGGATGGCGGAGACCGGCGTATAGAAGGCGCCTTCCACCAGCAGAGTGGCCGCCAGGCAACCCAATCCATACCAGATGCCCCCCTGAATTACTGTACCGGCGGCATCGGAAGTATACCCTTGGGAAAGGCCCTGGAAAAGTGCGACGTTCAGCAGGCCGGCGCTCATCCCCAGCACCAGCAGTCCGGCGGCCCGCCACCACGCGGACAGTGGCGGCGAAACCATGGCGAGGTACAGAAGTGCCGCGCAAGCCAGCAGGCAAGCGAACACCAGCAGGAATCGCAGCCCGCGCCGTGCCAGGACGCGCCACGCCAGAGGCAGAGAAGCGGTGAGCCCGGCCGCCACGCTTAGAAAACAGTTGCCGACGCCCACAAAATCGGGTGGATCCCGATGGTATCCCCACGCCGGAAGAATCGCCCCCAGCAAAGCCAGCAGGAAACCGGAGAGGAGAAATCCCGCCAAGGCCCTCCGGCCGGACGCCGCAGCCTGTATCGAGCTGACATTGGATGCGGCAAAACTCACAAAAAGATTGTACCGCTTAGGAACTGCGCAACGGCGCCGGTTCTTAAACGGACCGAAACGGTACGGATTGTGGAAAACCCCTGACCCTCGAATACGGAAATCGGGAGACTTTTCAAAAATGAGGCCTTTGTTTTCAATGAGATGGATCTGGCCCCCGGAGTGCTCTTGGAGGAGTGGGTTCTTTTAGAGGCTTTTTTGCTTTGGTGCGTTGCCTCGTCTGGGCTTTCCGCAGCCCCGCTCTGGTCCATCTGCCGGGGCGGGGCCTTTTTTTCTTTCAATCCCTGTTAAACTGATCTCTTCCGAAAATGCCAGGACTCTATGCCCGGTGGATCGACCGGTGGGAGCGTAAGCTTGCGACCCGCGACACGAACCGCGTGGTTCGCCCTTTCGAGTGGGGAGTGGAGTGGGCATCCAGTATCGGCCCGCCGTTTTGCCGGGCGGAAAGGAACGGCGACACGGGCGCCTGGCTGGCTGATTTCGCCGATCGTGCCTTGGCCAATTCGGATGGCTTTTATACCTATCAGCCCGTTTCAGATTACGTTCTGAACGATCAGCGCCTGACCTTTACGAGTCCGGTTGCGAGCCCGTACCCGGAAAATAACACGGTCCACGCACTCTGGTTTCCGGCGCAGAAGGATTTGGGCCGGGCGTTGATTGTGCTGCCCCAGTGGAATGCCGGGCCGGATGGGCATATCGGTTTGGCGCGCCTGCTCAACCGATTCGGAATCAGCGCATTGCGCATGACGATGGCATATCATGCCGAACGCATGCCGGCGGAATTGGAGCGCGCCGATTACCACGTTTCCAGCAACATCGCCCGCACCATCCACGCCTCGCGCCAGTCCGTAATCGATGTCCGTGCCTGCTTGGATTGGCTGTTGGCAATGGGCTATAAGCGGGTCGGCATTCTCGGTACGAGCCTGGGTTCCTGCGTGGCTTTCATTGCTGCCGCGCATGACCTGCGCGTGCGGATTGGCATCTTTAACCACGTCTCGATGTACTTCTCCGATGTCGTATGGACAGGTCTCTCCACCCAGCACGTGCGGCACGGTTTTAGCCGGGAAGTCGGACAGGACGAGTTGCGCCGATATTGGGCGGTCATTAGCCCGGCAAGTTTCTTGGGCCGGCTGAAGGGCCGGCAGATGCCGAGCCTGCTGGTCTGGGCCCGGCACGATAGCAGTTTTCTGCCGGTTTACTCGCGGCAGGTGTTGGAGAGCTTCCGCAGCCTCAACATCCCGCACGAGGTGTTCGCGTTGCCTTGCGCCCACTACACCACCGGCCAGTTTCCTTTCAACCTGATGGATGGCCTCGTCATGTGCCGCTTTGCAGCTCGCAATCTGTAACCCTTTCAATGCCAAGATGTTAACTTCGTGAATATGATATTTCATATTGACAATAAAGGACCTGCATGCGAGGATGGAAGCATCACTGGAAAAGGAGGTGGTCCAGCAAATATGGATAGTAGTAAACGACCGCGAGAGGTGGCCGACTGTTAAGGTCGAGCCGCTAATGTAGCCGATCCCGTCCAGTGGCGGGATCAAGTTCCTGTGGACCGGCTGCCTCTCGTGTCAGCTCAGCCTCAGGCTAAATCCAAGGCTACCTGCCCCCGTGATCCGGAAGGATCACGGGGGTTCGTGTTTTTGCTAGAATGGTGTTTCGAAAGGAATCCCCGCAACAAATGAAGGCTGGTATTCACCCTGCTTACAACGAAGTCAATGTGATCTGCGCCTGCGGCCACACCTTCAAGACCCGCTCCACCCACAAAGGCGACATCCGCGTGGAAATCTGCTCGTCCTGCCACCCGTTCTTCACCGGCAAGCAGAAGCTGATCGACACGGCCGGCCGCGTGGATCGGTTCGAGCGGAAGTACAAGGCTACGCGCGGAGCCAAGAAGGCCCTTCCCACCACGTAACCTGCTTGAGGAGCGACCTTCGGGTTGTCCCGCCGACGCGAAACCGGTGTTTTCCTGTTTCCGGAGAAATCAGGGCTTAATCGCCAGACCGGCGGCTAAGCCCTGTTTAGCGAGGAGGAAGTGGAGGACCGCCCTTTCCGGCAGCCTGACGCCGACGGTGGGCTTCGTCGCGCTCCTTCTGGTATTGCTCATAGAGGGGAACCTGTTCGGGCCGCAGCATGGCTTGGATCTGGTCTTTCTGGCGATCCCAGATGGCGCGGCTTTCCTGACTGCCCTTCATGTGCAGCGCATCGAACTCCTGCCGGGTACGATCATAAATCAGATTCAACTGCTGTACCTGCTGATCATCCAGCTTGACCCGGTCGCGCATTTCTGCCACGATCCGGCGGCGGACCTCCTCCGGCGAGGGGCGCGGGGACGGCGGAGCCATCGCTACGGTTCTGACCATGTACAGCCGGTATGCCACCGCACCAACAAGGATTCCGCTTGCAAAGACGAGCAGCAGCGAAAGCAGTGCGGACAATTTGGTCTTGGGCATGATCGATTACTGCGCGGGCTCGGCTGCGGGCTCCAGGTGAACGGGCCCCACGATGTCAGGGGCGTCCAGCGCGTTGGCTTCGGCTAAGGCTTCAATGTAACTCTGGCCTGGGTTTGCCTGACTGGCGTGCGGCAGCGCCATGTAGACGCCTAGTGCGATGGAAAGCGCCAGCGCCGCGGTTGCCAGAGTATTGGCCATGCGGCGGAAGGAAAACACCTGTCTCTGGCGGGCTTCGATGCGACCCCAGAGATTGGGCATGAAATTCGCGGATGGATCCCGATCCGGACACGCTTTCGCATACTCCCGAAGCAGGGCATCCAGTTTGTCATCGTCGGTGCCGCGCAATGGCTGCATAATCCCTCTAATTCCGCCGGGTTCCGGCCTACCCGTGTTTTCCCGCCCCGGCGCCGAATGCTTTCAAAACCCGTTGGCGCGCCCGGAACAATCGGACCTTAAGAGCATTTTCGTTGACCTTATATATCTTTTCAAGCTCTTTCAACGAAAGCCCTTCTACTTCTTTCAACATCAGCAGAATGCGGTCGGCCTCAGAAACCGAGCCGAGAAGCGAATCCACAGCCTCCCGCACCTTTTTATGGTGCTGTTCGTCCTGGTCCGCCCGCCCGCCAGCTACGGCGTCCGCCATCATGACCTGCTGTTCGGACAGGTCCGACATGCGGAACTCCTGGCGGCGGCGCAACTTGCGCAAATAATCGAAAGCGGCGTTGACAGTGAGCCGATACAGCCACGGTTCAAAGACCTTTTCCTCGCGAAGCTGATCGAGCGAAAAATACAGCCGCAAGAACACTTCCTGCGCGACGTCCTCGACATCCTCGGGGCGCGCGATTAATCGCGTAATCTGCCCCATGATGCGCTTCCGATAGGCCAATACGATTTCGTTGAACGCAGCGCTATCACCCTGCTGCGCCCTTTTGATCAACTCGAAATCGACCAGCATGCCGTTCCATAAGTGCCGGCATACGAAAGCGCCCTTCGCTTCGATTGCATAGGCGTACCGGCAAACAGACAGGTTACAAAGCTTTGGACGTAAACGCAAAAGCCAGGGTTGGGAGGCATTTGGCTTCCGTACTGCCCAGCAAACCAAAAAAGCCAGTTCCGGGAACCCGCCCCCGCGGGTCCACGAAAAGGGCCGAAGGTGCGAGTTGTCAATATTATAACAGGCGTCTTCCAGACGGCAGGCTCGTTCCGAAGCAGGACGACCCCGGTGTGTTCCGGCGCCGGTTTTGTCCAAGGTGCGGCCACGGCCGCTCTATCCATACCGTTGCCGGTACTGATAGCCTGGAAGTATGCGATTTTCAGAGTCGATCTTCGCCGCACGGTTCAACATCACTCGCCAGGATTTGGAAGCATATCTTTCGGAAGCGCTTTCCCAAGGCGGGGACTACGCCGATTTGTATTTCGAATACCTCCAAACCAGTTCCATCGGTATGGATGAATCGATGGTGAAGACCGCGGCTCAGGGAGTTTCTATGGGAGTCGGGGTGCGGGTAATTGCAGGCGAACGCACCGGCTATGCCTATAGCGATGATCTGTCACCGGAAAAAATCCGCAAAGCGGCGCTGGTAGCGGCGCATATTGCCGCTGGGCCAAGCAAAGTCGATAAATTCGATCTGAATGAGGGTACAGGCCACAATTTATACCCGGTCATAACGGCCCCGACCGAGGCCGCATTTGCGGACCGGGTGGAGTTGGTGAAACGCGCCGACCGTGCCGCTCGTGCCTACGATGCCCGTATTTTTCAGGTTCAGGCCGCTTATGCGGACAATCTCCGCCAAGTGATGGTCGCGACCAGCGACGGGCAGTTGACCTTCGATCGCCAGCCGCTCGCGCGTCTCAGCGTTTCCGCTCTGGCCCGTCTGAACGGGGGGCCTCCGCAACGCGGTCACGCCGGCGGAGGCGGGCGCGTCGATCTCGATTTCTTCCTCCACGAAAGGACGCCCGAGCACTTCGCCCAGGAAGCAGCGCGGGAAGCCATCGCCATGCTGGATGCCGTGGAAGCTCCGGCGGGAGAAATGACGGTGGTGCTGGGACCAGGCTGGCCCGGCATCCTTTTGCATGAAGCGGTCGGCCATGGCCTGGAGGCGGATTTCAACCGGAAAGGCGTTTCCGCTTTTAGCGGCCGCATCGGGCAGAAGGTGGCAAGCGAACTATGCACCGTGATTGACGACGGAACCATTGGCAACCGGCGCGGATCCCTCAACGTGGACGACGAAGGTCATCCGACCAGGCGTAACGTATTGATCGAAAACGGAGTCCTGCGCGGCTATCTGCAGGACAAGCTTTCCAGCACACTGCTGGGCTCCGAATCCACAGGCAGCGGCCGACGCGAAAGCTATGCCCACATTCCTATGCCCCGTATGACCAACACCTTCATGCTGGCGGGCGAAAGCGCCCCGGAAGATATCATCCGCTCGGTTCCCAAAGGGCTGTACTGCGCCAATTTTGGCGGAGGACAGGTGGACATCACTAGTGGCAATTTCGTCTTTTCGGCGTCGGAAAGCTATCTGATTGAGGACGGGAAGCTGACGCGGCCGGTCCGCAACGCCACTTTGATCGGAAATGGGCCGGAAGCCCTGCGCTACGTCAGCATGGTTGGGAACGATCTCAAGCTGGACGAGGGCATCGGCACCTGTGGCAAGGAAGGGCAGAGCGTGCCGGTCGGAGTAGGAATTCCTACCATCAAAATCGACAAAATGACGGTCGGGGGAACGGCTTAAACTCGGACCGTGCCCCGCCGCCTATAGTGTACGTTTTATTAGGTTATTCTGTGCCCGACGGGTGCACCGGCTGATTGAAACCGGGCCGCGCCGGCAATCCAAGCTCGCCCGCGACATTCTCGGCGGCGCGGACATGGTTTTCCAGAATCGGCTGCGCCCTCTGGACCAGGCTGTAGACATCGCGGTCATGAAGTGCTGGCTTCTCGCCGGATAACATATTGATGTCGTTCCGGTGGTCCTGGAGCATGTAGTTTATGTAGGCAGCATCGAAGTTCTTGCCAGATAAGGCCCTCAGCCTGTTCATCTCCGCTGTGTCCTGGGCCGTGGGCATCGTAGGCAGGGCCACGTTCTGCCTGCTGGCTACGGCCTGGGTATCTTTCAGCAGCGCGGTATGGTCCTCGATCATACGTCCGGCAAACTTCTTGACCACCGGATTGGTGGACTTGGCTTGCGCCAGATGGCCGAGTTGCACTTCGGCAATGCTCGCCTGGGCTAGTTGGCCCAGGACTTTCTGACTTTCCGGCCCGGCCATGGCGCTGGCGCCGGCATAACTCCCGGCTGCCATGGCGAGGATGGCAACCAGGGGAATTTTCAAGGAATCTGTGTATATCATTGCAAACCCTCTCTTTATAAACTGCTGCATGGCTGGTGCCAAGCAGGCGGGAAAGCGGCGATGGTACGCTGAGAGTCAGGAACGATGAGCCAGAATCACTTCATGGAACTCGCTCGGGACGTGGTGCGGCGCGCGCTTGATGCGGGAGCCAGCGATGCCGAATGCACCATTGCCGAAGGCGACGAATTTTCGGCCAACGTGCGCATGCGCGAACTGGAGAACCTGAAGGAGGCCGGCTCGCGCGGCGCCGGGTTGCGCATCCTGCGCGGCCGGCACACGGGTTCGTCTTACACTTCAGACCTATCGTCCGCCGGAATCGAACAGTTGGTGAAGGCGGCGATCGAGTTGGCGGATATCACCACCCCGGATCCGCATGCCGGCCTGCCGGAGCCGGAGGAGATGGGCAGCATCAGCGGAGATTTGAGGCTGTATTCCGGGGAAGTGGAGAACCTGGAAACAGAAGTCAAAATCGAAGCAGCGCGGCGTGCCGAACGCGCGGCGCTCGACGCCGACCCACGGATCTTCAATTCCGAGGGAGCGTCCTTCGACACCCACCTGGGCCGCCACATCTTCGCGAATTCCCGAGGGTTTGCCGGCGAATACCGCTCCAGCTCGTGCTCCCTGAGTACGGTTCCGGTGGCGCGCGACGGCGAATCCATGGAGCGCGACTATTGGTACACGCTCTCGCGTTCCTTCAGCGGCCTCGAGCCGCCGGAGGAGGTCGGACGAAAAGCCGCCCGGCGCGCTCTGCGACGGTTGAACCCGGTAAAAGTACCGACGCAGAGGGTGCCGGTCGTGTTCGATCAGGGTGCAGCCCGGTCTCTGCTGGACAACATTTTCGAAGCCGTGCACGGCATGTCCATCTACCGTCATGAGTCCTTTCTGGCGGGGAAACTGGGCGAGCGCGTGGCGGCCGAAAATGTCACCGTCATAGACGACGCCACTATCCCCGGCCTGTTTGGTACCTCGCCTTTCGATGATGAAGGCGTGCCCTCGCGCCGCACGATGGTAATCGAGCGCGGCATTCTGAAAAGCTATCTGCTCAACACATATGCCGCGCGCAAGCTTGGCCTGAAAACCACGGGGAGCGCCTCGCGTGGTCTGACCGGGAATGCCGGCATCGGCCACGGGAACTTTTTCCTCGACAAGGGCGTCCAAACCCCGGAGCAGGTTATTGCCGGTGTGACCAACGGTTTTTTCGTGACCGAGCTGATGGGATTTGGTGTCAACGTCGTCACCGGCGATTACTCGCGCGGCGCGGCGGGGCTGTGGATCAAGAACGGCGAGCTGGCTTACGCCGTTTCCGAAGTCACCATCGCCGGCAATTTGAAAGAGATGCTGATGGGCCTGGAAACGGTAGGTTCGGACCTGGAATTCCGCGGCTCCACGGCCGCGCCTACAATCAAGATTGGGGAGATGACCGTTGGCGGTAAATAAACCGGCCGTTTCCGCGGAGAAACGGGCAGCCATTCCGCCGATCGCGATCGTGATCGCTGCGGCTGTGATTCTGGGTGGGGCAGGATTCGCGTACTTGAATTACCTGGCCAACAAACCTCCGGCTCCGCCTCCGCCGCTGACCGGCGATGCCAAGGCATACGTGAAATACCTGCGCTTCGTTTCGGCCGATGGCCAGACTCCGGAAAGCCCGGAGATGACGGCGCATGAAAGCTATCTGAAACAGGCAGTGGTCGAGATCACCGGCAATATTCAGAACACGGGCAACCGGGTGCTGGACGTTGTGGAGATCAATTGCGTCTTTTACGACCCTTATGGGCAGGTGGTTCTGCGCGAGCGCGTCCCCATCGTGAGCAAAAAAATGGGCAAGTTGGCCCCTGGCCAGACCAAGCCCTTCCGCCTGGCCTTCGACAACATCCCCGAGGCCTGGAACCAGGCCATGCCGACGATGGTGATCGCGGGGATCGAGTTCTCGTAAACGAGCGAGGGATGGCGGGTTGTCAACCCGCCGCAGGCTGCCAGCCTGCCCCACAGCGCTCCGCGGGTGGCGCCGTCTCTCTCCGCGTCCGTGCGAAAAAGACACCTGCCCGTCTGTTACGCTAGTCTGGATCTATGCGGAAAGGTAACGGGGTCTGGCGCCGGTTGGACGGCATCGAAAAAGCCTTTCTGTCCGCGCTTGGGCTCTATGTGATCTTCGCGGTGACCGGCATGGCAACCCTGCGATCTCTGTTGATGGTGATCACGGTGGTGCTGGGCACGATTGTCCTGTTTCGCTTCGCCCGGCGGGCCATGCGGCAGGCCATCTGGCGGCTTCGCAACCGCCTCATCGCGGCCTATCTCTTCATCGCGGTGGTGCCCATCGTGCTCATTCTGACCCTGGTCGGCTTTGCTGGATGGGCAGTGCTCGGCCAGATGGCCGTGTATCTGGTGAACACCGAATTGCGCCATCACGAAGATCAGCTTACGCGCCAGGCGGAGGCGTTGGCGCGCATCCCCGTAGCTGACCCCGAGCGCGCTCTCGGCCGCGCCGGCGTCATCCTGCATAATGCGTTTCCGGATTTCCAGTTGCTCATCCGCCGCGGCAGCGAACAGTTGCGCTATCCCGAAAATGCAGAGATTGCTCCGCCGCCTGCCGGCTGGGGAGACGCACACGGCCTGATTGTAAAGAAGGAGAACGGCGAAGAGCAGCTCTTCGCCTGGGCACATCACACGGTCAACGGCGAAGAAGTGACACTGCTGGCGCCAGTGACGCACGATTATCTCTCCGGCCTGGTGCCTGGCCTGGGCGACGTCAATTTCGTCCCGCTTATGGGGCGTCCGCGCCAGAGCCACATTCCGGAGCCCAAGGGCGCCTTCGATTTTAAAATCCGCGGGTACTATCCCACACCCAACGTTCGACGTTGGGAATCGCCGGACCTGCATGAATCACCGGTGCTGGTAGTCGATACACGCATTTCACCCGTGCTGGCGACGGTATTTCAGAACGTCGATTGGGCCGAATTCGCTCTGGGCCTTTTCGTTGCCGTTGCCGTTCTGTTTCTGGTAGTGGAGCTGCTCTCGCTCTTTGCCGGCGTCAAGCTCAGCCGGAGCATCACCAGCGCGGTGCACGAATTGTACGAAGGCACGCGCCGCATCAAGGAAGGCGATTTCTCGTATCGGATTCCGGTGAAGGGATCGGACCAGCTTGCCGAGCTGGGCACATCGTTCAATTCCATGACCGCCAACCTCGGCCGGCTAATCGTGGTCGCCAAGGAAAAGGAGCGGCTGGAATCGGAGCTGGCCATCGCGCGCGAAGTCCAGAACCAGCTCTTCCCCAAAGACGTGCCGTTTACCCGCACGCTGGAACTCACCGGCGTCTGCCACCCCGCCCGCATGGTCTCGGGCGATTACTACGATTTCATGTCACTCTCGGAAAGTTCGCTGGCGTTCGCGATCGGCGACGTGGCGGGCAAGGGAATTTCGGCCGCGCTACTGATGGCCACCATTCAATCGACGATGCGGACGCAGTTGAACGCGATCGACGGGGTGCGGGAGCTGGTCGCCAGCGGGCACCTGACGTTCAACCGCGCGTTG
>Ga0335073_10003829_pt1 | contig 21014 bp, 16 predicted proteins | sample Lox_Sample_22_FD_207093 | JGI IMG/M metagenome (GOLD analysis project Ga0335073, IMG submission 207093) | Soil microbial communities from Loxahatchee National Wildlife Refuge, Florida, United States - Lox_Sample_2.2 | ecosystem: Environmental > Terrestrial > Soil > Wetlands | place: USA...
TTTGAGCGACAACTACGAGCGCGGCGAAGGGAGCGAAACACTCGACGCGTTGAGATAAGCCCGGTGAGCCCGCTCGCCCCACAACGGGACCGGACGTGGCTTGGGGTCCACGTAGTTCGTCGGCGCCAGCGCGCCGTTCGTGATCACCTGGCAGGCGATATATGGAACCCAGAGCGCCGCCGTCAGCATTGATTGACTGGCGCGTCTTCGGGCGACCATGAGGCTATCCGATCATGCGGCGAGGTCAATGATCGGATCGTCTGGTTTCTCGGCGAGGGTCTGCCATCCGTCGACCTTGCGCATGGTGATCTGTCCTGAGGCGAGCAGCGCCCAGAACAGCATGGCGGCGGTTTCGGCGCAGGGAAGCACGGTCTGAGTCTTGATCCGGCGCTTGAACTCCTCGTGCAATCGCTCGATCGCGTTCGAGGTTCGGATCGATTTCCATTGGCTCGGCGGGAACCGCGTGAATGTGAACAGCCTGTCACCGGCTTCCTCCAGGCTGTCGGCGACGGCGCGGCATTTGAGGCGCCATTTGCGGATGAACGCCTTGCGCCGGGTCTCGACCTCGCCGCGCGTCGCGGCGTAGATCATGTCGCGGTAGTCGTTCGAGATTTCCTCGTGCAGGCGCTCGGGCGCGTGGGCGAGGAGATTGCGATGCTTGTGCACGGTGCAGCGTTGGACAGCCATGTCGGGCCACAGCGCCGCCACCGCCTTTTCGAGGCCCGGCGCGCCGTCGACGACGACCAGCTCCGGCGTTCGCAATCCGCGCCGGACGAGATCGTCGAGCAGCGCACGCCAGGCCGCCTCGCCTTCCCCGCCCATGCTCTTGATCGCGAGCAGCATCTTCTGGCCGTCGGCGCGCACGCCAAGCGCCACGAGCAACGAGATCGAGGTCGCCCTTCTGTCGAGCCGGACACGCGCGACTGTGCCGTCGAAGATCAGCCGCACGATCGGCTCTTCGGCGAGCGAACGCGCATTCCAGGCGTCCCAGTCGCCCTTCGTCTTGCGCCAGACGCGGCTGACCACGTCCTTGCCGACCGGCCCAGCAAACACCGCGTTCAACGCGCGTCGCACGCGGCGGGTGTTGGTCCCTGCGAGATAAGCCCCGGCGATCAAGGCGTCGGCGGCCCGGGTGCGGCGCTGGTAGGCGCGCAGCGAACCGCTCCGCCATTCGCGCGTCTTGCCGTCCTCGCCAGTCAACCGACCGCGCGGCACGGCGATCCGCGTCTTGCCAAACGTGCCCGTCAGCGTCCGCTCGCGATGCCCGTGGCGCACGCCGACAACCGACGGCGCCGCCTCGTCCTCCCCCAGCCTGCGCCGACCATAGCGCGGACGCGACAACGCCTCGGAAAGTTCCTCCTCCAGCATCGTCTCGATAAAGCCGCGCGCCCGAGCCCGAACCCCGTCCTCGATCGCGTCGAACCAATCATCCAAAAGCAAAGCTTCGGCGGCCACAGCCGCCTCCTTCGTGGTATCCTTCGTCATGGCGTGGTCTACGTTCCAGCGCGCCAACGCCGGAATCATTTGGGTTGAACAATCCGGAGACTACGCCAACCCAATTCCAACCACCGCCGCGACGGGACCATCCATAGTGTCGCGAGCTCTGGCGACAACTTAAACAACAGGGCTTTCGCGGATGCCTTCGGGTGGTCAGCGAGTGGGCGGCGCGCCGCCGAAGAGCCGAGAAAGTCGATGCCGGCGTGAATTAAGGACATCCGACCACGCGCTGGCGCGCAGCCCCTCGGCGCGCACGATCGCGCGGCTCCTGACCATCGGACGGGATCAACTCTCGAAGGCCGAAACGGTGACCGTCGCCGCAATCGAGACCGGCGCGCCAATGCTCGTCGAGGCGCGCGACGTCATTGCCAACTTCCAGACTATGATCCGAACGAGACTACCCGGCGACCTCGATCCCTGGCTGGAACGAGCGTGCTCGAGCTTGGTCGCGTCTCTCGCCAAAGGCGTCGCCAAGGACATCCGCGCCATTCGCGCCGCGATCTCACTTCCTTGGTCCAACGGAGAGACTGAGGGTCAGATCACCAAACTCAAGCTCGTCAAGCGCCCCATCAACTCGTTCTCGCGGGTCTGTTGGCCCAGATCCAGTCCGTAATCGGCGCCATACTTCTTGACCACCAGCTCGGCTGCGACCTTCGGGTCCTTGCTGTTGTCCATGATCCCTTTGATGAAGCCGCGCAAGAAGCCCACCGCAACGGGCCGGTGCGCCTCGAGATAGGAGCGGGTGCAGAAGATGATGTCGTCGTAGCGCTTGAGGCCGAGCTGATCGAAGGAGCCGCCGTCACAAAGATATGAGAGAACAGCCGCCATCCACGCGTCGTTGAAGACGAGGAACTCGGCGGCGGTCATCTCGCCTGAGCCGCCACCGCGGCCTGACGCGAGCGCGCCTCCAAACCCCGCGCCGCACCGCTCCAAGTTGGTGTGACAACGCCAACCGAAGTCCTCGACATGATGAGCGGCCTCAAGCTTTACGGGAGCATCCGCCATAGGACCAGGAAAGAGGCGAGAACTCGATTCGATAGAAGTCATCTTCGTATGCAATATCACATACTAAATTCGTGGTAGAGGGGGAGGGATTCGGACCGGAGATATGGTCTGCCGTACTGCCTAGCACGCAGACAGAGAGACTCCCGTAGCGCTCAAGCGGTGGTCATCCATGCGCCGATTTCGAGAGCCGCGCGTTCGAAGCAAATTCTGGGGTCAAGCGCCAAGTCGCCCGGCTCCGGGTCCAGGGCCCCAAAGGACCAATCAAAATATCCCTTCGGGAGTCCGAAGCCGGCAGACAGGCGATCGATCAGGCCGAAGTGCCGAGTCCGATAAGGAGAGAGCAGCTTGCTGATCCGATATTGTCGAAGGACACGCGCATATTCGTCAACGCCGATGACGCCGGTTACGAAGATGCGGCCACTCTCCATGACGCCGAGATCGTGCAGACACCGGCCGATCACGACGATCGAGGCGTTGATCCGCCGGCGTTCGAACAGACGGTCAAGCGCCAGTACTTGGTGATCGGTCTCCGGGGCGCCTTCCGGGGAGAAGACGCCTAGGATCGCTTCCCCGAGTGAAGCCTTGACCGCATCCGCGCCCGCGGTGGGCCGAGCTGCGCAACGCAAGATCGTCAACGACGTGAAGTTGGCGGCGCAAAAGGCAGCTGCCATGCGGTCTAGCGGAATAACCGCCTCCGCTTCACTCAGCGCCTCGCGCATTCGACGTCGATCGGCGGTTCGGCTTCTCCGGGCGGCCTCAGGGGTCGGCGCCTGGGGCAGGACACATACGGCGCACTGGCCGGGAAACGCGGCGTCTGGGCAGGATCTTCCAAAGGCGAATTCTCGGTCGCAGATCCAGTCGAGATCGCCAAGCACGAGGCGCACCGGAACGTCGAGAGCGTAGGCAAGGCGCAGAATTGCGTCGGGGAGGGCATGCGGCGCGAACACCTCAACCGACTCGGGACGAGCGCGCGTTATATAGTCTTGCAGCCGCTTCAGCGCTGACGGGTCGGCAAGGGCGAAGGCCAGCGACTGCGGAGCGGCGCCGCGCACGCTTCTGATCGTCACGCAGCCGCCTACGTCGTCAAGCTCGCAGTGGATGCAATGGAGGCCGCTTCCGGAATCTTCGATCTGGCGTGCGCGCTCGTGGGTCGCCAGGCGCCCGGAGGATGCGGGTGCGATGAGAAGCGCGACGGGCCCATCCGGCGCGAGCCGTTCCTCGAGCCGTGCGCGGGCGGGCGCCAGCGGGTCCGCCCTGAGAAAGGCGGCGCAGTCGATCTCATGTCCCGGAAACCGCTCATTGAGGATAGCGAGGTTGCGAACGACGAGACGGCGCTTTTCGTCCAGAAACGAACGCGTCCCGGAATGGCCGACGAAGACGTCCGTCGCGCAAACGTTGCGCAATCCCATTTCGTGCGCCTTTAAGCAAAAGTCGACGTCCTCGTAGTAGCCGCGGGAATAGGTCTCCGAGAGTTGGCCGATGGCTTCCATGCCGGCGCGAGTGATATAGAGGCAGAAGCCGACGCCGCTCGGCAGGTCGATGATCTCCCTATCGTTCGTCGTGCTTGCGAGATCGTGCAGAGCTTGGACGCCCGCGAGCGTTGGAAGGGTGTTGCAGACGTTCGGCCTGGGGAAGCTCGTGAACTCGCCATTGTTCGAGAGCGGCGTGACAGTGGCGATGCCCGCTTCCGCATGCGCCGCAGCAGCAAGTCTGTCGATCGCGCCCCTAGGCAGGACCGTGTCGGCGTTGAGGAGCAGGACATCGGAGGGCGCCATTCGTTCGAGGGCGCGATTCACGGATCGCGCAAATCCAAGGTTTTCCTCGTTTCGGAGGAGCGTGAACAGTCCACGCGCCGCACGGTCACCGATCAGGGATCGAAGGTCGGCGTCGGGTGAGCAATCGTCGATAACGGTGACGCGCGTGGCGATCCGGGACCCCTCGGCCTCCAGAGCGTCGAGACAAGCCTTGGTCGCGTCGTAGTCCTGATACACGGGGACGATGATCTCCAAGGCACCGGAGACTCTGCCCCGCCATCCCCGAGAATTGCCGTTCCTGGGGAGGCGGAGCTCGGATCGCCCAGGCGGCAGGACCGCATGGAGCACCGGCTTGTCCTCCAGGCAGAAGGTCAAGGACTGCAATTGCGGGCTCTCGATCTCAATTGCGATTTCGGCCGCGGACCAGCCCGCAATCGTCAGGGGATGGAGGAAATCGGGCTCGAGCTCGAAGGCTGCGTTCGTCCCGTTCCGGCGAATCGTCATGTTGAGCACGCCGTTCGCGCGCCAGGCGACCCAACCCGCGTACAGGCCGTCGCGAATGCGCATTCTCGCGATGATCGGCGTTTCCGACGATTGGAACGCGCGCATCGCGAGCCCCAGAGTCTCGGCGTCTTGCAACTCGCCCTCGATGAAGCTGGCCGCCGCCATCCGTTGCAGCGCCGGAGGTCCCCACGCCAGCACGTTGGCGATCACGAGATCGTGGGTCGGATCGGCCTCGAAGGCCTGCACGAGGTCCTCTTCCGCGTGACGCGTTTCGTTCATGAGGCGGGAGGCGGTTGCGCGCAGCATCAGGTCGTATGCGGAGGGCAAGACGAGGCGGCATCGTCGGTCGGCGAACATGAACGCCGCTTTCGACCGTCCCATCCTCAAGGCGTCGACGCAAAGCAGCGTCAAGGCCTCATTATGTCGGGCGGCGTCGAAGAAACCGGCCTCCGCCTTATCCAGCGGCCCGCGGCGGGGCGTCTCGTTGTCGCGCAGGACGGTCCGAGCGGGCGTAGGGAACCGCAAAGAGGCAGTCATGCGGCTCGGACCTCGGGCGACAAGCTGCGGCGAAGGAGTGGCCGCCGATTCCACGCGAACGGGAGATTGGGCGTTTCAACGGCGGAATCGCAGGGAGGGGATTGAGAGAGAATCACAGGCGTCGTTCAGCTCTCGGCGTTGGAGTAGCGACTTCGTGAAGGGACGAACCATCTACACAGGAAATATCGCAATTCATTCCCACCCGCATGTGTAAAAATCGCCGAAATGTTGATCGTAATTAGCATCGTTTTGCCCGGCTAGAATAAGTCATAGTCGAGACATAGGCAATTTTATCGAGATTATTGCTGACGTGATCAGGCTATATTGACGCTGCCGTGACTTTTCAATTGGCAGAGATGTTTACGCCCCTATAACTTAGTCTGCGGGTGAGGCGGTAAAGGAGCCTGGAGTGACCAGTCCAGAGGCAGTGTTCGATCGAGACTCCTCCCTGTTCGTCGCCCGCGGGCTCTACATCCTGCGGTATCAGTCCGGCGCTGCGGATTCCGAACATCCGGTTGCAGCGGCGGCGCCGGAGCCCGGCTTCGAGGACGTCATCCAGGTCATATCCGAGCCGGGCTCAGCCGAAGGCCGGCTCGAACGCCCCGGCGCCGTCGCGCTCGTCCGCGCCGCCGACAACGGAAAGCTTCGAATCGGCGTAAGGCGCCGCAGTTCAAATGGCTCCTTAGACGCAGCCTTCAAACTCGAATCCGTGGGCATTTCGTCGGACCGCAGGCTTGCAGCGGTCGACACGAGCGCAATCGCGCTCCGAGCGCCTTCTTTGTCCCAATCGGCTGTTGCGAGGAATCCGAACGGCTCTGAAGGAGCCCTGTTCCTGGCGCACGTGTCCAGACGTGGTGACCTGTCGATCAAGCCGAATGAATGGGCTGGCGGTCCCGATGCGCCCGGCCGCATCGAAGGGTTGGAACTCCTGGGACTCGGCAAGGAGGGGTTCCAGGTCGAGGCGCAGGTGTTGTCCGGCGGAATAGAGCCGACATGGTCGGAGTGGTTTGGCCTCGGCGTATTCGGCGGGACACGAGGACGAAACCAGCCACTCCTTGGCGTTCGGTTGAGGCTGATCGGCGAGCAGGCTCACCATTTCATCGTCCACGCCGAGGCTCTGTTTCTAGGCTCCGCTATTGTCAGCCAACGCGGGCGCGAAGTCGAATGCGTGAGTCAAACGCGGCGCGACCCTCTCGTGGGTTTTCGTTTCGAGATTTGCGTGGAGGAGCGCGCGAGCATTCGGCCTGCGGATGGACGTGGCGAGCAGCCGAGGGTGCGGATCTTCCGGGCGAGGGCAGGTTAGGACGATCTTTTAGTGAATAGGAAGGGTGGATAAGATGGCTATCTACAATCTAAACGGCGGCGATCTTGAGAGCTTGCTTCAACACAGCTTTTCGCCGGGCACGGAAAGCGCAATCATCGATGCTATAAAAAACGCAGGCATTGTCGACCTGGCCTCCGGAAAGACCGGCGTGGAAGTCGAAAAGAGAGGCGGGTCCTACTCGATCCCGAACCAAGTCCAGGTCTTCCTCGACACTGGGTCGCACAATACGATTACAGTTAAGGACCACGGCGCTAAGCTGATTGCGGCCGGCGACGGCGCGAACCACATCATCGACAACGGGCCCGGCGGTGACACGCTAGTTGGCGGCGCAGGGCACGAATCGCTCAAAGTCGCGCACGGGGAAAACCTGCTGATAGCCGGAAGCGGCGAGAACACGCTGATCGGCGGGGCCGGCCACGATACCCTGGTCGGCGGCGGCTCAACTCTGCTCGAAGCGGGAAAGGGCGGCTCGACCCTGACCGGGGGATCGGGAAATGCCTCGTCGGATACGTTGATCGGCGGACATGGGCACGATCTGCTTCAGGTCTCTCACGGCAACAACCTGCTCGTCGCGGGGAGCGGCCATGATACGATTACCGGCGGCGACGGCCACGACACGATCTTTGGCGGCGGCCACGATACGATCAGCCTCAACTATGGTGACGAATTCGTTCAGGGCGGCCACGGCTCTGACGACGTCCAGATCGGCTTGCACGGAAACGACATCATCTACGGCGGCAAGGCGACCACCATCCATACTGACCAGACGTCGTCGTCGATCAAGAGTGAGGTCCACGTTCACGGCGTCACCACAATCACCTTCAGCAACCACCAGACTCTGACCGTGAGCAACGTCACCATCGACTTCGCTGACGGTCACAAGACAAACGTCCACTAACGCGCACGTCGACCGGATGGCCTGGAGCGATGCCGTCACCAGGCCAGTTTCCGTATCGGATTTCGGCGCGCATGTCGGTCGCCGCTTTGGAAACGGGGTGAACGTTGTCGATGAAGGTTCTTTTCGTTCACAACAACTTTCCTGCTCAGTTCGAAAACGTCGTCGAGGCGCTCAAGGAGATGAGCGGTTTCGAACTCGCCGCCATCGGCGCTGAAGGCGCGCAGGTCGTCCAGGGAGTCGCTATCCATCGGTACGCGGTTCCTTCGATCGACATTTCGGCGACACATCCTTTCGCGCGCCGATTTGATGCGGAATGCTGGCGCGCCGAACACGTCCTCATGGCGGCCATCGCTCTGGCATCCTCAGGATTCGTTCCCGACATCATCCTCGCGCACTGTGGATGGGGCGAAACGCTGCCACTTCGCGCGGCGTTTCCGAAGGCTAGATTTATCGTCTATTGCGAATTCTTCTATCGCAGCGAAGGTCAAGACGTTCACTTCGACCCCGAGGGACCGCGGCTCGGCGTAGACGGGCTCGCTGCGCTCCATTGCAAGAACGCGAGCTCGTTGCTCGCGCTGATTGATGCCGACGCCGGGATCTCGCCGACTCGCTGGCAGCGCTCCACCTTTCCGCGGGAGTTTCACGACAAGATCCAGGTGGTGCACGAGGGCGTCGACCTCCAGCGGTTTCGGCCGGACAGGGCGGCGCGATTCTCATTGCCCGGGGGCAAGGTCCTCACGAAATCGGACGAAGTCGTAACATTCGCGTCGCGCAATCTCGAGCCGGTTCGCGGCTATCATGCTTTCCTGCGTGCGCTGCCGGAAATCCTTCGGGCGCGCCCCGACGTGCAGATTGTCATCGCAGGCGGAGATGGCAATTCGTACAGCCACGCGCCACCAGCCGGCAGGAACTGGAAAACACATTATCTCGACGCAGTCGTCTCGAAGCTCGACCTCTCCAGAGTTCACTTCGTGGGTCGTCTCGCTCCGGACGCCTACCTGAGCCTTCTTCAGGTGTCGTCGGCGCATGTCTATCTGACTTATCCCTTTGTTCTCTCCTGGTCGGTTCTGGAGGCCATGGCGACGGAATGCGGAATCATCGCATCAGACACGGCTCCCGTCCGGGAAGTCATTGAGGATCAGCGCAACGGCGTCCTCGTGCCCTTCACCGATAAGTCCGCCCTGGCGGGCGCGGTCGCCCAGACGCTCGCAGGACGGCAACAAGCCTCGGAGCGTGGCCGCGCGGCGAGGGCGACGGTGGCCGTCCGTTTCGACAAAAGAATCTGCGTTCGCAATGCGCTGCGCGCCATTGGCCTCGATGAACAAAAGCGCACGGAGAACCGAATAACAGCGGACAGACCCGTGCCGGAGCTCGCGTCTTGAGCTACGCGGCGCTCGTTGATCCGACAGCAGAGCCCACCGAGAACACGGTTCGGATTCCGAGCGGCGTCGAGTGCATTGCAATCGTCGCGCGACGCCATGGGCTCCATATCGCCGCGGAGCAAATCACGCTCGATAATCATCTCTCCGGCGCCGAACTATCAGCGGAAGAGATTGCGCGTTGCGCGACACATGCCGGCATGAAGGCCAACCGCGTTGACCTGTCGTGGCGCGGCCTGTTCCACCTGAGGAAAGCGCTTCCCGTCGTCGTCACGCTGAAGAGCGGTGGAAGCATGGTCCTCGAGTCGTTCGAGGGAGGCGATGAAACGCCCGCCGTCGTCCTGCGCGATCCGAAGGCCGGCGAAGACTCGAGACTGGTAATCGATCGGCCTAGCTTCGAAGGAGGGTGGACGGGCGAGGTCGTGCTCCTGCGTAGCAACCTCGACCTTACCGACGAAGAGCAGCCCTTTAGCCTGAGCTTGATCGCCGCGCTCATCATGCGAGAGCGTCGGTGCGTCCGGGATCTCGCTATCTGCGCGATGGCGCTGAGCCTGTTCGCGCTCGCACCCATCGTTTTCTGGCGCCTGCTGTCCGACAAAGTGATCTACTACGGCGCCCTCGACACCTTCACAGTGTTGTGCATCGCAATGGGCGTAGTCATTGTCTTTGAAGCGATTTTTGCCTATCTCCGCAACTTCCTCGTCCTGTTTGTCACGGCGCGAGTCGACGTCCGGCTTTCAGAATATCTCTTCGATCATGTGATCACGCTACCGATCGACTATTTCGAGCGGACTCAGGTCGGCATTATCGGGCGCGACATGAACGAGATCTGGAAGGTCCGCACCTTCCTCACCGGCCAACTGTTCGGAACGGTGCTCGATTCACTGACGCTCTTCGTCTTCCTGCCAGTGATGTTCTTTTTCAGCCCTCTGCTGACGCTGATCGTTCTGACGATCTGCGCGCTCATCGTCGGTTGGCTCGTCGTAATGCTTCCGCCCTACCGGAAACGGACGAGCGCCGTCCTACGAGCAGAAGGCGAGCGAGGCGCCTTCCTGTTTCAGACCCTACAAGGCATGCGCACGGTTAAATCGCTGTCGCTTGAAGACCGGCAACGCCGGCAATGGGACATCCATGTTGCGCGAATCGCGAAACTGAAGCTTTCGGAAGGCTCCATGTCGGCGATTATCCAGGCCGGCGTTCGCCCACTGGAGCGCCTTGCCGTTAACGGCGCCTATGCGCTCGGCGTTTACCTCGCGATAACCACTCATGATCCCGTTTATATCGGCGCGCTGTTCGCCTTCCTGATGCTGACACAACGTGTCTCGGGGCCGCTCCTCAAAATGGCGCAGCTCATCAATCAATATGACGAAGCGCGCTCGGCGATGGCGATCGTTGCCCAGCTGGTCAATCAGCCAAGAGAGGAGGGAAGCCGCGATCACGGCGTCCGCACACCACTCAGCGGCCATGTCGAATTCGCAAAGGTGCGCTTCAAATATCTCGGCGCCATGTCGCCGGCTCTCGACAACGTGTCGTTCGAAGTCCCGATCGGCCAGACATTCGGAATTGTTGGTCGCAGCGGCTCCGGCAAGACAACGATAACGCGGTTGCTTCAGCGTCTTCACTCCGACTACGAAGGTCTCATCAAGGTCGATGGAATTGACGTACGCGAATACAACGTCAACCATCTCAGGCGCAGCCTGGGCGTTGTTCTGCAGGAGAATTTCCTGTTCAGTGGGACGATTCGCGAGAACATCTCCGCCGCAAAACCGCACGCGACATTCGACGAGGTCGTACGTGCCGCACGACTAGCGGGCGCGGAGGAGTTCATCGACAGGCTTCCGCGCGGCTACGAGACGCATATATACGAGGGCTCCCCGAATCTATCCGGCGGCCAGCGTCAGCGGCTTGCGATCGCCCGGGCGCTAATCCTTGATCCGAGGATCCTGATCCTCGACGAAGCTACGAGCGCGCTCGATCCTGACAGTGAGGCCATCGTCAATGAGAACATCCGGCGCATCGCTGCCGGCCGCACGGTCATTGTCATTTCGCATCGTCTCTCGTCACTGGTGAATTCCGACGCCATCCTCGTCCTCGACCACGGCAAGGTTGCGGCAGTCGGGCAGCACGATGAACTGCTGGAGTCCTGCGATATCTACAGCGGGCTCTGGCACCAGCAGAACCGGCACGTAGCGGCCGCGGCTTCCGCGGTCGTTTCGTTGCGTGGAGGCGCCCGTGGCTAGCGAGGCGATTCCCGCCGCTGTCCGGAAGTTCCAGTCGGAAATCGACGCGATCCGTCATGAGGAAGAGCCATTAAGCGTTCGCGCCACGGTTCTGGTCTTCGGCGCGGCCTGTCTCGTGCTCGCGCTGATCCTGACGATTGCGCGCGTCGATCGGGTCGTTTCAAGCACAGGTGGAAAGATCGTCTCTGTCGATGCGCCTCTCGTACTCCAGGCGCTCGATCCGTCGATCGTCAAGAGCATCGACGTGCGCGAGGGCGAGGTTGTTGAAAAGGACCGGCTGCTCGCGACGCTCGACCCGACCTTCGCTGTCGCCGACGTCCATCAACTGCAGGAGCAGATCGACAGCCTGAACGCGCAGATCACCCGCGAAGAAGCCGAACTAGCCCACAAAGCTCCTGATTTCCTGCCAACATCCGACCCCAGCTGGCAGCGATATGCGGCTCTTCAGAGGGCGCTGTTCGACCAGCGCGCGGCGCAATATTCCGCGCAACTCGAGAGCTTCGATCAGAAGATCGCCCTGACGCAAGCGACTATCGACAAATATCAGAATGACGAGAGCCGCTACCGGGAGCGACTTAGCGTCGCTAAAGAGATTGAGGGCATGCGCAATACGCTCGCGCAGCACGGGAACGAATCGCGGCTCAACCTTCTAGGTTCGACAGACGCCAGGCTCGAAGCGTTGCGGACCATGGAATTCGATCACAGCAGCCTACAGGAGGCGGAGCACCAGCTTGATGGCGCAAAGGCGGATCGCGCGGCCTTCATCCAGCAATGGTTCTCGCAGATTTCACAGGACCTGATTCTCACGCGCAACAATCGGGATACCGCGGTCAGCCAGCTCGAGAAGGCGGCCCGACATCAGGACTTGGTTCGTCTCATGGCGCCGGAACGCGCGATGGTGCTGGAGGTACCGAAGCTATCGGTCGGATCGGTGCTGAAGGAGGGCGACACGCTGGTGACGCTCGTGCCAATGAACGCGCCGGTGGAGGCCGAAATCGAGGTCGCAAGCCGTGACGTCGGCTTCATCCGGCCGGGCGATCCCGTAACGATGAAAATCGACGCGTTCAATTTCGCTGAGCATGGAACAGTCGAGGGTGTGGTCAAGTGGATCAGTGAGGACGCCTTCACTACCGACGACAACGGCGCACCGACTCCCGCCTACTATCGCGTCCGCGTCAAGATCACTGCGATCAAGCTGATTGACGTGCCGAGCACGTTTCGGCTGATCCCTGGCATGACCCTGATTGGCGACGTGAAAGTCGGGACGCGAGCGCTCGGCGCCTATCTCATTGGCGGCCTCGTTCATGGCGTCGGCGACGCGATGCGCGAGCCATGAGCGGCGGCTTTGCTCTGTCTTTCTCGCAATGGGCGACGGTCCATTGCGCGTTCGCCTCGCGCCACATGAGCGGTGGGGAGGCGGCCTATGCGAGAAAGCGCTTCCTTTCGGCTTTGCGCCGCTGGCGCGCCGCGTATTCGGCCGGCTCGAGCGAAGCAGCTTTTCGGATCGCGGAGCTTTACGTCAAGGGCGAGGGAGTCCAGCGCAATCTTGCCGAGGCGGTGAAGTGGTACCGGCGGGCCGCGGACTGTAACCACCCACGGGCGCAGTTCCGTTTAGGCCTCGTTCTCCTGAACGGCGCGCAGGGCGGAGGCGTCGCCAAATGGCACAGCTCCGCGTCAGCCCGTGACGCTGAGCTCGCGCGGCGCAACGCTGAGGCGCTTTTTCCCTCCGGCTTCGAAGTTCGGCCGAATCCGGACGAGGCTTTGCGCTGGCTGAACGAAGCTGCCCGCAATGGGGAGCGGGAAGCTGACGGTGTTGTCGGGGCGGTCTATCTGGACGGGCGGGTGCGTCCGCGCGATTTCGCGCTCGCGCGACGGCGGTTGGAGGCGGCGGCCGTGGCCGGCGTGGCGTCCGCGCAGTTTCATCTCGGGGACATGCTGTTTCGCGGGCTCGGCCAGCCCTCCGATCCCGCGGCTGCGGCGGACTGGTATGAGCGCGCGGCCGCGCAGGGTCACGTGCGCGCCTGCATCGCCATCGGAAGCCTGCTCGTCGCTGGCCAAGGGCGGCCGCAGGACAAGGCGGCTGCCGGCGTCTGGTTCGAGAAGGCCGCCGAAGCAAACGACGCGCAGGGGCTCTACCGCGCTGCGGTCATGCGGCTTTCCGGAGACGGGCTGCCGCGCAACATCATCCGCGCCGAAAGCTATCTTCGCCGCGCCGGTAAGACCGACGACCTCGCCGCCATCCTTGCGCTCGGCGAATTTTATAGCCGCGGCGCGTATGTCGAGCCCGATCTCCGCGAGGCCTACGTCTGGTATCGAAGGGCCGCCGAGCTCGGCGACGGGCGCGCCCAATTCATCACAGGACGGCTATGCGCGACCGGCACGGGCGTGGTCGCCAACCTGAGAGAATCGGCTCGCTGGTTTTTGCGATCAGCGAACAACGGCGATCCTATCGCGGCGCACAACGTTGCTTGCTTCTATGCGCGCGGCGACGGTGTAGAAAAGGACGCGGACACCGCCGCGCGATGGTTCCGGGCGGCGGCCGAAAAGGGCGTCGTCGAGAGCCAGGTCGCGCTGGCACACACCTTTTTGAGCGGCGAGGACGGCGAGCGGGATGCGGTGGGCGCCCGCGCTTGGCTCGAGAAGGCAGTCGCGAGCGGCAGTCCCGCAGCCAAGGTCTCCCTCGCCTCGCTCGACCTGGCCGGCGAGGGCGCTCCGCGCGATCCGGAGAGGGCCGCACTTCTCTTGCGAGAAGCAGCTGAAGCAGGTTTTGCGCCAGCGGCGAGGAATCTTGGCCATATACGTTCGGGCCAGTTCGATTGCCCCGCAGATTTCGAGGACGCCGCGCGCTGGTACCGCATCGGAGCCGAGGGCGGGGACGCGGAATCGCAATATCGCCTCGCGCTCCTGCTGCGTGCTGGCAAGGGCATCGCAAAGTCACCGTCCGACGCTGTCGAGCAGTTGCGGCGCGCCGCCGCGAACGGCCATGGGAACGCGGCCTTCGAACTTGGCGTGGCGTGCTGCATTGGTGACGGAACGCCTCGCGATGTCGCGGAAGGCGCGCGGCTCTACGCGGCGGCGGCCGCGGCCGGCCATAAGGTCGCGATGTTCAACTGGGGCGTGATGTTGCGCGACGGAGTCGGAGTCGAAGCCGACGAGCAGAGTGGACGGACATGGATTGCGAGAGCGGCGGAGGCTGGATTGACGCAAGCACGCGCGGCGTTGGAGAGCGCGACATGACCGCGCTTTCGATCGAGTCGCCGCGTCCCGCTTTGCCGGTTATCCGACGGGCGGGGGAAAGAGTGGCGACCGGCCTTTCGGTCGATCGCATTGTGGTCGACGGAAATTTCCTCGCCTTGTCCGGATGGGCAGTAGGGAGTCAGGACCTGACGTTCACCGTGCTGGGCGCCGGCGTCCCTATGGTCCCCTCGCTGACGTTCTTCACGAGAGATGACGTCGCCGCTGGCTACGGAATTTCGCGCGATCTCGTGAACGGCTTTTTGGCAGTCTGGCGGGACCGTCCGCGCGGCGCCATGCAAGTGCGGCTGAATGCAGGCGACGGGGAGCCTCTGGAGATCGTTCTCACCCCGCGCGCGGAAAGCCCTCCAGCAGAGCTTGTGGAATTCTTGCGGGAGAATTCTTCCCGTGCGCGCTTCCTGTTCGAAGGGCTCGTCCACAACCCGGCTGCAATAGCAGCGCTCGTGAAGCATCTTGAGGGGCCGACGCCGGCATTCAATCGCGCCAAGGGATACATCGAACACGCGCGCGGCATCGAAGGCGTCGGCGGGCTGGTCATCGGATGGACGGTCGGCGAGCCCGACGTTCGCTTCCGTCTCGTCGACGAAGGGGGCGCCGTCGTGCCCCTCGACGGCGCGGCGCGCTGGACACGACACGACATCGTCGAAGCAATGAACCGAGACTTCGGCGACTACGCGTTCAATGCCGGCTTCTTGCAGAGATGGAGCGGCGTGCTCGGCATGGGTGGCAGCATGCGTCTTATCGCCTCCGCGGAGGAAGTCTCTTACTCGCTGGCGGAGACCAAGTGGACGCCCGCGCCACTCGACCCGGTTAGCTTCGCCCGCTGGTCATTCGAGATGCCGACCCCGCGGGAAAACTTCACCGAACGGCTCGCGAATCACGATGGCGCGATCATTGATGCGCTCATCGAAAGGAAGACGAACCGGCGCGGCAAGACGCCGCCGACGATCCACGACTATGGGCGCAGGACGGGACAGCCGAACTGCGCCGTCGTCGTACCGCTCTATGGCCGGCATGATTTTATGCTGAATCAGTTACTCGCCTTCTCGGACGATCCAGACTTCGTCTCCGCGGCAGAGCTCGTCTATGTAATCGACGATCACCGCCTCGTTTCGACCCTGGCCGCCGAGGCCCCCGTGCTCGAAGCAAGCTTCGGCGTGCCGTTCCGCACGGTTTGGAGCGGCGAGAATCGGGGCTACGCGGGCGCAACCAATCTCGGAGTGGCGAACTCGAGCGCGCCATTCGTGCTCCTTCTTAACTCGGATGTCATTCCTGTCGCGACCGGCTGGCTTGGTAAGATGCAGTCGATCCTCATTGCGAATCCCGAAATCGGGGTGCTCGGCGCCCGCCTGCATCATCCCAATGGCGCCATCCAGCACGATGGGATGGGATTCGAGTGGGACACCACTTTGCGGGGGTATCTGAACAAGCATCCGGGATCGGGGCTCCCGGGCGCACCTCCACGAGGAAAATTCGTCAAGTGCCACGCCGTCACAGGGGCATGCGCGCTTCTGCGGCGCGAGGTCTTTGAGGCGATCGGCGGCCTCGACGAGAAATATCTCATCGGAGACTTCGAGGACTCCGACCTTTGTCTCAAGGCGCGCGAAAAAGGTCTAGAGATAGCCTGCCTTCCGCTGCCAGTGACGCTCATTCATCTCGAACGCCAATCATTGAGTCAGATCGGCACACCGACATTTCGTGATTATGTCGTCCGTTACAATGCCTGGAGACATCAGGCGCGTTGGGGCAAGTCGATCTCCAAACTCTGCGCAGCCGACAAGCAGCGGACGAACAGCAAATGAAGGCGATGGTCATCGCGCACGCGCATCCCGACTTTAGTGTCGGAGGGGCGGAGATCGCAGCATATAACCTTTTCCGGAACCTTAAGGGCCGCTCCGGGTATGGCGATTCCGTCTTTCTCGCGCGTAGCGATCTTGCCTCGCAGGCCCATGGTTCAATCATGCTGCGCCGCCGGGGCGAATATCTGTGGCGTCAGAACATGGGCGACTGGTTTCGTCTGCGGACGCAAACCCCAATGGCGGTCGTGGGGGTCTTCCGCGAGTTCCTCAAGACGGAGCGGCCGGACATCGCCCTCGTCCACCACTATGCCCATCTTGGAGTCGAAATCCTGCGCGAGATAAAGCAGACGCTGCCGGACTGCGTGCTCATACTGACGCTGCACGAATACGCCGCCATCTGCAATAGTCAGGGCCAGATGGTGAAGAACAATTCGAAAAGACTCTGCTACCGTGAGAGCCTCGAGGATTGCAGCAACTGCTTCCCCGAGCGGACGCCGCAGGATTTCTGGTTGCGCAAGCATTACATTCAGAAGCACTTCGAATATGCGGACGTGTTCGTCTCGCCGTCGGAGTTCCTTCGCCAGCGGTATATCGACTGGGGCATCCCCGCCGAACACATTTTTGTTATCGAGAACGGACAGCCATCGCCTCCTCGACCCAAGGGCCCGCTGCCCACCGCGCGGATAAGGGCTCGGTTTGGCTTCTTCGGCCAGATCACCGAATACAAGGGCGTCGAGATCTTACTCCAAGCGATCCATCTCGTGGCGCCTGAATTCCGCGCAAAGATGGTCATCGAGATCCACGGCGCCAACCTCGGGTCCCAGTCTCTCGGGTTCCAGGAACTGATCGAGACGCTGCGGAAGCCTCTGATCGTCGAGGGCGTTCTGCGCTGGGTTGGATCATATGAGCAGACCGAGCTGACCCAACGTATGGAGAAGGTTGACTGGGTCGTGGTGCCTTCGATCTGGTGGGAGAACTCTCCCATGGTGATCCAGGAGGCGTTCGCGAACGGCAAGCCGGTCATTTGCGGCGGAATCGGCGGGATGGCGGAAAAGGTGCGCGACGGCGTCGACGGCCTTCACTTCGAGGTTAGGAACCCGCTCGACCTCGCTGAGACGCTGGTCCGCGCGGCGGTCGAGCCTGGACTCTGGCAGAAGCTGGAGGCCAACGTTCGAAAGCCGCTCACTTTCGAGCAATGCGCGGATTCATATCTTGCGCTTGTCGCCTGAAAGTCACGACACAAATCACCGGCCTCATGAAGCATCGAGGAACAGAATGAAAGTCGCGCTGATTGCTCCCCAGATGTGGGTGCACGAGTCCTATTGCCGTTCGTCGGACCATCTGTTCCGAAAGTCGGGAGCCAATACCGGGAACTTCGCCTTCGTGCATGCGCTCTGGTCGCATCTGTCGCCGCATGTCGAAATCTTCCCCTGGGAGGCTTCGCCCGAGGTGCTGCGCGAACGTTGCGACATCATCGTCATGGCCTGCGCTAACCAGCTAGGGCCGCATTCCAACCTGGAGCAGCTCGCGATAACGTTCGAGCGCGCGAAACTGCCGATCCTTGCTATCGGTCTTGGAGCCCAGGCGCGGGGGCTCGGCGCGACGGTCGAGCTCACCGCCGGCACGCGACGCTGGCTTGACGTCGTGGCCGCGCACGCGCCGGCCAACGCACCGAACATTGGCGTACGCGGAGAATTCTCGCGCCAGCAGGTGGAACTCAACGGGCAACGCGATCGCGCGATGGTGACGGGATGCCCATCGAACCTCATCAACCCTAACCCGTCGCTGGCGAACCAGATCGACGAGCGCCATCGGCTCGGCCGTATTGAACGCGTCGCAGTCCCTGCGGGCCTGCATCATTGGGTGAAGCTGGCGAAGATCGAACAGGTTCTTGCCGACGTCGTTGAGCAAACCTCTGGACTCTATATCGCGCAGTCCGAGATCGACATGATCCGCATGGCCCGCGCCGATTGGGATAAGATGGACGATGCGACGTTCCGCTCGCTACGCAACTACGTTCGGCCTGGCCTTTCGGACGACGACTTCCGCCTCTGGTGCAAGCGGCACGCGACTTGCTTCATCGACGCCGCATCATGGATGGAATCGATGCGGACGTTCGACTTCGTGGCCGGACCACGCTTCCATGGAGTGATGCTGGCGATGCAGGCGGGGACACCTGGCGGCGTGATTGCGCATGACAGCCGGACTCTGGAGATGTGCGAAACGATGGTCATCCCAGTGCGCATGCACGACGACATGCCAGCAAGCTTTGCGGCTTCTGACTTGCCCTCACTGTTTGAATTCGAGGCGGCAGCTTATGACCGCCGCCGTTCAGAACTTGCAAATCGATATGTTGATATGCTCACTGGGGCGGGAATCACGCCGAGCGTTGGGCTTCTAGGTCTGACGCGGAGCGAGTCAGCCGCTCCAGCGCCCGTGGCGCTGCAGCGAGCTCCAGAACTGGCCATTGCGTCTTGAGGGGACTCCTGCCAGCCTGGGCGCTGGTCTTATGCCTTATCTGGTTCGAGGCAGCCTCCGCTGAACCACAGGCGAAGGTGCACCTTGAGATCACTGCCGCGGGGGACATCGAGCCCGTCTTCCTCTGGACCCGAGATCGATGCGCTGAGGACGACATTCCGGATGCGCCGCTACGCGCGGTCCGACTAGACGACGACCATGTAGTCGCGTTTGCGACACATGAGCAGAATCGGGCCTTCTTAGGCCCCAATCTTGGTAATCTGAAGCGCGACTGTCGCATCGTTTTCGCCGGAAAGCATTCAGACAGGCCAGAAGACTACAGCGATCGCGTCTGGATCGCCTCGACGTGGTCGGAAGGTGGCCGCACAATCTTCGCTCTTGGTCACGACGAATACCAGGCTCATCGGCACCCGGGCCGCTGCCGCTTCGTCACCTATACCGAGTGCTGGTGGAACGCGATCGTGCCGTTGCGCTCCGACGACGGCGGACGGAGTTTTTCGCGCGTGGGTGCCCGCCCGGTCGCCACGATTCCCAGCCGCCAGGACGTCGATCAGGGCCACAGTCGCGGCTTCTATGAGCCAAGCAATATCGCGAAGCACGGCGACGCCTACTATGCGCTGATCCGTGTCGGCGGGGAAGGCGCGCAGCAGGCGGGCACATGCCTGTTCCGCACCAACGACCTCACGCGCCCGGAGTCCTGGCGCTTCTTCGACGGCCAAGGATTTTCCCCGAACGCCGACCCCTATCGAGACGATGTCCGCAACGCGCGACCATGCACGCGGATGAAGGGGCTTAGAGGAAGCGTCGGGTCGGTCACTTATGCTCCCGCGTTCGGAGTCTATGTCGCTGTCAGCGCCTTTGGTTCGAAGACATCGACAGAGAGTGGCTTTTACTATTCCGTTTCGACCGACTTGACACACTGGAGCGAGGGGCGACTTTTCCTGCCGCTCTCGACACCGTGGTCCGCGTCTTGCGGCGAGGACCGTTTCATCTATCCGTCGCTGGTCGACCCCCGCTCACCCTCTCGAAATTTTGACGTCATCGGGCCCGATCCATACCTCTATTTCGTCCGTCAGCATTTCGACGGGTGTCGAGGCACGATGCAGCGCGATCTCGTGCGGATGAAAGTTCGTCTATCGCAGGAGTAAAGCCGGGTCTTCGCTTGTGATCGCGAGGGACTTCACGTGCGTAAAATACGGAGGCGTTTGCGCCGTACTAAATCCCGCGCGCGTGGGTCGGAAGGCGTGCCCTCGGAGAACAGGCTTGCAATATTCGTGTTTTGGAAGAGTGCTGCGAGGGCAGCCGCCTCAGCCTTCGGCATCATGAGCGCAGCCCAAAGGTCAAGATTCTCGCCCACCAGCACCCGGGCTTCCATGAAGCCAGCACGCACTGCCAGTCGGCCAAGACGATCGGCTGTAAATCCCGTTTTGTGGGTCATGTAGACATGTCCTGTCTCGATGGAGCGGCTGTGGCCGAAGATCATGTCGAGGAGTCGGACGGGACCGGCTGGAGACAGGTAAGCGACCGATTCAATGTCTTCGCAAACGACCAGTTTCACTATCGCGTCGAGGTTCGGGCAACTGATGATGGCGAAGCCGTCATTATTGAGAATTCGCCTGAATTCGCGGAGAGTGGGGAGCACCTCATGGTCGTGAAGATGTTCGATGCAGTGGGAGGACCAGACCGCGTCGAACGAGTCGTCTTCGACAACGCCCCGCATGTTAGAAATTGATCCCACGAGATCGGGCGCGTTGCGCGGATCGATGTCAATACGCACCTCCTTCCAGATGGACCGGTCGAAACCGGGGTGCACGGCGCCGGCGGCCGGGCCTGATCCGGCGTTCAGCATCCGTTTGGCGCGTCCGCGATCCATGTATGTTCCTCTTTTCGGTGAGCCGCTCTGCGAACATCTTCCACGATGACCGTGAGATGACTTCAGGACCAAAATCGAAATACTCGAGAGCGTCAAACCCGCTCGCGTTTTCAGTCCCATCAGAATTGCGTAGTATCCGTCAAAAGGGTTATCTCGAAGCGAAATTCAATGAAGAAAATAGACGGCGTAAAATAGTCTAGATTTTTACCCCGAGTCTTGGGCGGCTGCGCCCGTCTGGACGTAGGTCCGCGCTTGAACTGAATGCGGGATCGGGGCCGCGAGGAACCGCAGGGACGCTGACTATCCGCGATCGAAATGGCAGTGTCTCGGCCTCGAAGATCGGCTCCAGCACCAGCATCGCTGCCGTCATGCAGACCCGATCCCGCAAGGTTGAGATGCCCAGCGGCCTGAGTTTGCCGTTGGCCTTCGGTATGTATACGCGTCTGATTGGATCCGGTCGGTAAGTCTCCT
>Ga0335073_10003830_pt1 | contig 21012 bp, 14 predicted proteins | sample Lox_Sample_22_FD_207093 | JGI IMG/M metagenome (GOLD analysis project Ga0335073, IMG submission 207093) | Soil microbial communities from Loxahatchee National Wildlife Refuge, Florida, United States - Lox_Sample_2.2 | ecosystem: Environmental > Terrestrial > Soil > Wetlands | place: USA...
GCCCTTGACGTGGGCCTCGTACACCACGGTCTCGTGCCACGGGATGCGCAGCTGCCGGTCGTCGCCCCACTCGAACCACGGGTTGGTGACCACCGCCAGCGGCACGAACGGCGAGCTGTCCGCGTCGGAGCGTTTCCTGTCGTCGCCGCCGAGCGGGTAACCGTAAACGGCGGGGTCCCACCGGACCTCGCCGTCGATCGCCGTGGCGTAGGGATCGAGCAGCAGCTTGGCCGGATTGCACCGCAGGCCGTTCTCCGGGTCGTGCGGGCCGTGGACCCGGTAGCCGTAACGCTGCCCGTGGCCGATGCCCGGCAGGAAGCAGTGCCACACGTAGCCGTCGACCTCGGTCATGTCCAGCCGCTCTTCCGCGGGACCGCTCTCGTCGAACAGGCACAGCTCGACTCGCTCGGCTACCTCGGAAAACAGCGTGAAGTTCGTCCCGATGCCATCGTAGGTGGCGCCGAGCGGATACGGCCGGCCCGGCCACATGTCGCGTCCCATGGGTCTCCATCTGCCCCTGTGCGTCCGGACCTATCACGGACCACGATTTTTCACTTATTTTAAGGCAGCTGGCTACGCTCCGCCGTCAAAAGCGCCCCTTCGCCAGTCAGCCGACGACGTCGGTGATGGCGTTCTGTTCCTGCGCGTCAAGCTCGATGCTCGCGGCCGCGATGTTCTGCGCTACGTGCTCGGCGGAGCCGGACCCGGGGATCGGCAGGATCTGCGGCGATCTGGCCAGCAGCCAGGCGATCGCGATCTCGCGTGTACTCACGCCGTGCCGCTCCGCCGCCGTGCGGATCGGCACGTTGTCGGACTCGCTGATCGGCGCCCACGGCAGGAACACGCGGCTTTCCTGCTCGCACAGGTCCACCATCGTCTCCGAGGACCGGTCGGTGACGTTGTAGCGGTTCTGCACCGACACCACCGGCGTGATCGCCTCGGCCTCGCGCAGTTGCCGTTCGTCGAAGTTCGACACGCCGATGTGCCGGATCTTGCCCGCCGCCTTCAGCTCGGCGAGCATCCCGATCGACTCCGCGAGCGGCACCTTCGGGTCGGGCCGGTGGAACTGGTACAGGTCGATCCTGTCAACGCGCAGCCGGCGCAGGCTGCCCTCGCAGACGCTGCGCAGGTGCTCCGGACGGCCGTCGGGCACCCATTTGCCCGGGCCCGGCCGCAGCAGGCCGCCCTTGGTCGCGATGACCAGGTCGTCGGGGTACGGGTACAGGGTCTCGGCGATCAGTTCCTCGCTGACGTCAGGCCCGTAGGAGTCGGCGGTGTCGATGAAGTTGACGCCAAGCTCGACCGCCCGGCGCAGCGCCGCCTTGGCGCGCTCCCAGTCCGGTGGCGGGCCCCAGACCCCCTGCCCGGTGATCCGCATCGCGCCGAATCCCAGCCGGTTCACCGTCAGGTCGCCGCCGACGTCGATCTTGCCTGCGGCCTCCGCTGTCGGCCGGTCGCTCATGGCTCGCTCCTTCCGTTCGCTGACTCCGCTGCCCCGCTGCCTCCGCTGGGCAGCCTTCCCGGCGGGACACGCCGCACACATCCCGCATTCGGCTAGTCCCTATGATCCCCGGGGTGTCACACGGCCGCCCCGGAGGGCATCGTTAGGGGATGGACAACCGCCTGCGCTTCATGGCCGACCTCATAGCACCGCTCACCGTGCCGCCGGGCAGCACCGTCAAGCTGAGCAGGGACCACGATCCCGGCTATACCGGCCAGGTGACCAAGGACGAGGCCGCGGCCCTGCTCGCGGACGGCACGCAGCTCCTCGCCGACTACCAGGACCGGCTCGCGGCCCAGGACACGTACGGCGTCCTGCTGGTGCTGCAGGGCATCGACGCGGCGGGCAAGGACGGCACGATCAAGCACGTGATGAGCGGCGTGAATCCTCAGGCGGTCCAGGTCACCTCCTTCAAGCAGCCGTCGGCCGAAGAGCTGAACCATGACTACCTGTGGCGGTGCCAGCGGGCGCTGCCCGGGCGCGGCCGGATCGGCATCTTCAACAGGTCGCACTACGAGGAGGTGCTCGTCGTGCGGGTGCACCAGAACCTGCTGGCCGCCGAGCGGATGCCCGGCCCTGGCGGCCACGACGTCTGGAAGCGGCGCTACCGGGAGATCAACGACTGGGAGCGGTACCTGACTGACAACGGCATCCGCCTGGTCAAGGTCATGCTCAACCTGTCCAAGCGCGAACAGGCCAAGCGCTTCCTCCAGCGGATCGACCACCCGGAGAAGAACTGGAAGTTCTCCCCCAGCGACATCAGCGAGCGGCAGCACTGGGACGCCTACCAGCGCGCCTTCGAGGCCATGCTGAGTCACACCAGCACGGACTGGGCGCCGTGGCATGTGGTGCCCGCGGACCACAAGTGGTTCAGCCGGCTCGCGACCGCGGCGGTGCTGGTGCGGGCGCTGCACGCGATCAACCCGCGCTACCCCGCCGCGGATCCCGCGGTGCGCGGCGAGATGCTGCGGGCCAGGGACGAGCTGCGGGCCGAGCTGGCGGCGGAGAAGGCCGGCGCCGCCTGACGTGGCCCGTCCTGCCGCCGGCTTGGGTTTGCCCGGCGGCAGGACGGGCAGATGAATGGCCATGTTCGAGGCCGACAACATCCGCGACTGGCGGGACCATGACGTGGTGGATCCCGACGGCAAGAAGATCGGGATACTCGAAGCCGTCTACGTGGACACGGGCACCGATCAGCCGGCGTTCGCCTCGATCAGGATCGGGATGATCGGCCGCCACCGGCTCACCTTCGTGCCGCTGGACCGGGCGACGGTGTCGCCGGCCGCGGTCCGGGTGGCCTACACGAGGGGACAGGTCAAGGGCGCGCCGCAGATCGACACCGACGGCGAGCTTGTCGCCACCGACGAGCCGAAGCTGTTCGAGCACTACGGCCTGGCCTACCAGCCCGGCGCCGGTGGCGAGCGCCGGCTGGCCAGGCGCTAGGGGGTTTTGATGGTCTTGTTCCTGCTGCTCATCATCGTGGCCATCGCGCTGGGGATCGTCGGAGCGGTGGTCAAGGGGCTGCTGTACCTGCTGATCATCGGCGTGGTGATCTTCCTGTGCTCCTTCGTGCTGCTCGGGGCCCGGGCGCGCCGCCGGAGGCCGGTCCGCTAGTACGCTGCGGGCATGACCGACCCTAGCGACGACCAGAACGTTCAGGTCCGGCTCGCTTCCCGGCCCACGGGGCGGCCGAGCGCGGAGAACTTCACGATCACCGCGGCGCCGGTTCCGTCCCCTGGGGACGGGCAGGTGCTCATCCGCACCCGGTACCTGTCGCTCGATCCGTATATGCGCGGCCGGATGAGCGACGCCCCGTCCTACGCGCCGCCGACGGAGGTGGGCGCCGTGATGGTCGGCGGCACCGTCGGCGAGGTGGTCGCGTCGCGCGCAGCCGGGCTGTCCCCCGGCGACGTCGTGCTCGCCTATACCGGCTGGCAGAAGTACGGTGTGCAGCGGGCGGGCGCGGTCAGGAAGCTCGACCCCGCCGCCGCGCCGGTCACGACCGCGCTCGGCGTGCTCGGCATGCCGGGGTTCACCGCTTATGCCGGGCTGACCCAGATCGGCCAGCCGCAGCCGGGCGAGACCGTCGTCGTCGCGGCCGCCAGCGGTCCCGTCGGGGCGACGACCGGGCAGCTGGCGAAGATCTTCGGCGCCCGTGCGATCGGCGTCGCCGGCGGGCCGGAGAAGGTGGCCTACCTGAAGGAGATCGGCTTTGACGCGGCGATCGACCACCGCTCCCCCGACTTCAAGGCGCAGCTGGCCGCTGCCGCTCCCGACGGCGTGGACGTGTACTTCGAGAACGTCGGCGCGCACGTGTGGGACGCGGTGTTCCCGCTGCTCAACGACTTCGCGCGGATCCCGGTGTGCGGGCTCATCGGGCACTACAACGCCACCGAGCTGCCCGAGGGACCGGACCGGACCCCCGTGCTGATGTCGGCGATCTTGCGCAAGCGGCTCACGCTGCGCGGCTTCATCCAGACGGAGTTCGTCGCGGAGCTGATGGGCGAGTTCCTCGAGCGCGCGAGCGGCTGGGTGCGGGACGGGTCGCTGCGGTACAAGGAAGACATCGTGGACGGGCTTGAGAACGCCCCTGACGCATTCATCGGCATGCTGGACGGCAGGAACTTCGGCAAGCTCCTGATCCGGGTGAGCTGACCGGGCCCCGCGGCCGCCATACCCGGATCAGGACGCGCTGGTCGACGGCGCGGATGAGGCCGACGGGCTCGAGCCGCTCGCCGACGCGGTGGCGGTCGGCGACGTGGTGGTCGGCGTCGGGGTCGGCGACGTGGTGGTCGGCGTCGGGGTCGGCGACGTGGTGGTCGGCGTCGGGGTCGGCGACGTGGTGGTCGGCGTCGGAGTCGGCGACGTGGTGGTCGTCGCGGCCGTGGACGCGTGCGTGGCCGGGGACGTGGTGGCCGGCTGGGTTGTCGTCGCGTGCGATGACGGGCTCGCCGACGCCTTCGGGTGCTTGGTGGCGGTCGGCGGGGCGGAGGCTGACGCGCTCGTGGCGGCGGCCGTGGGCGAGGAGAGGTCCGCCGCCGGCCGGGACTGGGTCGGCGTGTGCCCGTGCGAGCCGAGGGCGAAGGCCGCCCCGGCGCCGCCGAGGACGAGCACGCCGATGATCGCCGCCAGCACCAGCGGCCGCCGCCGGCGACGGGGCGGCGGTTCGCCTGTCCCGGGCGGCGGGTCGCCGAGGACGAGCGGCGGCGAACCGTCCACGCGCGTCGACCAGACCTCGGTGGCCTGATACGGCGGGGTGGCGCCGAAATCGGCCATGGAGGTCTCCGTCGCCCCGAAGCCGGGCACGAGCGGCACGGGCACCGCGGTGGGGGCGGGCGTCCCGTCAACCGAGGTGGGAGCGGGTTGCCCGGGGGGCGAGGTAAAGGAGGGCGGTGCGGCGGCCATGCGGATGACCGAATCCGGCAGCCAGTTCCCTGTCGGCTGGAGGGCGCCCACCGCGTCGAGCAGGGCTACGGCGGTGGGGCGCTGCGCCGGGTCCTTGACCAGGCAGCGCTCGATCAGCGGCCGCACCGCCGCCGGCACCCCCTCGAGGTCCGGCGTCTCGTGAACGACGCGGTACAGCAGCGAGGCCGTCGTCCCGCCGCCGAACGGCCCCTTGCCCGTCGCCGCGAAGGCGAGTACGGTCCCCAGGCTGAAGATGTCGCTTGGCGGCCCGACTTCGGTGCCGATGGCCTGCTCGGGAGACATGAACCCGGGAGAACCGATCGTCAGCCCGGTCTGGGTGAGCGTCGTCGACTCCGCGGCGCGGGAGATGCCGAAGTCGATGACGCGCGGCCCGTCCTCGGCCAGCAGCACGTTCGACGGCTTCAGGTCGCGGTGCGTCACGCCCGCGGCGTGGATCGCCGCCAGCGCCTCGGCCAGCCCCGCGGCGAGCGCCAGCAGCGACGCCTCAGGCAGCGGGCCGTGCTCATTCACCGCCTCGGCCAGCGAGGGGCCGGGAACGTAGGCCGTCGCCAGCCACGCGATCGGGCCGTCGACGTCCGCGCCCACCACCATGGCGGTGAACACGCCGCTTACCGTCCTGGCCGCGGCGACCTCCCGGGCGAAGCGGATCCTGAACTGCGGATCGGAGGCCAGCTCGGGGCGGATGGCCTTCACCGCGACCGGCCGGCCGCCCGGGGACACGCCGAGGAACACCTGGCCCATGCCGCCCTGGCCGAGCCGCCCCACCATCCGGTACGGGCCTATTACCTGCGGATCTCCAGGCTGCAGTTCCTTGACCACGCTAATCCCCCACCCGCGTCACGAGAACGCCCAGCCGGCACGCCGTCAGCTTTACGATAAATATCCGCCAGGGGATTGCAATATGCCCGAGCTGCCCCCCTTTCCCGCGACATCGATAGTCGGAGACGGGCATCGTGCTAACGGCTCACGGCCGCCTTAGCCGGTCGCGGTGCTGCTCGGCGCGGCCGTGGTCGGAGCGGACGTCGCGGTCGTCGGGGTCGGTGACGTCGCGGTCGTCGGGGTCGGTGACGTGGTCGGGGTCGGCGACGTGGTCGCCGTGGCCGTCGCGCTCGCCGTGTGGGTCGGGGACGTGGACCCACTCGTGGCCGCGTACGTGTTGACCGGCTGGGTCACGCCCGCGTTCGATGACACGGTCTTCGATGGCTTCGGATGCTTGCTGGCCGACGCGGAAGCCGACGCGCTCTTGGCGGCGCTCGTCACCGAGATCTGCGCCGCCGGGGACTGGCCCGGCGTCTTCGTGTGCCCGCCGTGCCCGCCGAGGGCGATAGCCGTCCCGGCGCCGGCGATCACCAGAACGCCGATGACCGCCGCCAGGATCAGCGCCCGCGACCGGCGGCGCGGCCGTCCGCCTCCCCCGGACACCGGGTCCGTCAAGGCGAGCGGCGGCGAACCGTCCGCGGACGCCGCCACGTTGTCCGTGTTCCCGGCCGGCGGGGTGACGGCGGAGCTGGCCATCGCGGTCTGCGTGGCCCCGAAGTCAGGCACGGGCGCAACGACCGGAACCGGCGGCCCGTCCACCGAGGTCGAAGCGGGGCCCGCGTCCACCGAGGTAGGCGCAGGGCCCCTGTCCACCGAGGTCGAAGCGGGTCCTGCGTCCACCGAGGTGGGGGCGGGTGTCCCGTCCCCCGCGGTGGCAGCTGACGACCCGGCGAGCGGGGCAAGGGCGGGCGGCGCCGCGAACATCCGGGTGACAGAATCGGGCAGCCAGTTTCCCGAGGGCTGGAGGGCGCCCACCGCGGCGAGCAGGGCGTCGGCGGTGGGGCGCTGCCCCGGGTCCTTGACCAGGCAGCGCTCGACCAGCGGCCGCACCGCCGCCGGCACCCCCTCGAGGTCGGGCGTCTCGTGGACAACGCGGTACAGCAGCGAGGCCGTCGTTCCCCCGCCGAACGGTCCCTTGCCCGTCGCGGCGAACGCGAGCACCGTCCCAAGGCTGAAGACGTCGCTAGGCGGGCCCACCTCGGTACCGACTGCCTGCTCCGGCGACATGAACCCGGGAGAACCGATGGTCAGCCCGGTCTGGGTGAGCTGCGTGGACTCCGCGGCGCGGGAGATGCCGAAGTCGATGACGCGCGGGCCGTCCTCGGCCAGCAGCACGTTCGAGGGCTTCAGGTCGCGGTGCGTTACCCCTGCGGCGTGGATCGCCGCCAGCGCCTCGGCCAGCCCCCCGGCCAGCGTCAGCAGCGACGCCTCAGGCAGCGGTCCCTGCTCGTCCACCGCCTCGGCCAGCGAGGGGCCGGGAACGTAGGCCGTTGCCAGCCACGCGATCGGGCCCTCGACGTCCGCGCCCACCACCATGGCGGTGAACACGCCGCTCACCTTCCTGGCCGACGCGACCTCCCGCCCGAAGCGGGTCCTGAACTGCGAATCAGAAGCGAGCTCGGGGCGGATGGCCTTCACCGCGACCGGCCGCCCGCCTGGGGACACGCCGAGGAACACCTGGCCCATGCCGCCCTGGCCGAGCCGCCCCACCAGCCGGTACGGGCCTATTACCTGCGGATCTCCAGGCTGCAATTCCTTGACCACGCTAATCCCCCCACCCCTGCGGCGCCAGAACGCCCAGCCGCCGTCAGCTTCGATAAAGACTGGCTGCGGGATTGCAATATACCGGTACCGCCCCTTTTCCCGCGATGGCCACGCTTGGAAACCGGGGCGAAGAAACGGGTCCGTTCGGAATAAAATTTCCCGGGCCCGGCCACCGTGCTAGCCGTACCCCAAGGCGGGTGGCCTCACGGTCGACCCGGTGGCGGCGTCGCGCGCAGCATCGAAATATGAGCGACAATGAGACTATGGCCGGGGTGACGGTCTCACCTGTGCGGCGCGCGCTGACGGCGCCGTTCACCCGGCGCGCCTGGGCAGAGTTCGTCTATGCCGTCGTCAGCTTCCCGCTGGCAGTGGGTGCCTTCGCGTTCAGCCTCGTCACGCTGCACAACGGCATTTTCTGGGCCGGCTCGGCGCCGGCGCTCAGGAAGCTCGGCGGCGCCAACCGGTACCTCACCTTGCGGATTCTCGGTGAGGACATCCCGGCCCCGCCGCCGTTGCGGCCGCATTCGTACGTGCGCGTGCGGACGCCGGACGCCGACCGGCTGGCGGCCCTGGCCGAGGCGGAAGACGCGAAGGTCAAGCGGCGCGGCAACCGGGTGCGGATCGGCGGCCTGCTCGCCACCAGGATCGCCGAGCTGGCCGCGGACGAGCACATCGTCATCCACGCGATGAACCCCGATCGCGTGCTCGGCTGGTACCGGGGGGCGATACGCGACACGCAGGCCTGGAAGATCCGCGGCTACTTCCTGATGAAGCCGGTGATCGCCAGCTTCCACCTGGTCGTCGCCGTGGGCTTCTGGCTCGCCGGGCTGTTCTACCTGACCTACCCGGCCTGGCAGGAATGGGCCGGGGCGGGCCCTGGGCTCGGCAGCGGGCACCCCGTGCCGCTGGCCGCCTCGTTCCTGTTCCTCCCGCTCGGCGCGGCCTTGCTGCTGGCGTCGCCGTGGCTGACGCGCGCGGTCTGCGAGCTGGACCTGCTGCTCGTCCGCGGCTTCCTCAGCGCCAGTTCCGATCCTGTCGCGCTCGCGGCGCGGGTCAAGAGCCTGGAGGCGGCCAGGGCGCACGTCGTGGACGATTCGGCGGCCAGGCTGCGCAGCATCGAGCGCGACCTGCACGACGGAGCGCAGGCACAGCTCGTGGCGCTGGCCATGAAGCTCGGCCTGGCCAAGGAGAAGCTGGAAGACACCGCGCCTGCCAACCTCTCCCGGGTCGCCCAGCTCGTCGACGACGCGCACCGCAACGCCATCGAGGCGATCGCCGAGCTGCGCACCCTGGCCAAGGGCATCCACCCCTCGGTGCTCGACAACGGCCTCCCCGACGCGCTGACCACTCTCGCCGCGCGCAGCGCCGTCCCCGTCGAGCTGGTGGTGGACATCCAGGAGCGGCCGTCGGCGGCGATCGAGACGATCGCCTACTTCTCCGCGGCCGAACTGCTCGCCAACGTCGCCAAGCACAGCGGTGCGCGGCACGCTACCCTCGAAGCCGTGCACGTCCCCGGGCTGCTGCGGATCCGGGTCACCGACGACGGCCACGGCGGCGCGTCCGCGGTTCCCGGCGGGGGCCTGCGCGGGCTCGCCGAACGCATCCGCACCGTCGACGGCGGCATCGAGATCGACAGCCCGTCCGGCGGGCCCACGGTCGCGACCGTGGAACTGCCGTCCCACGCCTGAAGCCCGACCGGAGATCCTGCAGATGGTTGAGATGCTGCGCATCGTCATCGCCGAGGACGCCGCCGTGATCAGGGCGGGACTCGCCGAGGTCCTCACCGACCGCGGGCACGAGATCGTCGCGGCGGTCGGTGACGCCGAGGCGCTGCGGGCCGCCGTCGCCGAGCACAAGCCGGACGTGGCGATCATCGATGTGCGGATGCCGCCGGATCATACCGACGAGGGGCTGCGCGCCGCGATCGCGATCCGTCGTGACCATCCCGGCACCGGCATCCTGGTGTTCTCCCAGTACGTCGAGACCCGGTACGCCGCCGACTTGCTGAGCATGCGGCGCGGCGCGCATTCCACCGCGTCCGGCGGGGTTGGGTACCTGCTGAAGGACCGAGTCGCCAACGTAGCTGAGTTCATCGACGCGATCGCCCGGGTCGCGGCCGGAGGCACCGCGCTGGACCCTGAGGTCGTCACCGGCCTGCTCAACGCGGCCCGGCACACCAGCACGCTGGCTACGCTGACCGCGCGAGAGCGCGACGTACTCTCCCTGATGGCCGAGGGCCGCTCCAACACCGCGATCGCCGACCATCTCGTCATCTCAGACCGCGCGGTGGAGAAGCACATCAGCAACATCTTCAGCAAGCTGGGCCTGCCGCCATCCGACTCCGACCACCGGCGGGTCCTCGCAGTGCTGGCCTACCTGGGGTCGTGACCCCAGCACCGTCATCCGCGGCGGATGATGCCGCCGGCGGCCCGGCTGTGACGTCATGACTGCGACGAGAGGGAGGCAGTCACGCGGATGGAGTTCACCCTGGGAGCGAAGGCTAGCTGCACCGACGGATTCTGCGGCGTGGTCAGCCGCACGGTCGTCGACCCGGCCGCCGGGACGATCACCCACCTGGTCGTCGAACCCCGGCAGCAGAAGGGGATCGGCCGTCTCGTGCCCGTTGAGCTTGTCGACGTGATGGCGGGCGACATCATGCTCCGCTGCACCCTGGCCGAGTTCGGCGGCCTTGATCCAGCCGAGGAGGTGGAGCTGGTCGAGGACCGCGACTTCGGAGGCGGAGGCGGCCCGCCCCTCATGGTCAGCCACTCCGTCCCCATGGGCGAGACCGAAGTGGGGCGGCACGCGCACGTGCACGCCGTCGACGGTGAGATCGGACAGGTCGAAGGCTTTATGGTGAATCGCGCCGACCGCGCCGTGACCCACATCCTGCTCAAGGAGGGCCACCCGTGGGGACGCACGCAGGTCGCCATCCCGGTCAGCGCCATCACCTCCGTCGCGGACGGAATCTGGCTCAGCATCACCAAGAAGCAGGTCGAAGACCTGCCGTCAGTCCCCGACGCGGCAGGGAGCGCCCCGTTACGGCCCGGGGGACCTGCTTCTCCCCAGTGCCGCGAACGTGGCGGGCCGCCGGGCCCGCAGCACCGCGGCGGCGATGACGCCAGCGAGCAGCCAGCCGAAGGCGATGAACGGCAGCAGGTTCGTCAGCGTGTAGCTACCGGGGAACAGGATCCCCCAGAGCGGGAACAGGAACACCACGCTGGCCGCCACCGGGATGAGCAGGTGCCGTGACAGCCGGAAATCGGTGCGGAACTCCGTGCGGAACACCCGGATGACGGCGATGTTCACCCCGAGGTAGACCAGCACAACCGGCAGCCCCCCGATGCCCGCGAGGTATCCGAACGTGGCCGTGCCGCCGTAGGCATAGGTCAGCGGCAGCCCGATGGCCAGGGTGAGCGCGACCAGGCAGCCGATGGCGGCCACCGGAGTCCGACGACGCGACAGCCGGGCGAGCGATCCGGGAAGAGCTCGCTCGCGTCCCATCGTGTAGGTGATCCTGATCGCGGCGTTGAGGGCGGCGACGACAAAGCCGAGGCCGGTGAGCACGATCACGAGGTCGACCGTCCACAGCACCGACGGCGACCAGTACCGGCTGGTCAGATACCCCAGGGGGCTGGCCTGGCCGGCGAAGCCGGCGATGCCCCGCCTGCCGACGGCGAACGTCTCCGCACAGACCACCAGCAGGTAGAAGACGCCCGTCACGATGACGATGCCGACGATGCTGCCGGGAACGGAGCGGCGGGAGTTCCTGGCCTCCTCACCGAGCGCGGCGGCCGCCTCGAAGCCGGCGAAGGCGGTGATGCCGTAGATCATCGCATCGGTGATGTCGGCGAGCCGCTGGTTCGGCGACGACGCTGGAGAGAACACCGCCAGCGAGTAGTGCGCTGGCCCGGTCTTCACCAGGATGGTGATGGCCAGCGCCGCGATGACCGCCATCTCCCCGGCCACGAGCACGAGGTCGGCGGCGGACGAGGTGCTGACGCCCAGATAGGCGACCAGCCCCGCCGCCGCCAGGACGACGAGGAACAAGATCCACGGGCTGACGGTCACGTGCAGCGTGCTGGCCACCAGCAGCGACCCGAACGTGGCGGTCAGTGCGACACCGGCCGGCACGAACAGCACGTAACCGAAGATCATCATCCACCCGGTCAGGAAACCCGCGGCCGGGCCAAGCCCGCGGCTGTTGTAGGTGTAGGCCCAGCCCGCCGAGGGCAGCCGCCCGGCGAACTCGCCGATGCTAAGCGCGCAGCACAGCGAGCCGGCGAACGTGATAAGGACGACCAGCGGAGACGCGAACCCCGCGTATGCGAGGACGAGAACCAGCACGGTCACCGCCGAGGCCGACGGGGCCACGATGCTCGTGCCGAAGGCAATTGTCCGGGCCGGGCCCACGGCATCACGGGGCAGCCCGCGACTCACCTCCTGAGCAACGCCCATGCCGTACCCCCTCTTGAGCGGCATGCGTACCTGCTCGCTACGGCGCGGACCGACCCTAGAGCGTGCACGGTGCGGCAATTGCCGTCTGCTGTTGCCATTGTCTCTGCCCGGACAGCCTGCGCTGGTCCCGGCAGAGACGTCCCGCTCCACCATGGGCGCAATTGCACGGGGTGAATTCTCTTGACGTGAGAATAGCTTTGAGCCGAGCATAGAGCGGTAGGCCGTCGGAAAAGGCGCGGTTTTGGGGGGATGAAGGCGAACAGCGTGCGGCAGTATCCCGGCCCGACGCGGCACCCGGCCAAGCCGGGGTTCGACCTTATAACCTCCAAGCTCCGCCGTCCCGCCGCGCGGCCCGGAACCATCCCGCGCTCCACGCTGATCGGCCGGCTCGCGGCAGACGGCTCTCCCCCGATCGTCTCGGTGGTCGCGCCGTCCGGCTACGGCAAGACGACGCTGCTCGCACAGTGGGCAGGACTCGACGGCGGGGCGTTCGCCTGGGTGTCGCTGGACGAGCGGGACAACGACCCGAAGGTCCTGCTCAGCTACGTGGCGGGGGCGCTGGACGCGGTGCAGCCGGTCGACAAGCGGGTGTTCGAGGCGCTCGCCTCGCCGGCCAGCTCGGTGCCCGGCACGGTGGTGCCGCGGCTGGGGTCGGCGCTCTGGTCGATGACCGTCCCGGTGGTGCTGGTGCTCGACGACGCGCACCTGCTCTGGAACACCGAATGCCGGGACGCGCTGTCGGTACTTGCCGATCACGTCCCGCCGGGGTCGCGGCTGGTGCTGGCGGGCCGCGACGCCCCGCCGCTGCGCATCGCGCGGCTGCGCGTCGAAGGCCGGATCCTGGAGATCGGCCCGGCCGAGCTGTCGCTGAGCCGCCAGGAGGCGGCATCGCTGCTGCACGCGGCCGACGTCGAGCTGGGCGACGATGACGTGGCGGCGCTGCACCAGCAGACAGAAGGGTGGGCCGCCGGGCTGTACCTGGCCGCGCTCTACCTACGCGAAGGCGGCTCAGTCCAGGGCGCTGGGGACGCGTTCGGCGGGGATGACCGGCTGGTGAGCCAGTACATGGAGTCGGAGTTCCTGGCGCGGATCTCGGCGCGGCACCGGGAGTTCCTGACCAGGACGGCGGTGCTCGAGCGGATGTGCGGGCCGCTGTGCGAGGCGGTGCTCGGTCAGCCTGGCTCCGCGGCCGAGCTGGCCGAGCTGGTGCGGTCGAACCTGCTGCTGGTGCCGCTGGACCGGCGCGGCTTCTGGTACCGCTACCACCACCTGTTCCGCGACATGCTGCTGGCCGAGCTGCAACGGCTGGAACCCGGCCTGCTGCCGGTCCTCCGCCGCCGCGCGTCCGCCTGGTGCGAGGCCAACGACCGCCGCGAGGAGGCGCTGGAGTACGCCATGGCAGCCGGCGACGTCGACGCGGCCGCCCGCCTGGTGGAGAGCCTGTGGCTGCCAACCGAGCGGCAAGGCCGGTTCGTGACGCTTCAGCGGTGGTTGCGGTGGCTGGAGGAGCGGGACGCGGTCGCCAGATACCCGATGGTCGCCATCTGCGCCGCTATAGTGGCCGCGGAAACCGGGCGGCCAGCCGAGGCCGAGCGGTGGGCGGACATCGTCGACAGCTGGCAGTACGAGGACTCGTCACGACCTGACGATCCGGTCGCCGAGGCCTGGGCCGCGGTGCTCCGGGTCATCCTGTGCAGGCACGGCATCGAGCAGGTGCGCGCCGACGCGGACGAGGCGCTGCGGAAGTTCGCGGCCGCGAACGCCATGACGCCCGTGGTCGTTCTCTGCCAGGCCGTCGCGCGCATTCTGTCCGGTGACCTCGACGGCGTTGACGCGCTACTCGAGGATGCGGCCCGCCTCGCGGCGGAGGTGAGCGCGCACGAGACCCGGGCGGAGGCGCTTGCCGAGCGATCACTGCTGGCGATCGCACGCGGTGACTGGAGTCACGCGGAGAACATGGCCAGCCAGGCAGTCGACGTAGTGCGCCGGACAGGGCTGGACGCCCTGCTCCCTTGCGCGGTGCTCGCCCGCGCCGTCATGCACCGGGGGGACCTTGCGGCGGCGCGACGCGAACTTATCAGCGCGCAGAGGCTGCGGCCATTGCTCACCTACGCTATGCCGCACCTGGCCGTGCAGGCCCGGATCCAGCTCGTCCACGTGCATCTCGCGCTTGCCGACATGGCCGGGGCCAGGACGCTGATGCGGGAGATCGACGAGATCCTCCAGCGCCGGCCCGGCCTGGGCACCCTAGTGGACGAAGCCCGGGAGCTGCGGACCCGGCTGTCGGCCGAGAGCGGCCCGGCCGTCCCCGGCGTATCCTCGCTGACCACCGCCGAGCTGCGCGTCCTGCCGCTGCTGGCCACGCACCTGTCGTTTCCCGAGATCGGCGCCGAGATGTTCCTGTCGCCGCACACCGTCAAGTCGCAGGCGATGTCGATCTACCGCAAGCTCGGCGCCTCCTCACGCAGCCAGGCGGTCATCAGGTCCCGGGAGCTGGGGTTGCTCGAAGGGATAGCCCCCTGATGCGGCAATCGCGAGAGATGGCGACGTCACGGGCCCGTTCGGGATGATTTCATACCGATCGCATGATGCACGGGTTCGCCTGGAGGCGTTGGGTGGGATTGAGGGGGGGTATCAGAAGTGTGCCCCATAGCGTCCGGCAAGCCGCCCCGGCCCGCGCGGGAGGTAATGATGGCCGCATATGCTGCCAACCGTGCGTCGACGAGCACCAGGCGTTCAACGGTGCCCATCGGCGATCCGATTCTGACGTCCAAGATCACCGCACCTGATGTTCCGGCCTGGGCCGTTCAGCGCCCGCGGATCACCGGGCGGATCGCCGAGGGAACGCGGTGGTGCCCGCTGACCGTGGTGACCGGCCCGGCTGGTGCGGGGAAAACAATGGCGGTGGCAATGTGGGCGGCGGCAGACGCCGGCCGGGTCGCCTGGGTCTGCCTTGATGAGTTCGACAACCGGCCGGGCGCGTTCTGGTCCTATGTCGTGGCTGCGCTGCACAGGTCCGGTGTCGCCGTGCCGAAGACGCTGCAGGCCATTCCGCAGGAGCCGGCTGGGGTTGACGGGTTCCTGCTCGGGCTGACCGCGCTGCTGGCCGCCCAGGACCTGCCGCTGACGCTGGTCCTCGATGACCTGCACCTGCTCACCGAGCCGAGGACACTGAAGGGGCTCGACTTCATGCTGCGGAACGCCGGATCCGGCCTGCGCGTCGTGGTGACCTCGCGCATGGATCCGCTGCTGCCGCTGCACCGCTACCGGGTAGCCGGGCAGCTGGCCGAGATCCGGGCCGACGACCTCGCGTTCAGCGCCGCCGAAGCCAGCCTGCTGCTGGCGCAGCACGGCAGTACCCTGCCCGCGGACTCGCTGGAGAGCCTGACGCAGCGAACCGAGGGCTGGGCGGCAGGCCTGCGCCTGGCGGCGATGTCACTGGGCGCTCATCCCGACCCCGGCCAGTTCGTCAAGGAACTGCTGACTGAGGACAGCGCCCTGATCTGTTACCTGGTCGACGAGGTCCTCAACGTGCAGCCGCCGGAGGTTCGCGAGGTCCTGCTGAGCACGAGCATCCTGGAGCATGTCAGCGCCGATGCCGCCGTCGAGCTGACCGGCGACGAGCATGCCGCGGGCGTTCTCGCGTCCGTGGCCCGCACGAACGCGTTCGTCCAGCCGCTGGCCCCCGGCTGGTACCGCTACCACAACTTGTTCGCCGAGATGCTGCGCCTCAAGCTGCGGCTCGAGCATCCGGAGCGAGTGGCCGTCCTTCATGAGCGGGCGGCCCGGTGGCACCAGCGCGACGGCCGGCTCGCCGACGCGGTCCGGCACGCCGCCAGGGCGGCCGACTGGCCGCTCGCCGCCGACCTGGTCGTCGACGAACTGGCAATAGGCCTACTGACCGAGCGGGGCGGCGGGCATCGGCTGGCGGCCGAGTTCGCGGCCATGCCAGCCGACTGTGCTTGGGCAGAGCCGGCGCCGTACGTGGTGGCGGCGGCCCTGGCGCTGGCCGCCGGCCGCCGCGAAGCGGCCACCGCCGCGCTCGACGCCGCGGACGGCCTGCTCGACCGGCTGCCGGCTGACCGGGAGGCCGCGGGGAGGCTGGCCGCCACCGTCGTCCGCCTTACCGCCTCCCTTCGCGAGGGAGACCTGGCGCGAGCCGCCGCGGCGGCCGGCAGTGCCCGGCGGATGCTCGCCCGGGTTCCGGAGGGGAAGCTGGCCCTGCATCCAGAGCTCGAGCGGACCGTGCTGGCTGGCCGGGCCACCGTAGCACTGTGGTCCGGCCGCCAGGATGAAGCGGCTCGCCTCTTCGAGACAGGGCTGGGCGCCGGGGAAACACACGGCCATGAGCGCGAGGTACCCGGGCAGGCCGGGCACCTGGCGCTGGTGGAAGCCCTGCGCGGCCGGCTGTCCCGGGCCGTGACGCTGGCCGGGGGCGCGACCCTCGGCACGGGTGAGGACCAGTGCCCGGACGCCCCGGCGCTCGTCGCGCTTGCCCTCGTCCACTTGCAGCGCAACGAGCTCCGAGAGGCACGCGGCTTCCTCAAGCGGGCGGACACCGCGCTCGGCATGTGCCCGGACAAGCTGCTCAGCGCGGCGGCATACCTGATCGCGGCGGGCGGCGCCCTGGCTGAGGGCCGGGCCGCGACGGCCGTGGACATCGTCGCCAGGGCACGGTCCGGCGGACCGCTCCCTGTGTGGCTGGACCAGCAGCTGAGCATCGTCGAATCACGGGCGTCGACGGCGGCGGGCGACTTCAGCGCTGCACTGGCCGCCGCCGAGCAGGCCGGACCGTCGCCAGAGGCCACGGTCGCGCTCGCGCAGGCGCGGGCGGCCGCAGGGAACGGCGACGGCATCCCGCTCCTGCTCGCTCCCCTGCTCGCGGCGGACAGCCAGCTGCCGAACCCGGCCCGGCTGCGAGCACTGCTGCTGGACGCCAGGCTCAGTTACGCCGCCGACGACGCGGCCCGCGGCCGCCGCAGCCTGGAGTCCGCGCTGCGGATCGCGGAACGTGAACAGCTCGGCCTGCCACTGGCGATGGAGCGCGGCTGGCTCGGGCCGGTGCTGCGGCGTGACCCCGAACTGACCGATGCCCACCGGAGCCTGCTGACCGCGGCCCTGGGCCACCAGCAGCTGCCGACTCCGGTGACCGCCGGGGAGCAGACACCGATCCTCGTGGTCGAGCCGCTCACCGAACGGGAACTCGAGGTGCTCGTGCACGTCTCGGACATGCTGAACACGGCCGAGGTCGCCGACGAGATGTACATATCCATCAATACGGTTAAAACGCACCTCAGGAACATCTACCGCAAGCTGGCTACGTCGCACCGCAACGAGGCGGTCCGCCGGGCCCGCCAGCTCGAGCTGATCTGACGGTTACCCGGCCGGGGACGCTCGCGGGCGAAGGGCGGCTGAACGTGGCGGCGGTGCTGGCGACTCCAGGGAAAGCGAGATGGTCTGACATGGGCGGGCAATCAGCGGTGGGTTCGCAACTGGACACCTTCCGCGAAACGCGCAGGGAGATTGAAGCGTCCGTGCTCCCGCTCGCCACCTCGGTGGACGGGCGCCGGTTCAGCTTCCAGGCCTCGCTGCACGGCCTCGAGCTCCAGGCCGGCGGTTACGCGGTGCTCGACGACGACGGCACGCGGCGTCTCGGCCAGGTGCTCTCCGTCGAGCTTCACCAGCAGCTAGCCGGGGAGCTGACGCTGCCGTCCGCTGGTGGTGGCCCGGAGACCCGGACGGAACTGCAGATCCGTGCCGCACAGGGCGAGGGAATCATCGTGGACGGCAGCAGCGCGCCGTTCCACGACGCGCTGATCCGGCCGGCCACCGGATCTGAGGTCCTGGAGTGGCAGCAACGCGAGACCGGGCCCCACGCACAGCTCATCCTGGGCGAGCTGGCACTTGCCCCCGGGGTGCCCTGCGTGGCGGACGCCGCGGGTTTCAACCGGCACACGTTCCTGTGCGGCCAGTCCGGATCGGGCAAGACGTACTCGCTCGGCGTGATCCTCGAACAGCTCCTGACCGAGACGGACCTGCGCATGGTGATCTTCGATCCCAACTCGGACTTCACGCGCCTGAGCGAGGTGCGCGCCGACGCGGACCCGGCGCTGGCAGAGCGCTACCGTCAGGCGGCGCGCGGCGTCGCGGTTTACTCCGCTGGCGCCGAGGGCGAGCGACGCCTCCGGCTGCACGCGGTCGAGGTCGAGCCGGCGGCCCAGGCTGCCGCCCTCCGTCTGGATCCGATCGCCGACCGGGAAGAATACGCCGCGCTGGCGGGGCTGCTCGCCGCCCAGGACCCGCTTAGCATGGAGGAGCTGGCCAAGAGCGACCTTCCGGAGGCGGCACGGCTCGGGCTGCGCATCAAGAACCTCGGCGTGGACCGGTACTCGGTGTGGGCTCCCGGCGAGTCTGGTTCCGTCCTCGACGCGCTTCACGATCAGAGCGTCCGCTGTGTCGTCATCGACCTGGGCTCGCTGCCCAGCCGTGAGGAGCAGTCCCTCATCGCCGCGGCGGTCCTCGGTGACCTGTGGCGGCGGCGCCAGGAACGCGATCCGGTCCTCATCGTGATCGACGAGGCGCACAACGTCTGCCCGGCTGAGCCGCAAGATCCACTCTCCGCGGTGGCGACCGAGCACGCGATCAGGATCGCCGCCGAGGGCCGTAAGTTCGGGCTCTACCTGCTGCTGTCGACGCAGCGCCCGCAGAAGATCCCGGAGAACGTCCTCTCCCAGGCCGACAACCTTGTCCTCATGCGGCTGAACTCACTCGCCGACGCGGCGTTCGCGCAGGCGGTGTTCTCGTTCGTGCCGCCGAGCCTGATCGAGCGCTCGGCCACCTTCCGCCAGGGAGAGGCCCTGATCGCGGGCAAGATCTCGCCACGGCAGCCCGCCCTGCTCCGCTTCGGCGCGCGGATCTCGCAAGAGGGCGGCGCCGACGTACCCGTGACGTGGGCTGCTCCCCGCTGACATAGCCGGAGGGCTTACGGCTCGGCGCCCAGCGTGACCGTGGCCGTGGCCGACTGGCCGCCGCGCGAGTACTCGAGCTGGACCGTGGAGCCTGGTTTCATGGTCAGCGTCAGCTCCTGCAGCTGGACCGTGCTCGTGGCCGGCTCGCCGTTGATCTTGGTGATCACGTCGCCCACACGCAGCCCGGCCGTGGCGGCGGGGCCGCCGGGCGCCACCGTCTGGACGTACAGCCCCTCGGGGACCCCGGCCTGAGCGGCGGCCGAGGGCGGTATCGGCACCGCCCCGAGGCCGAAGTAGGCGTGAGTCACCGAGCCGGTGGAGATGATCTCATCGGCGATGGTCATGGCGAGGTTCACCGGGATGGCGAACCCGAGCCCGATGCTGCCGCCGCTGGACTCACCGGACGGGCTCGGCACCGTCGCGCCGGCGGACGGTACCCCGATGAGCTGGCCCGAGCAGTTGACCATGGATCCGCCGCTGTTGCCCGGGTTGATGGCAGCGTCCGTCTGGATCGCCCCCACCAGCAGCGCCGCGGTGTCGCCTTCCCCGGCGACCTGGACGGAGCGGTCCAGCGCGCTGATGATGCCGGAGGTGACCGTGCCGGACAACCCGAGCGGCGCGCCGATCACCACGGCCGCCTGGCCGACGACGACCGACGACGACGAACCGATCGCGATCACCTTCAGTTTGGCCGAGGTGTCGACCTTGAGCACGGCGAGGTCGGTCTGCACATCCCGGCCGACGATCGTCGCGGGGGCGGTCTGCCCGTCGGCGAACTGCACCTCCACCGACCCGCCGTTGGCGGCGATCGCGATGACGTGGTTGTTCGTCAGGATGTAGCCGCCTGACTTGATGACCTCTCCGGACCCCGTGCCGCCGCCCGCCGTGCCGCGGGCCGAGATCGTCACCACGGACGGGATGACCTGGTCGGCGACCGCTGTGACGTTGCAGACGCTGACCTGTCCGGAACTGGCCCCGCTCGTCGTGGTGCTCGCCGCCGTCGTAGAGGTCGATGAATTCGCAGCGGACGCGATGCCCGCGCCCAGGCCGCCCCCGACTAGCAGTGCGGCGCCAAGCGCTGCCCACAGGACCCACCCGCGGCGCCCGCCCCGACTGTGCTTCGATCCGTTCATCTCAGTCACCTATTCGCGAACCAGCATGGCTTTGGCGGCTCGAATGGCGACCAGTAGGGCACTGAGTCACAGATGTCAACGTTGATCGTTCACTAAACGGCTCGAGTGCCATGCAGGCCTCCGTCGTCATTCGTGTGTCCGTTGCCAGCATCTGGCGGCCATGGTGCGGCCGGCATCACCCCGACCGGACGATGTCCGGTCTCGCCGGGGATACCGGGCATGGCGGGCACGTCAGCAGCGTGGCTGAGTTCGCCGTAGCTGCCGCGTCTGACGACCTTCCCGTGCCGCAGAACGACGATCTCGTCCACCTGGTCGAGGCCGTCCAGGTCGTGGGTGATGAGCAGCGTCGTGCGCCCCGCGGTGGCCTGCAGGAGGTCCCTGGTGAGGGCCCGGCGGCTGTCGGGGTCGAGGTGGGCGGTGGGTTCGTCGAGAATCAGCAGCGCCGGATCGGCGAGCAGCGCGCGGGCGAGGGCCAGCCGCTGGCGCTGCCCTCCGGACATGGCGGCGCCGTGCGCGCCGGCCGGCGTGTCCCACCCCTTCGGCAGGGACCGGATCCAGTCGAGTAGCCCGGCCCTGGCGGCCGCGTCGCCGAGTTCCTCGTCGGTGGCCGCCGGCCGGGCCAGGCGAAGGTTGTCGCGGAGGGTGGTGTCAAAGATGTGCGGGTCTTGCGCGCAGCCGCTGATCCTGGTCCTGACGTCGTCGGACGCATATCCGGACAGGTCGTGCCCGTTGAGAGTGACGCTGCCCGCGGTCAGGTCGGTGAACCGGAGCAGCACGCTGGCCACGGTCGACTTTCCCGCGCCGTTGGGCCCCACCAGGGCGATGCGTCGCCCTGGCCGCAGGTCGAGGTCGACGCCGTCGAGGACGAGCGGCGCGCCGGGCCCGTAGCGGACCTGGACGCCGCGCAACGTCACCTGGAGCGGCCCATCGGGCAGCGGCCGTG
>Ga0335073_10003832_pt1 | contig 21006 bp, 18 predicted proteins | sample Lox_Sample_22_FD_207093 | JGI IMG/M metagenome (GOLD analysis project Ga0335073, IMG submission 207093) | Soil microbial communities from Loxahatchee National Wildlife Refuge, Florida, United States - Lox_Sample_2.2 | ecosystem: Environmental > Terrestrial > Soil > Wetlands | place: USA...
GTTTTTCGATACGCCGTTTGACCGCGCGCGAAACCGGTCCGCTCACCGCAAAGCTGGTTGCGCCGAGAAGAAACAGATACGGCACAAGGCGGAGAAACGAACCTTGGCTATTGTGCAGCAGGGTATACGCCCCGGCGAAACCGCCGATCAGCGCGACGAGCGCGACCGGAACCACAAGCCGGATATTCTTGCGAACTTCTTCGCGGTATCCCGCGATCGAGGTGAACTGACCGGGCCAGAGAGCAACGGTACCCGTGGCGTTGGCTTCAATCGGCAGCAGACCAGCTTTGAGCAACGACGGGAAGGCGATGAAACCGCCGCCACCGGCGACAGAATTCACCAGGCCGCCCAGAAAGGCTGCAAAGCTCAGTAGCAGGTCGCGAAGGATGAAATTATGTGGGAAAAAGGCGGCGTACACCTTCTCATTGTAGATGGATGTCAGTCAATGTCTTTTCAGGCGCGGATCTCAGGCGTCGCCGCCAGCAGTGATCGCGTGTAGGCTTCGCGCGGCGCGCTGCAGATTTCAAGGCTGGGGCCGCTTTCGACGACTCGTCCGCGACAGAGCACGGTAATGTTGGTCGCGAGGTAGCGCACCAGCGGCATCGAATGCGAAATGAAGAGGTAGGTCAATGAGAACTCGCGTTGCAGGTCGCGCAACAGGTTGACAATCTGCGCTCCCACGCTGACGTCGAGCGCCGAAACGGGCTCGTCGAGCACGATCAGCTCAGGCCGCAGCGCAAGTGCCCGCGCGATGTTGATGCGCTGGCGCTGCCCCCCAGAGAATTCGTGGGGGAAGCGGGCGAGCGCTGAATCATCGAGTCCGACGGACTGCAGCAACTCCGCTACTCGGGCGGGCAGATCCGAGCGCGGGCAGACGCGATGGATGACAAGCGGCTCGGCGATGATATCGCGCACGCGCATGCGCGGGTTCAAAGCAGCAAAGGGGTCCTGAAAGACAACCTGCATGCGCCGTCGCAACGGCCGCAGGCTCCGATCCGAGATGCCGGTGACCGGCTGCCCATCAAACAGCACGCTGCCGCTCGTGGGTTCGATCAAGCCGAGCACCATGCGGGCGACCGTCGATTTCCCCGACCCTGACTCACCGACCAAGCCAAGTGTTTCGCCGCGCGCGATCGAGAACGACACGTTGTCGACGGCCAAAGCGCCGGCGTCGTAGCTCTTTGAAAGTCCGCGGGCTTCCAGCAGGGGCATAAGAGCACGTTAGCGATTCAGCCCTTCGCGAGCAAGTCAGCCGAGCTTCGGATGCAGTTTGTGAAAGCCCGTCGCCTCCTGGTAGGCGCGTGCGAAGGCGCACAACTTTGCATCCTCGTAGTGTCCGCCCAGAAACGTAATGCTCACCGGTGTGCCCGGTCCTCCGATTTGATCATCGTCTCCGGTGTCGACCTTGGGCGGCGTCGGAGCGTCTGTCCCGCGGAGGCCATTAGGAACAATCACTGCGGGGTGTCCGGTGAGATTGGTGGCGACCAACTGTTCGCTGTTGGTCGACGCAACGATCACATCGACCTGCTGGAAAAGCTCGGATATCTGCCGGATTGCCAGCGACCGGGCGCGATTAGCCTGGACGTATTCGACCGCAGGGTAGAAGCGGGAGATGCGGAAGTCGTTCGGCCAGTCTTCGATGCCCTGCTCGGTGAGCAACTTGTCGCGTCCGCTCATCGTCAGTTCGTCAAAAGCAGCGGCTGCTTCGGCTGTGAGCAGTGCAGTCATCGCCCCGTAAGGCAGGTCAGGCAGCTTGACTGGAATAAGATTCACGCCCATCGAGCGCAACTTCTCGAGCGCAGCCAGATCGTATTTGCGATCGTAGGCGCGGCGCGCGCGAAAGGCGGCTCTTTCGCTCTCCCCCTTCTCGCGTTTCTTCTTTTCCTCTGCCGTTGTCGGTTCGGCCTGCTTTTCGGTTTGAGCGGGTGCCTTGTCGGGCTCGAACTCGCTGGCAATGTATCCGACACGCAGGGATTTCCAGTCGAGGCCGGCATTCCAGTTGAAGGCGGCATTGCGCGTGGCGAGGTCCTGGCCATCGGGGCCATAGATTGCCGTGAGCACGATAGCGCAGTCTTCGACGGCGCGGCAGATGGGGCCGAGCTTATCCATCGTCCAGCTCAGCGCCATCGCGCCCGTGCGCGGCACGAATCCGAAGGTTGGCCGCAGTCCCGTCACGCCGCAGCGTGTCGATGGCGACGAGATGGATCCCAGCGTCTCCGACCCGATCGCAAACGCCACGCATCCTGCGGATGTCGCCGCGGCTGAGCCCGCCGAAGAACCGCTTGATCCCTGACTCGGATTCCAGGGGTTGCGAGTACGGCCGCCGAACCATTTGTCTCCCATGGCGAGCGCGCCCAGCGTGGTCTTCGCAATCAGCACTGCGCCGGCCGCGTCGAGGCGTTGCACGACAGTGGCATCGGTATCGATGGTCTGCTTTTCAAACCCGCCCGCGCCCCACGTGGTGGGATAACCCTTCACGGCGAGCAGGTCCTTCGCGCCCCACGGCAAGCCGTGGAGCGGACCGCGATATTTGCCGGCCGCGATCTCGGAATCGGCCTCGCGAGCCTGGGCGAGCGCACGGTCTTCGGTAATGGTGATTGCGAAATGCAGTACCGGATCGTACTTGCGCAGACGTCCGATATACATCTGCGTGAGATCCAGCGAAGAGACCTTCTTGCGACGGACGAGATCGGCCAGCTCAGGAATAGTTGCAAAAGCCAAACCTTCGACGTTCGCTGGCATTGTTGCGACTGTTGTGCTGTACACGGGGCCGCGTTTCTCGGTGTTCATCGTGGCTCCCGGCGGCAGCGGATCGAAGATGTAAGCTGGCGGCACGTTATTGGGAAGCTGCAGCTTGCGAATGGCGGCGTAGCCTGCGCGCTGCTCGTTGAGGCCGTCGAGCATCATCGCTTTCTGGTCCGGCGCGATAGTAATGCCGGCCAGCGCTGCGGCCTGGTCGATCATCTCCGGTGTAATTTTCGGCAGATTCTTATCTGCTGCTGCACTCGCCGACTGCGCCTGAGCGGCCAGCGTGTATAGAGCTCCCGGAAATAGGGTGGAAGAAAGACCGACGCGGGCAGAGATGGCAAGGAAGGCTCGACGATCGAAAGACATTCGAGTGACTTGTCCTTAAGAGTGGAATGAAAGGCAGTATACCTGCGCAGTTGAATCTCCTTGACGTCCCGATTCGTAAGCTCAAAAGATGAGCGCACGTGTGCGCTCTCGCATCTTATTTAGAAATCTGGCATTCCGACTGAGAGGAGAGACCGATGAGTCAGATCGATCGCCGACGCTTCAACTCCATTCTTGCCGGGCTCGGGATGGCTTCCGCCAGCTCTGCATTTGCTGCCAGCGGGCCGGGAGGTGAACCCGAGGTATTGCGTCTCTCACGGAACGGCTGGATGCCGAACAACGAACATCTGCCAGTTCTGCTCTATCGAAATATCATCGGAGCGTCGGGCGCAGATCCGGCAGCGCACTTTGAAGCAATCTTCCTCCGGAATGGCTGGCCGCCGCAGTGGCGCAACGGCGTGTACGACTTTCACCACTATCACTCGACTGCGCATGAGGTGCTGGGCTTCGTCGCCGGGCAGGCTCGACTGATGCTCGGCGGCGAACACGGGCACGAGGTGACTGTGCGCGCGGGTGATGTCGCAGTTCTCCCCACGGGAACTGGGCATTGCAAGCTGGACGCGAGCGCAGATTTCCTGGTGGTGGGCGCTTACCCTCCGAATCAGGAATGGGACATCTGCCGGACCGCGCCATCTGAAGAGGCTGTGCGTCGAATGGAATCGTTGCCCTTTCCGGACTCGGATCCCGTGAGCGGCCGCGATGGCGCGTTGACCAGGGCGTGGAAGCTCAGCTAGCCCGACCACCAGTCTCCGCTACGGCGGAGGCGTGGAGCGCACCGGAAAGACAACGACATTCGATGTGCCGCCGTCCGGATTCACGATGCTGACCAGAGCAGTCCCGGGATTTGCGATATCCTCAGCCGGAATACTTGCTGTGATATTCGCGTCGTCGGCAAAGCTCGTCGGCCGTGCCGTGCCGTTCCAGCGCACTACGGCGCCGCGAGCAAACCCGAAGCCCCGTACATTCAGCTTGAATCCGTTCACTCCCGCCTTTACCCAGTCCGGATCCATTCGCGCGCTGATTTGGGGGGCCTGAGGCTTATCGGGCTCTGCCAGGAATCCATGGTCGACGCTGTCCACATCGACGCTCTGGCCAACTACCCTTCCGGAATCATCCAGTGCAAAAGCGAATGTGGAGAGCGCTCCCTGAATGTTCAACTTCACACTCTCAGGAATGTTGACGAACCCGTGATTCTTGTTGCGATCGATGTAGGTGCCGGAAATCTGGCCGGTCTTATTGATGCCGTAAAGATTGGTACGCAGCGCTCCAGGATAGTCGACGGTTGTCAGAACCCCGGCTTTATCCATGAACCCGTGGATGAGGGATTTGGAGTCCGCGTAGTAGCCGACGATCCAGCCCGCATCGTTGATCCCGTAGGCTTCGGTGCGCGTCGATCCCGGGAAGTCGAGCGAGGTAAATTTTCCGGCCTTACAAATGAATCCGTGGGTCGCTCCCGACTCGTCGACAAAGCCTCCCACAATTTCGCCCGATGCGTTGATGCCGTTTGCCCGCGTCGTTTTGGCCTTTGGATAATCGATGGTGCTGTAGTTCTTCCCGTCATACAAGAATCCGTGCGTCAAGTTGTCGCTGTCGATGTAGTAGCCAACGATCGACCCGGCGTCATTGATCCCGAATCCAAAGGTGCGATCGGCCTTGGGAAAGGAGATCGCGGTGAACTTTCCTTCCTTGTGAATAAAGGCATGCGCCACACCATCGCTTCCAAAGAAGGTTCCCGACAGCTCTCCGTTGCGATTGATGCCAAAGACCCCGGTGTTGAAAGAACCAGGATAGTCGATGATTGTGAAGCTGTAGTGGCGTGGTGTCTGGGCGGCGACAACTCCAACGCACAACAGCAGCAGGGAAAAACTGCGAGCGCTACGAATCCTCATGGTCCCCCTCGCCTTCAGGCTTAGTGAACGCGAGAAGCCTGAAACCGATCCGATTTGCATTCTTTACCGCATGCTTTTGTGAACCCGGGGGCAGGTTCATGCGCCGAAAGTATTACTCCGGCCCAGGACCATAAATTCTGCACACTTTGGCGGTAACAGACAAGCTATTCCTGCAGCTTAGTCGGAAGGGGCTAATCCAAATGGGCGCGTAACCGCGCCCGCAGGAGAGTTCTAAATATCGAGATTCTTCACATCAAGAGCGTTTTGTTCGATGAAGTTACGCCGCGCCTCGACATCTTCGCCCATAAGCGTCGTGAAGATGGTCTCGGTCTCGGCAATGTCTTCGAGCTTGACCGAGAGCAACGTGCGCCGCTCTGGATCCATGGTGGTTTCCCAGAGCTGCGACGATGTCATCTCGCCGAGTCCCTTGTAGCGCTGCACCTGATAGTCCCGGCGACCCTGTTCGATAACGTGCTCGAAGAGCTCCCGAGGGGTCTGCTTCTCGACCGGCTCAAGCGATGCGCGGCCAGCGCGCTTCGGCGCCGGCTTTCCTGCTTCGATCTCGCCGGCGGTGACATCGTCAGTCTCCTCGGGATCGGCAGTCTGTGCAGTCTTTGAAGCGTACTCGATAAGATAAGGCGGCTCCAGCGCTTCCTTGATCTGCGCATACTTGGACATCATCTGCCGGTACTCTGGAGTCGATGCCAGTGTCCAGTCGATGCGGCGTTCGGCACCCTGCGCGTCGGTGAAGTTGAGCGACCAGGTCTGATGTTCCTCGTCGAAGAGCGGTTCCGAGACTCCCTTGAACTGATACTTCTTCTGGATCTTTTCAAGATCGGCGTGCAGCTTCTTGAGCTTCGCCGGGGGTGTGCCGTTTGGGCCTTCGAAGTCGCTGCGGCGGACGAGTTCCTGACGGGCAATCAGGCCGGTCACCTCCTCGTTGCGGAGGCGCTTGTCCACCTTTTCGAAGAAGCCGAGATACTCGTTGAGCTGGCCCATGAATTTCGTGAGCGCCGCACCCTCAAGCTTGCTGGCATTCTCGCCGTAGCGCACGATCATCCCGTCAGAGGCGCGCTTCACCATGACTTTTACGAATTCACGGTCGTCCTTGATGTACTGCTCAAATTTGCCCTTCTTGATCTTGTAGAGCGGCGGCTGTGCGATATACACATGGCCACGTTTGATGAGCTCGGTCATGTGACGGAAGAAGAACGTCAACAGCAGCGTACGGATGTGCGAACCATCAACATCGGCATCCGTCATCAGGATGATTTTGCCGTAGCGCAGCTTGGCGGTATCGAAGTCATCCTTGCCAATGCCAGTGCCGAGAGCGGTGATCATCGCCCGGATTTCCTCGTGGCCGAGCATCTTGTCGTAGCGCGCCTTCTCGACGTTGAGGATCTTGCCCTTGAGAGGCAGAATCGCCTGGAAGCGGCGGTCACGGCCTTGCTTAGCGGTTCCGCCGGCGGATTCACCCTCGACGAGGTACAGCTCGCAGCGGTCGGGCGAGCGTTCGCTGCAGTCCGCGAGCTTGCCAGGCAGACCTCCGCCATCAAGCGCTCCCTTGCGGCGCGTGAGATCGCGGGCCTTGCGCGCTGCCTCGCGGGCGCGCGCGGCTTCAATCGCCTTGTTGATGATGCGCTTGGCGACCGGCGGATTCTGCTCGAGGAACATGCCGAGCTTCTCGTTGACCAGCGCCTGCACAGTGCCGGCGATATCGGAATTCAGCTTGCCTTTGGTCTGGCCTTCGAACTGCGGTTGCGAAAGCTTCACGCTGATAACGGCTACCAGGCCTTCGCGGACGTCGTCGCCGGAGAGGTTTTCCTTTACGTCCTTGAAGAGACCAAGCTGCTGGCCCGCCCAGTTGATGGTGCGCGTGAGCGCCGTCTTGAATCCGGAAAGATGCGTGCCACCGTCGACCGTGTTGATGTTGTTTGCGAAAGAGAAAACCGTCTCGGAATAGCTGTCGTTGTACTGGAGAGCAATTTCCATGTCGACGCCGTCGCGCAGCCCCTCCATCAAGATCGGCTTGTCGTGCAGTACCTGCTTGCCCCGATTGATGTGCTTGATAAACTCCGCGATGCCGCCTGCGTATTTGAATACCGCAGTCTTGGCTTGCCCCGTCTTGGGATCCGTGGTGCGTTCGTCGGTCAGCGTGATCTCGAGTCCCTTGTTCAGGAAGGCGAGTTCACGCAGTCGCTGCGCCAGGGTGTCGTAGTTGTACTCGGTAACCGTGAAGATGGACCTGTCGGGCAGGAAGTGAACCTTCGTCCCGCGCCGCTTCGTAGTGCCGGTCTGGCGGAGCTTCGACACCGGAATGCCCCGTGCGTAGTCCTGCTCATAGGTATGATCCCGCCAGATCTCAACGTTGAAGCTCTCGCTGAGCGCGTTAACGCAGGAGACGCCAACGCCGTGGAGACCGCCCGACACCTTGTAGGTAGAGGAATCGAACTTGCCACCGGCATGCAACTTGGTGAGCACGACCTGAACGGCCGGCATTTTTTCGCCGTTGTCGAGCGTCATATCGTCGACAGGAATGCCGCGGCCGTCATCGATGACCGTGATCGAATTGTCGTCGTGAATGGCAACGTCGATCTTGGTCGCATGCCCGGCAAGAGCCTCATCAACAGAATTGTCGACGACCTCGTAAACAAGGTGATGAAGGCCCATCTCGCCCGTCGAACCGATATACATGGCGGGGCGCAGGCGGACGGCCTCGAGTCCTTCGAGGACCTTGATGTTGTCGCCGGTGTAACTACCGTTTGATTTTCCGTTCGGTGGAGGTGCGGCCTCTTCGAAGGTCAGCGTTACCGCAGATTCGAGCTCTTTAAGTGGCATGGAACTCCGGTGAACCGGAAACCCTGAGAACGCTCTGGACCCGGACGGTCCCTGAGGGAATTAAAAGGTTGAAAGCGAAAGGGTTTCGGCTCTTTTAACTTATCCCAATTATAGCACGGTGGAGGTGGCGAGCCGATTGCAAAAGCAGAAGCGTCGAGTCCAGATTCATCGATCGCAAAGATTACCAATGGATCATTCCAGTGACCTCGGTAATCAGGCTGTTTAGTATTCTCTATAGTAATTGAAAATATTATACTTATCTCTATTCTCGACTATACTCAAGAGCGTCAGGAATTGCCAGACATTATTTGGAATATCTTCTCGGAGTTACTAGATATGAAACTCGTTGTTCGCGCCTCAATTTTGTGCCTCGCCATCGCTGGCGCCGCCGCCGGCATTGCTTCCAGCCACACCGCAAAAGCGCAGACCGTAACCCTGAGCCATCTGGCCATGAGTTCGGCGATGCCCGCCCCTGTTTGTGAGCCGGGCACCCCCTGCAAGATGCACGGCCGGTAGACAACACCGTCTGTCGACAAATCACACGAAGGTTGTAGAGGGGCACAGCCACCGTTGCATTGAGATGTTCGGCCAATAGGGCTATTCTTATGCCTGGATTGGGTGAACGTTTATGCAAGTTGCTGCGGTGTGGATGAATGTCCTTGAGTTCGCCGAACCGATCTTGATCGGGCTCTGCCTGATCCTGCTTGTGACTTCGGGCAAGTCGAAGCGCTTTCCGGCGATGTTGACCTACCTTAGTTTGCGGACAGTGTCATCGGTAGCTCTGGAGATCATCCTCAACCTTCATCGCTTCACTCATATCAGCGACACGCTGCAGTATTCAATCTACTTCTACACGTACTGGCCGCTCTATACGCTGAGTGCAGTTGCGATCTTCTTCGTCATTCGCGAGATCTTCTGCCACGTCACCGAACCGGTGCCCGGCATCCGTCGCTTCGGGCTGCTGGCCTTCAACTGGGTAGCGGCGATTTCCGGAATCATTTCGCTCAGCTCTGCACTTCCCCTGAAGGGCCTGGGTGCGGGGTTGATGTCGATTGGCTTTCAGGTGATGCGGTGCGTGAGCATTCTCGAGCTATGCCTGCTGGCGTTTCTCGCGCTGGCTATTCACAGCCTGGGACGCTCTTACCGCAGCCTGGCATTCGGTGTGGCCCTGGGCTTCGGCGCTCAGGCGGCCACTGAACTCATTGTCTCGATCGTTGCTTCGCGCAGCACCGCTCTCGACGTGAATCTGAATATCGTGCTCCAGGTCGTTATCACAATGGTATTGTCCGGATGGCTGGCATACTTCGCGCTGCCTGAGCCTGCCGCAGAGCGTGAGGCGATCACCCTGCCTGTGTCGTCACCGTTGATTCGTTGGAACGAGATTGCCAACGCACTCGGTCACAGCACACCGCATGTTGCGGTGGGTCAATCGGGAGCCTCATTCCTCAAGGACGTCGAGCAGGTTGTAGACAAAGTCCTCACTAAGAATTCCATCAGCGTTAACGGCTGAGAAAAGAATCAGAAAACAACAAAGCCCCGAGCGATCGGGGCTTTTCTATTTCTGTTATCAACCTCAGCCTGGGCCGCCAGTGAGGGTACGCAGACGCGCACCTGCCTGACTCGCCTGAACAGTACCAGGTCTACTGCGCTGCGACCGGCTCGACCACGACGAAGCGGCCAGAGCGCCCGCGATCCACGAACTTCACGCGGCCGTCAATCTTCGCGAAGAGCGTATCGTCGCTGCCGCGGCCGACATTCAGACCGGGCTTGAGCGGTGTCCCGCGCTGCCGCACAATGATGGAGCCGCCGGTGACCAGTTGGCCGCCGAAAGCTTTCACGCCAAGCCGCTGCGCGTTTGAGTCGCGGCCATTCTTCGAACTTCCAAGACCTTTTTTATGTGCCATTTCTTCAATCCTTAGTGGTGCCCTTCAGGGCGGCCGTGATTCTACTTCTGGGCGGTATACGTATTTCCGTCGACCTCAATAGAGTCGATCCGAACCTGCGTGTAGTCCTGGCGATGGCCCTGCAGCTTCTTGTACTGCTTCTTCCGCTTGTAGTGGAAGACCAGGATCTTGTCGGCGCGCCCCTCGCCGAGGACGGTTCCAACAACCTTTGCCGAAGACGGCTTGGCGATCGACTTACCCTCGCTGCCCGAATCGCCGGAGAACGCCAGCACTTCGCTGAACTCGATGGCGCCATTCTCGCCGGCGGCGGCCTTCTCAACCTTGACAACGTCGCCCGGGGCGACACGATATTGCTTTCCACCGGTACGAATGACCGCGTACATAATTCCTCCGGCGCTCGACTCAGCGAACGCGAATCTTGAATCCAGGCTGGGCGTATGCATGCTCGCTCCAAATGCGGCGCGCTCCAACTCAATTCATGAGCCAGCGCTTCCGCCTCCCTGCTATTCAAAACTCACAATCGGTGCAGGAGAGAGCGACGGGCAGAATCGCCAAACTAGATAAGTTTACCGGCAAGGGCGGCTTCCGGTCAACGATTTGGCGCGGATTTCGCCGCCAAAAAGCGGCATCTGCGTGGTGCAGATCGACCGGATGAGCTATACTGAAGATTCGGCGACAGGGTGGACTTCAAACCGTCTATCCGCCCGCTCTTCTCCCGCGGCAAATGCAGTCTGCAAGGAAGAATTGACCGGGCTAGGTGCGCACGAACAATTCAGGGTTTGGAGTGAATCATGGCTCAGGTTTGTCAAATCTGCGGCAAGGGTCCGCAGTTCGGAAACAACATCTCGCACGCGCATAATGTCACCCGTCGGCGCTGGAGCGTTAACCTTCGCCCGGTGAAGGCCAAGGTCGATGGTGGCGCGAAGAAACTCCGCGTCTGCACCAGCTGCATCAAGGCCGGTAAAGTCGTCAAGGCCTAGTCGACACCTGCTCATCTAAAGTTTCTATCGGCCCGGAGATTCGTCTCCGGGCTTTTTCGCGGCTTCAACCGGCGATAACGGGCGGCGGGTAATCGCTGTCCTGACGGAGGCAAGCGGCGCGCGGTCGTCGAAGTGCAAGCCATCCGGCGTCTGCACGATACCAAGCTCTTTCCACAATGCATCCAGATCAACCGGCTTCGGCGAATCGCGCATCTGGTTGTAAAGATCGGTCAATACGTGCGTGCCGGTCGCTTGATCTCCGATGGCAAACGCCTTTTCGATCGGCCAGTCCTGGTCGATCGTTCCTCCCGCGGCAACAATCGCCCGGAGAGCATCCTGAAGGCCCTCCCTGTTGTGGGTCTGCTTACGGATGGTGACATCAGCCAGCAGGCAGAATTGCGCTCCACCCCAATAGGTTCGGCCCCAGGTATGTGTCTGGTCGAGACCGTGATCGGAGGCCCCCGGGTCACCCTGCGGCATATCGCGAACCATGTCGGACCATATCTTCTCAGGACGCAAAAGCCCGTTCTGCACGCGCGCAATGGGCTCGACGTAAACCGAAATGCCTTCTTCGATCCAGTGATGCTCGTCGGCCATCGATGGAAACGCAGTGTGGATCAACTCATGGGTCATCATCCAGTCGTCGTCGAGTTCCTGCTGGGTTGTGTGTTCGCCGACACGCACCCGCGTAAACGCTGGAAATCCACCGACGCCGCCCCAGGTAGTTCCGTGGCCCACACCGCGAGAGCCAGCCTCAAATTGGACGAGAATCCGATCCCGGGGCACGGGAAATCTGCCGTAGTAGACGGTGACGGATTTCGCTGCATTCTCGACCCACGCCACAATCCGATCCGGAGGAAGATCGGTGTTCCCCGGCCCGAAGTCCACCTGAATCGACGATCCTCCGATGTGGAGGGTGCGGGAACTGGCGACGGGGCCGGACCAGGGAGGATATGCGGCGTCAACGCGGCTGCATGAGGCAAGAATCACGACCGCCACAAACACAGCGAAGCGGCAGACGAATCTTTTCACCGTGCCGCCTCGCATTTCTTCAGGACTTCGCTTTTTCGAAGTTTAATGCGCCGGAATTGATGCAGTAGCGCAGCCCGGTAGGCTTTGGCCCGTCCGGAAAAACATGCCCCAGATGCGCTCCGCAGCGTGCGCAGGTAACTTCAACGCGGCGCATGCCATAGGTGTTGTCCTCGTGCTGTTCGACCGCATTCGGGCTCACCGGTTCCCAGAAGCTCGGCCAGCCTGAACCGGACTCGAACTTTTCGTCGGACCTGAACAACTCTGCGTCGCAGGCGATACAGCGATAAATCCCGTCGTCATGGTTGCGATACAGCGCGCCGGAGAACGCCGGCTCGGTGCCCTTCTGGCGCGTGATGTAGTACTGATCGGGCGTCAGTTGCGCCCGCCACTCCTCATCGGTCTTCTGGATCTTCTCCGTTTTGGTCTCGGTCATTGCTTTTCTCCACTCATTGGATGAAGTTTGGGCCGATTTTGTTACAGGCGTGCGATCACCTCAATCTCGACCAGCACGTCCTTTGGCAGCCGCGCGACCTCCACCGTTGAGCGCGCCGGAGGAATCGTGCCTTCAGGCGCGAGATATGTTCCATAGACGGCATTCATGGCCGCAAAGTCGTTCATGTCCTTGAGAAACACCACCGTCTTTACAACGCGAGAAAAGTCGGTCCCGCCAGCTTGGAGGATTGCCTTGAGACTCTCCAGTACTCGCGTTGTCTGCTCGGTGATACCACCGGAGACGACCTGTCCGGTTGCCGGGTCGAGTGCAATCTGGCCCGAGGTGTAAAGAAAATCGCCTGCGCGGATGGCTTGTGAGTAGGGTCCAATGGCGGCAGGAGCGTGCGGTGTGGAGATCGCGGCTTTCGTCGAGCTCATGCTGAGATTGTGCTGGAGAGGAGGGGATGAAGGCAAATGAGGTTTACAGCTTTTGCGACCGCTGCACGTCGCGGACGCCGGGAACGCGGCGCATACCCTGCACCAGGCGAGTCAGTTGGCGGACGTCCTCAATCTCCACCACGAACTCGACGATGGCGTCCGCATTGGAACCGGTACGCGAATCGACGTTCCGGATGTTTGTTCCCTCATCGCTGATGATGGCCGTCAGCTCACGCAGCATGCCGGGGCGGTCGTCGCAGAAGACGGTCAGCCTGACTGGATAAGTGGCAGGGCGTCCAGCGGCTTCCTCCGCGGGCCGAGCCCATTCGACGGAGACCCGGCGGTCGGATTCGTACAGCAGGTTCTGAACGTTGGGACAGCTCCGCGCATGTACCGCAACACCCTTGCCACGCGTGACGTAGCCGATAATCTCTTCGCCGCGGATCGGGTTGCAACATCGCGCCCGGTACACAAGCAGCTCGTTCTGCCCCTCGACCTGAAGGGAGTCGTTGCTGCTCGACATCGACACGCGCTTGACTGCGTCGGAAACCGCGTCACCGGAGTGCTCGTGCTCGGAACCGGGCTGGCTGACGATACCCGGACTCAGGCGATTGAGCACCTGGCGCGCCGAATACTTGCCGAAACCGATCGCCGCCATCAGATCGTTGGGGGTGGCGACGCTGTATTCGGCAGCAATGCGCGCGTAATCCGACTCCTCGAACTTCGATAGCGCCACTTTGTATTTGCGCGCTTCGCGGTCGAGGAGCTTTCTGCCAATCTCGATGGCCCGCTCCCGCTGATGCTCGTTGAGCCAGTGCTTGATCTTGTTACGGGCGCGCGCGCTCTTTACGAAGCTGAGCCAGTCGCGGCTGGGCGTGTGGCCATTCTGCGTAACCACTTCGACAATGTCGCCATTGCGCAGCTTGGACCGCAACGGCACGATGCGTCCGTTAACCTTTGCGCCCACGCACGTGTTGCCCACTTCCGTGTGAATGGAGTAAGCGAAGTCGAGCGGACTTGCGTCCTTGGGCAGTACGACTACTTTGCCTTTCGGCGTGAAGGTGTAAACCTCTTCAGGATAGAGATCGATCTTCAACGTGGAGAGAAACTCGTTGGGATCGGTCATCTCGCGCTGCCACTCGACCAGCTGGCGCACCCAGGCGAGCCGCTGCTCGTCGCGCGCACTGATCGGGGAGCCGTTCGCCTTGTACTTCCAGTGCGCCGCAATCCCTTCTTCGGCGATGCGGTGCATCTCCTCGGTGCGGATCTGCACCTCGAATTGGTGCCCGCCCTCGCCCATCACGGTTGTGTGCAGTGACTGATACAAATTGGGCCGGGGCATGGCGATGAAGTCCTTGATGCGCCCGGGAACCGGTCTCCAGATGCTGTGGATGAGGCCGAAGACGGCGTAGCAGTCGGGAACACTCGAAGTGATGACCCGCAGTGCGAGCAGATCGTAGACCTGATCGACGGAAATCTTCGACTTCTGCAGCTTCTGGTTGATGCTGTAAAGACGCTTGATACGCCACTCAACGCGAGCCTTGATGTTGTTCTCGCGCAGCTTCTCCATCAGCAGTCCTTCAACTCCATTCAGGAACTGCTCGCCCTCTTTGCGCCTCGCCTCAACCGCCTCGTGTACTTGCTCGTACGTGAAAGGATCAACGTAGCGGAATGAGAGGTCTTCAAGCTCACCGCGTACCTTGCCCATACCCAGACGGTGCGCGAGCGGCGCATAGATGTCGAGAGTTTCGCGCGCGATACTTTGTTGCTTCTCCGGCGAGAGGTGCTCGAGCGTGCGCATGTTGTGCAGCCGATCCGCCAGTTTGATCAGCACCACGCGCACATCGCTGACCATGGCCAGCAGCATCTTGCGAACGTTTTCCGCCTGGCGATCTTCGCGATTGGCGAACTGAATCTTGTCGATCTTGGTAACGCCCTCGACAATGTGCTCAACCTGCTCGCCAAATTTGGCGCGAATCTCCGCCGCCTCGGCCTCGGTGTCTTCGATGGCATCATGCAACAAACCGGCTGCGATGGCAGTCGAGTCCAGCTTCATCTCTGCCAACACGAGCGCAACTTCAAGCGGGTGAAGAACAAAGGGCTCGCCCGACGCGCGAACTTGGCCCTTATGATGTTCGAGGCAGAAATCCCAGGCTTTTCGGATGATTTCCAGATCGTCGCCGGGACGGTTGGCACGCACCAAGGCCAGCAGTTTGCTGAACTTATCAGCAAACAAATCTGGACTCTCCTCAGCCGTCAGCGAGGTGGTCTGGGCGGTTGCCATATCTCATTATATGCGCTCTAGCTTATGCGAAGATTGCTGGATGGATGCCAATGGCCGGTAAACACGTGAAAAAACATCGCGATGGCGGAATTGGAGCCAAGTCCAAAACACCGGACCGGGAAGCTCCTACTGCTGGCCATATTGCGGCCAATGCCGAGGTTGAGCAGCCAGCCGCAGTGATCTCTCGTCGCGCCGCCGACCGCCTGCGCGCTGGACACGTGTGGGTGTACCGCTCAGATGTGCTCGAGGTTCCTGAAGACGCCCCTCATCTCCTTCCTGTTGTAGATCAGCGCGGAATCCTGCTCGGAACTGCGCTCTACAGTTCCGCTTCGGAGATCGCGCTCCGTCTGGTGTCGACGGAATTGGTTGCCAGCGAGGCCGAGTGGCTCGGTCTCCTGAGCACCCGGCTTCAAAACGCGATCGCGCAACGCCGCGGGATTCTGTCGAGCGCCGACACTAACGCCTGCCGCCTCGTTTTCAGCGAGGCCGACGCTCTGCCTGGGATCATCGTCGACAAATATGGTGAGCTCGTGATTGTGCAGTTGCTCACCCGCGCTTTGGACAACGAAGCTGTGCGGATCGTAGTCATCAAGGTCCTGCGCGAGGCGCTCGATCCGGCGACCATCCTTGAACGGCCCGACGCGCGCATCCGTGAGCTGGAGCAGCTGGGTGTGCCCCTCGACGGTGCTCCACTCTATGTGAAGGGCGAGACGCTCACGCGTACAGTGTTCCGATTGAATGGCCTGAGCTTTCACTACGATGCCGGCGCTGGCCAGAAAACCGGCGCGTTTCTCGATCAGCGCGAAAATTACGCAGCGGCGGAAAGACACGCGCACGGGCAAGCCCTCGATGTCTGTACCTACCAGGGGGGATTTGCGCTTCACCTGGCGAAGTCGTGTCCGCGTGTGACGGGAGTCGATGTGTCGCGGGCCGCGCTGGAAGTGGCCGAACAAAACCTTGAAACGAATCGCGACACGGTTGCCGGCTCCGAGGTGGACTGGGTAGAGGCCAACGCATTCGATCTGCTGCGCGACTGGAGCGACTCTGGAGCCGTGTACGATACCATCGTCCTCGACCCCCCGGCCTTCGCGAAATCAAAGCGCGCCATTGAGGGCGCGTTACGCGGCTACAAGGAGCTGAATCTGCGTGCACTGCGAATGCTGCGTCCGGGCGGAGTACTTGTGACCTGCTCCTGCTCCCATCATGTTTCTCTCTCCGACTTCACGGCGATTGTGGCAGCGGCCGCCGGGGACGCGCGACGCCGGGTCCGCCTGCTTGAGCGGCGGGGAGCGGCAGCCGATCATCCGGTCGTGTTGACCATTCGAGAGACGGAATACCTGAAGTGCCTGATCTGCCTCGTCGAGTAAGCCACCAGACGCCTGGTCCTAGTCAAACGCAACCGCCGTCAAGCACAATGGTCTCAGGTGGCAATGGTGAAACCGGATGCGGGTGAGGACAGAGCCAGCAGAAATCCCTTCAGAACATGGTTTGTCTGGATATGGTTCGTAGGTGCGGCAGCATGGTTTTTTGACGCCGCATTGAGTCTGCATCATCATCAGCTCGGCAGCGGACTGCTGGCTACCGCGATCTCCGCGCTCTTCCTCGGCGCGGGTATGTTCTTTCGCAGGCAGGCCCGAAGAAGCGATGACAAGCTGTAGTCAAAGCGTTGGAACGGATACTGTTTCCATCTTCCTGCCGACCGCCAGCTGCCGAAATGCATCGGTCAGGTCTGATGCTCCTCTCGACAGGCCATTCCACACGATTGCTGCCAGCACACGCTGATCTGTCGCTGATTTCTCTGCCTCATCGAGGATCTTCACATTCGTCGCCGCGTAGGCCTCGTCTTCCTTTCCATCGAGACCCAGCTCGACGACGTCTCCCTTGCCCAGCCCCGCCATAATGGCGTCGAAGCGCTTGCCCCACTCCTCGCCGCGATCGGCGACCGAGGTCGACCGGAAGCGATCGCGTGAGAAAGGAAGCACGATCCGCCGGCTCAGACCCAGGTCTCCTGCTGCTTCCAGTCCCAGAATGTCTGCACCGCACGCAGCCGACGACACCACGCCGGTGCTCGCGGTTGCTACCAGCATGTTGTGGATGCGCTGCGATACCAGCGCTTCATTTTCGGGAGGAAACCGCCGATCGCGCGCGCCGGCGGCATCGATGCGACGCCCCGCCATCGCCGTGAGCGTCCCTCCTGCGTCGAGCAATAGCTGAAACTCTCCCAGGATCGAAGCCAGAGTGGATGCCTTCTCCGCATCTTTCAGGAGCGACAAAGCTCTGCGCAAATCGGGAATGGCAGACTCGATCTGGAAGGGAGCCGTCGATGCCTGCTTGAACTTGTCGAGCAGGTCTCTGGCAGTGTCGATATCGCCGGAGTCGAAGGCTGCTCCAAGCAAGGTAGGTAACGCCCAGGGATCGTTCGGATTTCGCGTGAGCGATCTGCGGCAGGCGGCCATCGCGAGCTGGGCAGAACTCATCGCCTCGGACTCGTCGCCTTTCTGATTTCGCTCACGATAGAGGCGCGGTAGGTTGCTCGACGGGTAATAGTCGTTCAGGTCGAGCATCATGCCGCGGTGGTAGCTGGTGATGGCGCCGTTGAGATAGCGGGACTTCGATTGTGCGTCAGCAGCCGACTCGTAAAGAGCCTTATACCGCCCTCCAATCAGGCCACTGCGCTCCGAGCTGTCGCCCGCGGCGCGGATGAGCGCCTCGAGTTCGGTGATCGCCTCCGAATGCTGCCCGTTTTTACTCAGGGCCAGAGCGCGCTGCTCGCGAATGGTCGGCATCTCGCGCACCTGCTGTGGCAGCCCGTCGATAAAGCTCAGGGCTGCAACCCATTGCCGCGTATCGCGGAGCAGCATCACCAGTTCCAGCGCGACGGTTGGTACGGCGACCGCGTCGGCACCGTAATTATCCGCAAGCTTTTTCACCACGTCCTTCGCCTGGCTGGGCGGGAGGCTTCGGGCGACGCTCACTTCGGATTGAATATGCGCCAGCCTTTCAGCAACGTCGCGGAAGGACTGCACGGTGTTGATGTCGACATGATCGGGGAATCCCGGAATTGTTTGGAATACTGGTGAGTCGAAATTCATCACCTGCCGGATCCCGTCTCTCAGGGCATCGCGAATCGCCGCCGCGCTCTCATCCGTGACTGCACCCTCCGCCAATGGATAGGTCAGACGCCGCATCTGCGCCGCATCAAAAAGAGGCTTTGACCAATCTGCAGCGATGAGCACACAGCCGAAACGCTTCGCGGCGTGCCGGACTCCTACCTCGTAGTACACGTTCGCGTTTGGGATAGTCATGTCGGCGATGACCAGGTCGGAAATGGCGAGCCGCTCGATCATGGCCTGAATAATCAGCGACCCCGCGTCCTGATCGGCCCGGATCGGGAGGTAGCCGAGGTCGTTCTCGATCATCGGACGCAGCGCCTTATCCCACAGCGCGTTGAAGTCGATCTGCGTGGGCCCTTTACCCGGTTCGGCTCCGGTCGCCTTCGTACCGAACGGCATCACCATGAAACACACGCGAATTGGCATGAGGTCGGATTCTTCTCCTGTGTGGCCCACTGATTCTCTCGCGCACCGCAGGTCAAGGCAACCTGAGTTTCTTGAGTGGATGTAATTCCAGCCGAGCGAAAAACGGCGTACAGTTGGAGCGCTCGCTGGATGCTAGTGAACGCCTTGGAAACACAGGAGGGACAAGCGGAATGAAGAAACCTGAGCTCTGGGGTTTGTTGCGTACAAAGTATGAGACCGAACGGCCCCGGCGCATGCTCTCACTCGACGGAGGAGGCATTCGCGGCCTCATCACCCTCGGTATCCTCGAGAAAATCGAAGCCGTCCTCAGGGACGCGACTGGTGAGGGGGGGCACCTTCCGCCTCGGAGAGTGGTTCGACTACATCGGAGGTACCAGCACCGGTGCGATTTTGGCTGCGGCCCTTGCGCGTGGGATGACCGTGGCCGAGCTGATCGACTTTTACGTCTCCACCGGGCCCGAGATGTTCGAGAAAAATCGCCTGCTCCAACGGTTCTGGAGTCTCTACAAGTCCGATCCGCTGAAGGACAAGCTACGCCAGGTGATGAATCAACCGCGGATGGGCGATCCGCCGATCGTAAACGGTAAAGACCTCGATCTCTCTCCCGACAATCTTCGCTGCCTGTTGCTCATCGTTACGCGCAACGCCACCACCGATTCGCCGTGGCCAGTGAGCAGCAACCCCGAGGCAAAGTACAACGCGCCCGATCGGAAAGATTGTAACCTTCGCATCCCGCTGTGGCGGTTAGTGCGCGCAAGCACTGCAGCGCCGGTATATTTTCCCCCCGAGGTACTCAACTGGGACCCGACCGATCCGGACAAGTCTTTCGTATTTGTAGACGGCGGAATGACGCCCTATAACAATCCTTCGTTTTTGCTGTATCGCATGGCTACGCACGAACCCTACCGGCTGTGCTGGAAGACTGGCGAGAATAATCTGCTGCTGATCTCTGTCGGCACGGGCGAGGCCGAGCATTTGGGGCCAGCTACCTTTGACCCGCAAACCAACCTGGTCGGCAACGTCACTGCGATTCCCGGCAACCTGATGAATGCGATGTCCATCGACCAGGATCTCAATTGCCGCACGGTCGGCCGCTGCACACATGGCTCGATCATTGACCGGGAACTGCTCGACCTCATCAGCCGCGAATCACAGAGCGACTGGACGCTGGAGCGGATTATGAAGGTACCACCCATTCCTCTCGAGAAAGATTTGGGCCGCGCATTTCTATACGCTCGCTACAACGCCGATCTCAGCCAGAAAGGACTTGAAGCCATAGGACTTGGAAAGCTGAATCCTGATGACATGCAAAAGCTCGACGCCATCAACCAGATCGATAACCTGCTGGCCATCGGGAGAGCAGTCGGGCAAGACGTGAAGCCCGAACATTTCGGCAGTTTTCTCAAGGCGGTGTGAGCCGTCCGGAGCAGGAGGTTCAATTAGGCGCATTCTTTTGCGCCAGCATGAACTTCGCCAGGTCGTACTCCGTGAAATAAACCACTCCGGTATCGAGAACCTTTTGGAGATCCGCGTTGCGCGTCTTCATGTCCTTCTTCTGCTCGGCCAGCAGCGCAGAGTAGAAGTTCGCCTCGCACAGCATGTCGTTGCGCGACATCGGGAGGAAGCGAAAATCAGAGTTTGCGAATGACTGCTCATCCTTCAGGGGATCGAAAATCTCACGAGGCGAGACTTCGCCGACGTACATCCCAAGCAGCATCTCGCGCCACGCGGTTTCGTCACCGCCGCGCAGCCGATCGTTCCAATGGACTCGATCCGCCTGCTTCCAGCGTTCCTCGAGCAGACCGCGAGCATCCTGCTGTGTCTGCGGAGACGCCATGCTGTACAGCATCATCGCGATGTAGGGAACGTAGGGATGATCCATCAACAGAAAGCGATCGCCCGTATCGTCCATGGACGGCGAACGTGTGACGATCTTGCCCAGCGCGGCGGTAAACATCAGGCTGGAGACCGTGTCCGCATTTGTGCTGGCATTGGCGGCCATTTCCGCAGCGTTCGCGGTGGCGATGGCCGCTTTTTCGTCTCCCTCGATAAGCTCCGATAACAGCATCAGCAGGTAAGGTATGGTGTCATTCGTTGCCTGTTGCGGATACATCGAAAAAATCGTTTGTCCGATCTTGATCGCATTGGCATAGTCCTGCTGCTCGACCAGAAATTCCATTTGCAGCGACAAGGCCGGCTCCTCCCATCCCTTTTGCTTTGCCAACTCTGTGAGTATGGCTGACGCCTCGGCACGCCGCTCCTTTGGGTTCTGCGCGGGGTTGGCGCTTTCCAGTTCTGACAGACGCTGAAGCGCATTGGCCCGGTAGTAAAGAAGTTCGTTGAGATCCTCCTGCCTCTTTTGAGGATCGTGTTCCCGCTCCAGGCTCTGCTGCGGATGATCCGTGATCTGGATAACCTTCTGGAGATCTTCGGGCTGGTCACTCTGATTGAGCTGCACCGCCAGCTCTAGCAGGTGGGCCGGTTCCGGTCGCGCATCGGCCAGATCCTGCAGCAATTTCAACCGCCACGCTTTGGGAC
>Ga0335073_10003833_pt1 | contig 21005 bp, 15 predicted proteins | sample Lox_Sample_22_FD_207093 | JGI IMG/M metagenome (GOLD analysis project Ga0335073, IMG submission 207093) | Soil microbial communities from Loxahatchee National Wildlife Refuge, Florida, United States - Lox_Sample_2.2 | ecosystem: Environmental > Terrestrial > Soil > Wetlands | place: USA...
ATCTGCACTGGATGTCGTGTGTAGGGCGAAATAATACCCCAGCCTAACTTGATTCGCTTCGTCTGGCTGGCGATCACGGCCAGCAAGGCCGTCGAGGAGCGAGCCTCGAAGCCATGCTTGCGCCACCAAGGATAAGCCTCAGCTATCCAGAAACAATCGAATCCGGCGTCCTCGCAGGCTTTAGCCATCGCGGCGGTTTCAGTTACCGGTTCCATGCTCAACTGCAATACACCTATTTCAAAAGGAACACTCACGATATCGTCTCCTATCGTTTCACTCTTAGTGAGTTCGAGGCGCCTAGGGTTTTGGTGGCGCGGTACAGAAGGCAGTGCTCATACAGGATCCTTCCAGGAATGCTCGAGACCTTTGACAAGCTCCCACATCGCTTTGTTCAGCGGAGTTGGCACTCCCGTCTGCTCGCCCCATTTCACGATTGCGCCATTCATGAAATCGACTTCTGTCTGTCTTTTAGCGACGACGTCCTGGAACATACTGGCTTTGTGCTTGCCCGGGGCGTTTGCACCTTTTTGCACCAGGGCTCGCGGATCGCCGTGCAACACAATGCCGAGAGCATTGGCCACTGCTTCTCCCTCAGCGATCAGGTCATTGAATAGCTGACCTGTCGGCGCAAAACGTGCCGCGGCGCCATGATGCAGTTGGGTTAGCGCTCCCACCGGATTCGTAGACGCGTTGAAAATCAGCTTCGTCCATTGCGCTCCGCGCGCATCTTCAAGGGCGATAGTGTGCATTCCGGCTCGGGTGGTCAATTCGGCGAGTTCTCGCACTTTTTCCATCGAAGTGTTTGTTGGTTCGAACGGGCCTATCCACGTGTCGCCTTTGATGTCATAGCCGATGTGTCCTGGGGAAATTGGATGTCCGGCAGGAAATGTTGTGCCGCGGATGACATATTTGACGTGTTCGGCGATGAGTTCCTCGTTCCCAACGCCATTCTGCACAGAGCACACTGCACTCTTATCGTCAAAAATGTGAGCTACCTGTGCGATGGCGGACGCAGTGTGAATTGCCTTGGTTGCCACGATGCCATAGTCACATCGCGGCAATTCCCGGGGGTCACTTGTGGCGTGCAAACGCGCGGTAAAGTCGGCAGCTCCGGAGAGGCGCAAGCCACTTTTCCGGATCGCTTCGCTGTGTTCTCTCCACACGTCATAGGCCCAGACCTCGACTTCTGCGGCCTTGGCAAGGTGAGCTGCAAATAGACTACCGACAGCCCCGCAGCCCACTACACAAATCCTCATTGGTTTCGTTCCTCTATCGTCTAAGGGGTGCTGAAAAAGCAGATTCCTCGTCATCGTGGCCGCGTAAGCGCGACCAAAAAAATTCGGCATTGCAAAAACAAAAGATTCATGAGCTAGGTCGGGTCTCCGCGCCGGTGTAGAACATCCACGGAACATTCGCCAGGCACTCTCCCTCCGTCGCGCCGATGCGGTAGGTATCCTGCGTGTACAGGCAGACCTTCCCGTCTTTATCGACCACTTGCGGGTGAAGGGAGAAAATCATGTTCTCCTCAAGCACGACGTCGCTCGTGGCTCCGATGGCCGGGTATTCGAGCATGGTCATGCCGATGGAATGGCCCGATAGATGCCCTAGTGAAAAGCCGTTCTTGGCAAAAGTTTCCGCTACTTCCTTATGCACCGTGCTCGCCAGAACACCTGCATGCATGAGTTTGCGCGCGGCCTCAAGTGCATCAGGGTAGACGTCGGCCATCGCCTGCGTCGTGGGGCTCGGCCTACCTCGTAACAATGGCCGGGAGAATTCGACCCAGTAGCCGCCTGCTCCAGTGATTTCGAGCGAGTAAAGCAGAAGATCGTCAGCATCAACTTTGCGACGGCCGGGGACCTTGAAGTGGGCCTCGGCTTCGCCGTTAGTACCCGAAAGAAGAATGTTCATCATGCGGGGGCCGGCGCCACGCGCAAAGAACCTCTCCACTGCCGGCGCCATAATCTCCGCTTCTGTTTTACCCGGCTCATAAGCTTCGACCAGATCCCAGAAGCCATCGACGATGATGGCCATGGCGTCGCGCACTTCAACCAGTTCTTCTGCACTTTTGGTGGCGCGAGCCGTATCGAATTGAATATCGAATGGCACAAGTTCAAACGGCCCGTCGACCAGCTCTTTATAATCGCGAACAGCCATAACAAAGTTCATGCCGTAAACGCCCAAACGTTTCCACTTGCGCTCATTGGCGCGCTCGCGAATCCAATGGCCGGGAATGTCGGGCCAGACCTGGTCGCGCACCCAGGCCTTGGATTTGTCGCCAATCCAACGCGCTTCGCGAGGGAAAATAAGCGTAGGCTCGCCCGCTAACGGAAGCAGCAGGTAGACATAGCGGTGCACGATCTCGAACCCCGCCGTATAGAAAACGGCGCCTTCAAAGCCAGCATATTGATTTCCGCAGACGAGGAGAGCATCAAGATTCTCCTTCTGCATGGCAGTGCGGATGTTGCGGTATCGTCGTTCGATTTCTTGTTTGCTGGGCACGATCTTCCTCTTTTATGTCCCGATTGAACTCAGTTTTGTCTTGTACGGCGAATGCGTACACAACGATCGTCCTGCGCTTCCAGGACGCGTCAGGTGGTTACCCCGCAAAGCTCTGCAGCGGTGAGAGCGTAAATCTTGGTGATGTCCACCAGAGTCTTGATCTGAACCTTCTCACCTTCTTTGTCGCGAGGACCGCTCGACGGACCGTAATTGACGGTTTCGATTCCGTAACGGCTGAGCACACTCGCATCCGAACACCACACCACGGTCTCCCGTTCCGGCTTTCTGCCCATAATGCGTTGATGGCATCGATCAATTGCCTGAATCATTTCGTGCTGTTCGCTGATCCGCGCACCGGGTACGGAAACGTAGGTTTCGAACTCAAGACCCCAATCCGGATTTTTCTTCTCGAGGTCGAGAAATAGTTGCCGCACCTGGCGGCGGGCCTCGTTCATTGGGATTGTGGGAGGGACACGCACGTCAAGGAAGAGGTCGGTTTTCTCCGGAGTGCGGCTGGCACGCCACGCGTGGCCCCCGCGTATACCCCCGAGATTGACGATCGCTTTCTTTCCGCCATATGCGGCCGTCTTTTCCCATTCCGCGATCCACGTCATGATCGGCCCCATCAGTTCGTGCATGCGACGGATGGAGTTCAGTTCTTCACGGCCTTCACAGAATGCGGTATGTACGTAATTGCCAGTACAAGAAATCCGGACCCACATGGAGCCAAAATGCTCAAGCACAACGTGCATGTCGGTCGGTTCGCCCAGAATGCACATGTCTGGCAGAACGCCGTGATTTACGAGATAGTGAGTTCCAAAGCCATAGCCACGATATTCCTTGCCTTTGAATTCGCCCCATTGCGTTTTTTCGATTTCCCCAGCCACGCACGCAATAATGACATCGCCTTTCAGTCTGACCCCCGCACGCTGTAAGGCTTTCACCGCATGCGTATAGCAGACCAGCGCGCCCTTCATGTTATAAACGCCGAGGCCGTAGAGGAAGCCGTCCCTGATAACCGCATTCGGTTTGTAACCGATGCCCGTCAAGAACTCTTCACGGCCCGTGTTCGAGGTATCCATGTGGCCGTTGAACATGAGATTCTTGCCGCCGCCAGTGCCTGTGCAACGGGCCACCACGTTGGCCCGACCTTCCTCCACCTCCTGCCATGTCACCTGCAGTCCCAGCTTTTTTAAAGCTGATTGCATGTACTCCGCCATTAGCAGTTCTTCGCCGGTGGGACTGGGAATGTTAATAACGTCACACGCCATGGAGACGATCTCGTCCTCATGAACCTCACTGATAATGCGTTCGACGAGTTGGGCGTCTGGGATGGGTTTGGCGCTTTGACCCAATGTTTACCTACTTTCCCGCCAGACGAAAATCGTCCGGGTAGGTACAGAGCTTTTCGTTACCCTGTCCTGTAATCCAAAAGTTATCTTCCAGACGCAGACCTCCGCCACCGGGCCAATAAATACCAGGCTCAATCGCAAGTACCATGCCCTCGCGCATGGTGCCGGTCCCGGCCTGATGCGCATAAGGCGGCTCGTGCGCGCGTGCGCCGACGCCATGACAAATGGGATGGGACGGTTGCCCCGGGTATCCGCCTTCGGCGATGCGCGCGCGCACCAGTTTGTCTAATTCAGGAAAGCTTGCTCCCTGGCGCGCGAAACTAACAGCCGAGTTAAAGACACTAAGCAAGAGATCGAGCAATTTCTGGTACTCCGGTTTGAGTTCGCCCGGGCAAGCGTTCTTGGTGAGGTCGGTCCAGTAGCCATCGGCGCAAACCCAGATCTCGAAAAGGGTTGGTTCATCCTTCTGGATCGGACGATCTCCGGTGGCGGTGAAAGTTGCGATGCCCTTTCCTGACCAAACAAGAGTGAACGCCCTCGCCATTTCGACCTTTCCCTTGTAGCCAACACCCAGACCATGAACAAAACCCTCATACATGCCGCCGACTTCACTTTCCTTCATGCCGGGACGCATATGTTCGCGTGTGTGGTCCATCGCTAGCGCGGCCAGTTCGTTGGCAAGCCTCATGCGCTCGATCTCCTGCGGCGTTTTGATGGCCCGAGCTTCGGTCAACAGAGGAGTGGAATCCACCACGTCTCGCGCAGCCTTGCGGAATAAGTCGAAATAAGTCTGGGTAAAAGTGGTGGGCTCACCCACCATGCGATCGGAGGCCTGGGTGCCCATATTGAGTTCGACGGCAACCTTGTCAGCGAGGGAACGTTCCTTCAAAACCTGCAGCGCCAGATCGAAGGCACGGAACTGGGGAGGGCGCGGATCGCGATCATCGTAGCCCTTGAAGAATCGCAGATCTTTTGTCCACGAGTTGCGCTCGGCATCGGCTAGCTGAGGCTCCAGGACAATCAATGTCGGTTCACCTTCCTGCGGGAAGACGACCGCGTCGTAGCCTTTCATGCACCAATAATTGGTGAGATAGAGGATGTTGTCGGGCGCACGCACCACAAGAGCGCTCACGCCCTGATCCTTCATGAGAGCGCGAACGCGATTCAGCTTTGCTTCATCTTTCGGCCAAGCCACGACTAATGTCCTCCCAATGCTGTACGCGCCGGCTTGTTTTCTTCGCGAAACGTCCAGGACGCTTCTTTGGCCTTGATCATGCGATAGACCGCGGTGTGCAAAGGAGCCTCGACGCCGAGCCGCGCACCTTCACGAGCAATAGCTCCGGATAAGAAATCAACTTCTGTCGGAAGATGATTGCGGACGTCGTAGAGCATCGAAGGCGGATGATTGGTCATCGCTCCAATTTTGTTCATGGCCCATGGGTCATCATGAAGCTCGATGCCAGCGGCAGCGGCAACTCGCTTTCCCTCGTCCATCAATGCGTGTACGAAGTGACCGAGATCGGAAAACTCATTTTCCGATGCGAAATGGGGTGAGTGCGGCAACTCCGTGAGGGCTGATGCGCTATTTACCGATGCGTTAAAAATCAGCTTCGACCACTGCGCGGGGCGGCAATCTTCCAACATTTTTGCTTTTAGTCCTCCCGCCACCATGAGATCGGTAAGTTCCCTGACTTTGGCCATGGGCGTACGGGTGGGCTCATAAGGGCCAAGCCAGGTTTCGGTGTCGAGTTCATATTGCACGTGCGTATCGCTATGGCGGGTCCCGCTCATGAAGGTGGCGCCCCGCATTACGAACCCATTGGCGTGAGCAGCGATGATCTCCTCACTACCGAGCCCATTCTGAGCGGATAGGACCGCTGCTTGACCGAGTTTCCGGCCCACTGCTTTTATGGATTCCTCGACTTGAGTTGCCTTCGTAGCGACGATGCCAAAATCACAGTCGGGCAGTTCTTTTACCTCCGTCGTTGCTTTCAAAGTAACGTGGAAGTCATGACTCCCCGTGACTTTTAGTCCGAATTCGTTTAATGCGCGGGCGTGACCCTCGCGTCGAACAAGAGCCCAGACTTCCGCAACGCGGGCCAAATGTGCGGCATAAAGGCTGCCAATCGCTCCGCAACCAACAATGCAGATTCGTTTCATGAACCTTTCAAGTCGTCGTACCGGACGGGCCTGAGCCATCTCCCTCCACTTTGATTACGGAAACGCGTCAAACTCTTTTTTCTACCTTGACCAACTTTGAACGTTGCGAGCGCTCCTTTGTGCCGAGCGAACGAAATATACTTTCCGCGTTGTTGAAGGAATCATCCACCACAATGCCCTCCGCAAAAAGCGCGTCCTGAATAGCCGCCGACATGGCGTGAATCGGAGCTGCGCCGCCTTCCCCCATCCCCTTGGCACCGCTGTAAGTATTGGGTGATGGTGTTTCGATATGATCGAACTTGAGCAGGGGCATATTCATGGAGGTAATCGGGGTGTAGTCGCTGAACGTGCTCGTCAGCATATTCCCGCTTTCGTCGTAGGCACATGTCTCCATGATGGCGGCGCCGATGCCGTGGGCGGTCGCTCCATAAACCTGGCCCTCCACAATCGCAGGATTGATCGCCTTGCCACAATCCTCGATCGCGACATAGTCAAGAATCTTGGGCACGAACGTTTCGCGATCCACTTCCACAACAGCGATGTGGAGTTGCGCCGCGTAAGTGAGCGTTAGGTTTCCGAATTTCTTTTCCAGATTCGGCACCTTGAAAGGCGCTCGCCAAACATACCGGCAGTTCAGGGTGATGTGATATAGCTCTGGCGGAAGCTCGGCGCTATTGACATTCACCAGATTCGCCAGGCTCCAGTAGTTAATAGAGGTTCCCCTGGTGCGGGAACGGGCTTCCGGACCCATATTTCCCATGCCGAGTTCGATATCATCCTCGCTCGTCTCGAGGCGAAAGGCGGCCAATTGAACAATCTCACCCTTGAGCTTCTGCGCAGCGCCATGTACGGCCGAGAGGCCCGATACTGCAAACTGGCTGGCATAAGTTCCGGAGAAGCCGGTGTGCACATTTCGTTCCGTGTCGAAGCCGGTACGAACAGTGACGAGGTCAGGGGGAATATTGAGGACATCGGCAACCACCTGCGCAGCCGTCGTCTCGTGACCCTGTCCCTGTGGACACGAACCGACCGCAACCACAACCTCGCCGTAAATATCGAGCTTGCAGTTCGCTCCCTGGGAGTTCCCAGAAAAGGGAGCGCCGGGATTGACAATGCGCGCTTGGCCAAAATTGTTCGTGCCCGAATCGAGTGTTGTACCGATGCCAATTCCAACGAATCGTCCCTCGGCGCGCATAGCCTTCACTTTCTCCTGCCACTCGTCCCATTTGAGCAACTGCTTGCCGCGCTCCAACATCTTCGGGTAATTGCCGGAATCATAGACGCACCCATTTGGCGTCGTATAAGGAAATTCTTCCGGACGAACGTAGTTGCGCAAACGGATTTCATCGTTGGGAATCCCAAGCTCGTGTCCGCATATGTCAATGACGCGCTCCAGGAACCACAACTGCTGCATGCGCGAGTAGCCGCGGTTGGGACCGACCGGACATTTGTTGGTGACGACCTGCGAGAATTCGATATGCACATTCCTGAACCGGTAGGTACCACAAAGCACCTGGGTGAAAATCACGCAGCCAAGTGGCTCGTAACGGGGAAAAGCTCCGCAGTCATCCACGTGGCGCGAGCTGATGGCTGCGATCACCCCGTTTTTATCGAGAGCGACTTTGGTATCAAAAAAAGTACGTTCGTTGCCATGCGCGCTCGAGGTCATGTGCTCCGAGCGCGTTTCCGCCCATTTAATGGGACGCCCACCGCATTTTTTTGAAGCCAGGGCGCAGACTGCCATCTGCGGATATGTCGTGATCTTGATTCCGAAGCTGCCACCGATATCAAAAGTCTGGACGCGAATCTTGTCGATCGGCACTCCCAGGTGCGCAGCCAGGAATTGGATGGCAAAAGACGGAAACGAATTGTTGCACCAGTAATAGAGATTGTCGTCCTTCGAATCCCACTGGCCAATCACAACGTTGTTCTCGAGCGGCGTCGACGAAAAACGATGAAAATGCATGCGATCGATACTCACCACGTATGCAGCTTCCTCGAACGCCTTGTCGACATTGCCATACTCATAAACGCCGGTCCAGTTGCGGTTGGTTCCAATATCAGGATGAATAAGGCTGGCGTCGGAAAGTGCCTCATCCACCGTGGTTACCGGTGGAAGCGGCTCATAATCAATCTGCACTAACTCGGCAGCGTCATCGGCCAATCGCGACGATTCTGCGATGATGGCGACCACAGGTTCTCCCTGATAGCGAACTTTGTCCGTCGCCATGGGGAAATCACGAATCTTGCCGCCCGGGTCGGGTCCGATCTCAATGAAGGGCTGGGTTTGTGCCATGATCTCTTGGCCCGTCACCACGCAAACAACCCCGGGAACCGCCTCGGCCGCCGTCGTGTCAACATTAGTGATGCGCGCATGGGCATAGGGTGACCGCACAAAACGCAGGTACGCCATGTCCCGCATTTTGATGTCATCGATGAATTTGCCTCGCCCCCGCAAGAGCCGGTTCTCCTCTTTGCGCGGAATCGAGCGGCCAACCCAGCCTTTGGTTGTAGAAGCGCTCACGACGCGATCCCTTCTGACTCTTTCTCTTTGCTGTTTTGTAGAGCGTGCTGCAGTCCGTCGATCAGTTTCTGAATCTGCTTCTTCCCAAGCGGTTCCAGCAATCCTCCCGCAACGGAAGTGAGACGGCCAAAGACCTGGGCCTCACCCTGCCAGGCTACCTTTGTGCCGGTCGGAGTTGGTGTGAGATCGAAGCCCGCAACCAAGGTTGCTCCTCCGCCGGCAACGTTACCCTGGCCTTTGTATTGCGCTCGCTTGGGGTGGTCAGCCTCGGCCAACTCCATTTTCACGTCAGCCACTCCTTTGATGTAGGAGATACCTACGTTCACCTTGACCGTGAAGTGCGTCGCGTCCTGCACCGTCATGCCCTTGAATTCCGGCAGTAAAGGACAGAACTTGTTGGGGTCGGTCAGAAAGGTGAACACTTCCTCTGGCGTGCGCGCGACTTCAAAATCGCCGCTGAATTTGATCGGCATTACTTTGCTCCCTGCATGCTTGCAGCCGCGGCGCGGATTGCTTTGAAAATATTCTGATATCCAGTGCAGCGGCAGGTGTTGCCGGCAATTGCTTTGCGCATGCTCTTCTCCGATGGATTGTGGTCTTCCGCCAGCAGTTGGTACGCGGACATGAGAATGCCCGGCGTACAGTACCCACACTGCAACCCGTAGGAATCGCCGAAGGCCTTCTGTAGCGGGTGAATATCATTGTCTTTCTCAAGGCCCTCGACGGTGAGGATGTTCGCTCCGTCGGCTTGAACGGCAAACATAGTGCAGGACTTTACGGCAGCGCCATTCAGAAGAACCGTGCAGGCACCGCAATAGGACGTGTCGCACCCAATGTGAGTGCCCGTAAGGTCCAATTCCTCGCGTAAGAACTCTACGAGCAGTATGCGAGGCTCCACGGTGCGACTGTATGTCTTCCCGTTGACCTTCAGGGTGATGCCGACTTTCGCTATTTCATCAGGCATAAGAGTGGCTTACCTCAATTTGCTTGCCTGCAGCACGAGCGGCTGCAGCTTCGATTGCACGCTTCGTGAGGGATGCGATCATCAAGCGCTTGTAATCGGCGGAACCGCGCATGTCGGGTTGTGGGTCGGCCTCCGCACGAGCCGCTTCGGCGGCCGCGATCAATGTCTTGGCGTCGATTTGCTTGCCTCGCAGCGTCGCCGAAGCCTCTGTCGCCTTCACAGATGTGAGTCCTACACATCCGAGGACAATCGTAGCGTCAGTGCAGAGATTGCCCTCCATCACGAGCTGAACCGCCACGCTGGCCGTCGGGTACACCGGCGCCGTCCGTTTGAAGGCTAAGTAGGCTCCGCCGCTATTTCGTGCCGGCACTCTAACCAAAATCTCGGTGATCAGCTCATCGTGATCGAGCGCGGTCGTGTAGGCATCCTTAATGAAATCTTTAAGTGGGAGAATGCGTTCGCCCTTTGCATTCGCGATGCGGACCTGCGTGTCAAGCGTGAGCAAGACATTAGCCCAATCACCGCTGGGATCGGCTTCCGCGATCGAGCCACCGATGGTACCCCGGTTGCGAATCTGAACATCGGCGATCCCAGCCGCGCAGTCCCGCAGGATCGGAACTTTGCTGACCAGCGAAGAATGCGCGATCTCCCCATGGCGAGTCATTGGGCCAAAGCGGAGAGAATCGCCCTCTTCCTTGATGAAAGCCAACCCTCGGATAAAACCGAGATCGATCAGATGGCTCGGATTGGCGAAACGGAGCTTCATAAGAGGAATGAGGCTCTGGCCTCCTGCCAAAAGCTTGGCTTCTTCACCTAGCTCAAAAAGCATCGCCGATGCTTCCTCGACCGAAGCTGCACGATGATAGTCAAAGCCACGGGGATACATTCTTGGTCTTTCCCTGTACGACTACTGTTTGTTTACGCAGACATGCGCAGTTCACCCGCAAAAAACCGAAGCGATCAGCACAGTCCGAAAGCTATCGTTCCTGAGCTTCTACTGCGGGTCATTCACACGTATCGACCGGCTCCGTTGTGTGGCCTGCTGCATCACCCCAGTCAGCCTCGCTTCCGAGTCTGCAAGATGCTGCCGAAGTACGACGGCACATTGCTTCAACTTTCCCGAACTAAGTAGCTGGTACAACTTCCGATGCACGGAAACCAGAGCACCAGCATTATCGTGATCGCGATCCACCAGGACCATCCCCATGCGCAGTTCCCCAATTGCCTTCTGGTAGAAGGCCTCGAGGCGTTTGTTTTTGAGGAAACGGATCAGCAGGCTGTGAAAGTGAAGATCTGAACTGACTGCCTGCACAAAATCGTGTGCGCGGATAGCCCTTTCATAGTCGTCCACAGCGTTTTTTAATTCACTAAGAGTCGCCGCGTCAGATTTCGCGGCGGCTACCGCCGCCAACTCCAGCATACGGCGCACCTGGTAGATCTCCCGTACGTCTTCAAGCTTCAGTTGGGCCACGGCAAGGCCGCGATGCAAATTGCGCCACAGCAGCCCCTCGAGGCAGAGGATTCGTACCGCCTCCCGCATGGTGTTGCGGGAAACGCCGAGGGAAGATGCCAGGCGTAGTTCCTGAAGGGAAGTGCCTGGCCGCAGTTCTCCCGTTAAGATCTGTTGACGGACGATTCCGGCAGCTTGATCAGCCACGCTGATGCGGTGGATGTAAGACATGACCCGCTCGGGAAGGCGCAATTTTCGACCTGATTTTTCAATTTGTCAAGTGTTGAAAAGTTGAAACTCGTTCTCGGCAGCTGTCAGCGATTGCTGTACAGCCCCGTGACGCCGTGCGCCGCCGTGACTTGGTTGCGCAATTCCCACAGGTCTTTGTAAAAATTGTGCGCCATCCTCTGTTGCAAGACTTCAACCGGCGTTCCCATCGTTCCCACTACATTGCCACCAATCACGCGCTGGGCAAGCTTCAGATGGTGAAAACGGAAAAGTTGCATACGCTCATCGAAGTCAAGCATGCATTCCGCCACTTCGTGTAACGCAAAAAATCCATCGTGCCTTTTATAGATGTCGTCCAGCGTCACCCCAAGCTTTTCCCGCTGTCCGTGAAAGGCTTCCCCAAGGCGTGGGGCAAGGTGAAGAAGCGCGAGAAAACCGGGAGAGTCGAGCCCACTCCCATGTCCGAGTCCGGCACGAATCAGATGGTAATCGTAGATCGTGATCGTCTCGAGAAGATGAAGCAATTCGATTGGGAAATCGAGCATGCGATTGGCTCGGCGTATAAGCCGGGCCGCATCTGCCAATTTATTGTCTTCAATCTGCTCCCGCGCGCGGCTCAACTCCCACGCCGCCGCTTTCATCAGAAGTTCGGAAGCCTGGTGGACCACTTGAAAGGTCAGCTCGTCCTTATGCAGCATCTCTTCCGGGCCCTTTTGCAGCGCCAGGAGTTCGTCGGTGCGGAGATAACGTTCGTAGTCGCTCGCAGCCGTCCCGGGCAGGATCGGCGTTCTCTGATCTTCATTCATCCGGAAGGCACTCCTGGTTTGTATTCGCCAGAACCATCGGGTTCCCGTCCCGTCCAATCATGTCGGAGGCGACGTAGATTGTACCGCGCCGACTCGGTCAAGTCAGGCTTCTGAACGGGTCGTTAAGGCTCGTCATACTGAGCATTCAAGAAAATCGGGCTCGGATCAGGCAGTTGAGCGATTTGCGCCGCCTAACCTTTTCCCGCGACGCCGCGATTTCCAGTACAAGACCGACATGGCGAGGAGGAACGGTAAGAAGCCGGGCACCGCGTATCGCAAGCCATCGACAAAAAATGTACTCGCAGTGATGCCTATGAGGGCGGCAATACCCAGCCAATTGGAATAAGGCGACAACCATAATCGGATCGGAAGACGCGCGGGAGAGTGCGCCACCATATCCCGGCGGAACTGTACATGGCTCAACAGAATGACGGTCCAGACAAAGAACATGCCGGCAACGGCCACTCCGTAAAGCATGAGGAACGCGCGGGCGGGAGCATAAATCGCCAACAAGACTGCTGCGATCATTCCGACGGTTGAGAGCGCCAATGCGCGATGCGGAACACCGTTCCGGCTGAGCCGCGAGATCCACGCGGGCGCATAACCGCTGCGAGAAAGCGAGAAAAGCATCCGCGTAGTCAGATAGAGATCCGCATTGCAACTCGAGAGCGCCGCCGTAATTACGACAAGATTCATGATGCTCGCGGCAAAGGGGATTCCGACAACAGAAAACGCGTTTACGAATGGACTGCCGCTGATCCCGTTTCCGCCTCCTATCCGATTCCATGGCGTCATAGCCAGCATGGCAATCATGGCGAGAACGTAAAAAAATATCAGGCGATAAACGATGGTGCGCATTGCACGCGGAATAGAACTGGCGGGATTGTCGGCCTCGCCCGCGGTCACGGCAATTACTTCTACGCCCATATAACTAGTGAGGACGATCGTCAGGGCCAACCAGACTCCTTTAATTCCAAACGGCAGGAACCCTCCGTGAACAAAAAGGTTCGATAATCCGAGCCCCGGCTTGCGTCCGATCCCCGTGATCAGAACTGCGCCAACGGCAATGAATATGACGATTGCCGACACCTTGACAATCGCGAACCAGTACTCGAACTCTCCGAAACTCCCGACTTGTAGGGCATTAATCGCTACTAAGGCTAGAGAGGCAGCGGTCACCCAGACCCACTGAGGCACATGCGGAAACCAAAAGCTGCAGTAAATCGCGACAGCGGTAACCTCAGCGCCAATCGCAATGATCTGCACCAGTCCGTAGGTGGCACGCACAGCGAATCCGCACCAAGGGTTGAGATAGGTCTCGGCGTAGATCCCGAACGCGCCAGCCACCGGGTGAACCACCGCCATCTCTGCAACCGCGTAGGCGACGATCATCGCGATGATTGCGCCCAGCAGATAAGTGAGAATCACGCCAGGCCCTGCCAGTCCAATGGTTACACTGCTGCCGAGAAATAGACCAACGCCGATGGCGCCGCCAAGGGCGAGCATCGTGAGTTGGCGTTGGGTTAGATGGCGCTGCAGGTCTTGGCCTGCTCCGACGGGCACACTCGCGGTTGAGGACGCCGGCAACGGAATTTCAGCCATGGCGGCGTAGTTCGATCAGAACTTCATGAAATCGTTGAACCTCTTCCAGAGTGTTGTAATGGACCAGCGACAAGCGGACCACACCCGATTCGATATCCACGCCAAGCCGTTTCATCAGGCGCGGCGCATACATGTGGCCATCGCGAACGCCGATTCCGGCTTCGGCCAGGGCCTCGGTGACTCGTGCTGGACGGACATCGGGAAGGTTAAAGGTGAACGTGGGAACACGTTCGCCCAATCTTGTGAGATCGCGAATGCCGTAAATGGTTGCGCCGACCTCGCTCAGCACTTGAATGATTTCGCGCGACAAGGCTTTTTCGTAAGCCTGAACCGCAACCATGGCATAGAGCAGACTGTCACGCCGCGAATTTGCTGAAGTAGCGTTGGCAGTCGCCTTGATACCCTGACCAAGCCATTCCAAATACTTCACGGCTGCATCCATGCCGGCCACGTTCTCGTAAATGAACGTTCCCGCCTCAATTTTCCCTGGTGGTTCGTCGGGAATGAAATCTTCTCGAAAAGTGGGCAGGCTTTGCAAGAGTTCGCGTCGTCCCCACAAGAAGCCCATGTGCGGCGTGAACATCTTATAACCCGAGCACACCAAGTAATCGCAATCGACGGCTTGAACGTCTATAACTCCGTGCGGAACATAATGAACACAGTCGAGAAAAATCTCTGCGCCGAATTGGTGTGCAACCCTTGCGGCTCCCGCCACATCCACGACCGAACCCAGCGCATTGGAGGCGGCCGTGCAGGCTACCAGTCGAGTCCTCGGCGAGACAATCTTTTCGAGATCCTCCACGTGCAGGTTTCCATCGTCGCGCATTTTCCACCAGATGAATTTCGCATTCGGCAGCGCCAGCCATGTGGCAATATTCGCCTCGTGGTCCATGTCGGTGACGATGATCTCATTTCGATCTCCCAACGTCTGGCCAATGGCCAGGCTAATGAGCCTGATAAATGAGGTAGCATTCATGCCGAATGCGACCTCGCTACTGTGGCGTGCATTCAGCAGCGTCGCAACGCTCTCACGCGCGCGGGCTATCACCGCGTCGACCTCCTGGCTTTTGGGATAGCGGCCGCCCCGTTGAACATTATTCACAAGCAGGTGTTGATTGACCGCATCCAGAACCACTCGTGGAACTTGCGCCCCAGCCGCATTATCGAAAAATACGAAGTCATCACCGCGATTCAGTGCCGGGAAAGAAGCACGAACCGGCTTGATCGGAAAGTTGATGGTGGCAGTTTCTTCCCTGAAGGTTGTTTTCACTTTATCCTTCCAGTTTTCTTGCACAGATGGCCATTGCGCACGACCGGAAGATATAGAATATCACATACATACCAGAAGTATACCAAGATACATTCACGGCGAATGATCTATCACCTGTCGATTGACATCGACGGCGGCCTCGGAAACAATGATTGCGGTCCTCATCTTTCACGGTGGAGGAAGCTTGGCAGAGGTCGCTGTGCATAGCAACGGATATCTGGTGTCTCATACCCTTGCATCCCTTTCTCAGCAATATCTAACGGCTCCTTCCTCTCCAACTCTTAGCGAGAAAGTATATTCCGCGTTCAAGCACGACATTATCCATGGTTTTTTTCAGCCGGGAGAGTCTCTTGGCGAGAAAGAACTTGCTCGTCGCTATAAGGCCAGCCGGACGCCCGTACGCGAGGCTGCAGTCCGGCTGCAAAACGATCGATTGCTTCACATCGTCCCCAACCGCGGCTATTTTGTTGCCCAAATTACACTGCAGGTATTGAACGACATTTATGAATTTCGCTGCGCCGTCGAATGCGCAGCCGCCGAGCTCGCGGCCGTCAAGGGAGCGGCGAGCGAGGTCTTGAAAGAGTTCGCCGATCTGGCTAAGACACAGTGCAGCCCCGATGACCGCGCCAGTTGCCTTCGCTTCGTCGAAGCTGACACCGCGTTCCATGTGGGGATAGCGCTCCTGGCGCGCAACCAAATGATCGTGCGCGCGGTGAGTGAGGCACGCAGCCAGATGGAGCGCATCATGCTGGCTGCTGTCGATATCCACTATTTTGGTGAAGTTCCTGCGCGCGAACACCAGGAGATATTGTCGGCGATTCGCGCCAAAAACCCGGAGAGCGCTCGCCGCAAGATGCATGATCACATCATGCAATCGAAAGACAAAGTTCTTGGGGTCGCTTCGATTTTGCCGCTGCGTTCAGCATTGCGCTGACTCCCCTTCCCCACGCGTCCCCGACAAGTGGGCCCAACACTGTTTTACCGGGTCTCCGATCTCATCTTCGATAGAGGTGTTTCTCCCGGTTTCTCGTTTCCTGAATTGCATACAGGCTGAATTCTATTGACATACGCTTTGTACTCGGAGTAGCATCCGCCGAAAAGCGGAGGGGTCGTGAAGAAACTCTTGGGCATTTGCGTGGTAACGACGGTCGTTCTCTGGTGGCTCGTTGGCGCGACCTTTGTTGCAGCTCAGCTCTTCCCCGGTCGGATTACGGGGACAGTTCGTGATCAGTCGGGTGCGACTGTGCCCGGCGCCAACGTTAAATTGTCGAATCCCTCCACCGGGCAGGAGCGCACGACCACTAGCGACTCCAACGGCGCATACAATTTCCCGCAATTGCCGCTGGGGAGCTTCCAATTAACCGTAACCAAAGAAGGCTTTCGCACGGCAATCATCAATGACATCGTGACGGCCCAGGCCCAAGTCAACAATGTTGACGCCGTTTTAACGGTTGGGACGGTCAGTTCACAGGTCGAAGTAACATCGGCGCCAGCTCTGATCCAGACTGAGACCAATGAGCTTGGCGGCCAATTAAGCCAGACTCAGGTCGAGTCGCTTCCGATTGGAAACAGCGACTACACTCGACTTGCTCTGGTTTTGCCCGGAGTAACGCAAAACAGCAACTTTGCATTCGCCCAGTACACGATCAATGGATCGAGGGCGCGATCGAACGGATTTAACATCGACGGTGTCTCCGACACCGACCCTTCGACCTATCTTCCGTCGATCAATGAAGGCGGAAATTCGGCGACCGCAGCAACGCGTCTTCCTCTCGATGCCATCCAGGAAGTAACAGTCAGCGCGAACGCGGGAGCGGACAGCGGCCAGAATTCCGGCAGTGTGATGAATGTGATCATTCGCAGCGGAACCAACATGATTCACGGTTCGGCGTATGAACTGCATCGCGACGCCGCGCTTGATGCGACGAACTTCTTCGAGAACCTTGCAGGTCTGCCCAAGGCACATTTTGTCTGGAATGAATTTGGCGGAACCGTGGGCGGCCCTATCGTCATACCCCATCTTTATGACGGCCACAACAGGACATTCTTTTTTGCGGGTTACGATGGTAGTCGCCTTCGACTCGGAACCACACTCAGCGGGGTAGCCCCGACTCCAGCGCAGATAGCAACAGCGACAAACCTGGTGGAGTCGCAGGGAATAACCCCGAACCAACTGGGACTCAATATTCTGCAGCTTTATTCGAACCTCGGGCTGTCCGGTCCGTTTGCGATCGATAATCGCGGGCTGCAAACCCCCAACAGCGGAGTTCTGAAGATTGATCACCACATCTCAAATTCCGATACGCTCTCTGCCCGCTATCTTCACGGTAACGGCGAAGACGAGTTCCCGGGCGGCGGCCCTGGCCCCGGCGGGGGATCTCAGCTAGGTCCTTGGTTTGGTGTGACACCAACGGTAGCAGACAACTTCGCCATTAGCGAGGTTCACATTTTCAATCCGGGATTGCTTAATACCCTGCGGCTCGGATGGAATCGTTTCAGCCAATTTCAAAAAGGGCGCGACGCGGATGTGAATCCATCGACGATCGGATTTGATACGGGTGTCACCCCGGTCAGCTACGGCATCCCGGAGATCGACATTTATGGTTTCGCCAATTTAGGTCTCCAATATGGCGCCGGTGGTCGCGTTGCAACCAGCTATCAGATTGCCGATGAAGTCAATTGGACGCGCGGCAAGCATGTCTGGAAATTCGGGTTCAACTTTCTCCATAACTATTCCAACTACACATTGGCCGGAAGCCGCGGACTTTTTACTTTCAGTGGTACGCAACTGGGAGATTCCCTGGGCCAAACCGGCGGTCTTGCCTCACTCGTCGATTTGATAGCGGGCCAGCCGACGCCGGGGGACCCCGTGGGGACATTCATTACGCGAGTTGGCAGCCCCCGCGCTAACATCGACCAGAATGTGATCAGCGGATACGGCGTGGACACGGTAAAGCTCACCCCTCGATTGACCCTCGTAGCCGGTCTGCGCTACGACTTTTTCACCACGGTCAATGAATCGCGCGGTCGATTCTCGGCTTTCGATCCAAACTTGGGTTTGGTCCAAGCTTCTCAGCTTCCCGGAGGACACCTCTATGATGCTCCAAAAGGGAACCTGGGGCCGCGCATTTCGCTGGCCTGGGAACCGCCGTTCGAACTGATTTCAGGCAAACAGACAGTCGTGCGTGCTGGATTTGGAATTTATTACGACACAATTCCACTTAATAACTTTGAGGAAGGACTGGCACAGAATCCCGTTGGGCCGACCGCAGGTTATGCGATTGTGCCTAGCGCGCCTATTCCCTTTGGAGTTGGCGTACCCATCTTTGGCACGGGGGCTCCACAACCGCCATTCAACATCGAGAGCATTCAACACAACCTGAAAACGCCCAATGTGCAGGAATGGAACTTTAATATCCAGCAAGGGCTCACCGATAAATTTGTGTTCCAGATTGGCTACGTCGGCAACCATAGCATCCATCAGTTGCAATTACTGGACATCAATCAGCCACCAGAGGGGGCAGGCTTTGCGCCGGGGTGTAATTTTGGCCCCGGCGCTGGGGACCCGGTATGTGAGCAGAATGCTCGTCCCTTCAACGCGAAATTTCCAAACCTGTCGCAAATCAATACGATTTCCACGACCGGATTTGCGACCTACCACTCGCTCCAGGCTACTTTGAAATCGAATGATTTCCACGGCCTGACGACCCAAGCCTCCTTCACCTGGTCTCACAATCTCGATACCGCCTCTGAAGTCGAAGATTTTTTTGGAACCAGCGGCTACGTCCCACAGAACGCGTACAACCTCAAAGCAGGTTATGGCAATTCTGAATTCGATCAGCGGCGCGCGTTCATTCTCACTTATGTATATGCCATCCCGTCGCCTAGGGGGAGCGGCGCACTTCTCTATCTCGCGAAAGATTGGCAATATTCCGGCACCATCACATTGCGGGATGGTTTTGCTGCCCCTTTGCTAACTTTCGATGATCAGAGTGGAGTGGGCAACGGTCACACTTACTACGACTGTGTGGGACCAATTCACTATCAGCTAAGTAATTTCTCACAACCGTATGCCTCGCCGAGTTCGTTCGCCGAGCCTGCGGAAGGCACTTTCGGGAATTGCCCTCGCGATCCTTTGGTTGCCCCTGGTCTAAAAGCTTGGGACATGTCTTTGCAAAGAACGTTCAAGCTGAGCGAGCGCTTTGCGTTTGAGTTCCGCACAAGCTTCTTCAACGCGTTCAATCACCCCAATTTTGCCGAACCATCTCCCGGCCCGGCTAGCTCAACCTTCATAACCGCTTCTGCCGATGATGGCAGCTTCGACTCGCACTTCGGTGTTGGAGGGCCACGCAACATACAGTTCCAGGGGAAAATCACTTGGTAGACAAAGAGAAGCGAAAAGCGTTGGTCGCAATCAAGAAGACGGCGGGTAGGCTCTTGTTCATGGTTTGTTCAGTTATAGCGCTAAGTGGCTTTGTCGAAGCAGCGGACTCCTTGCCGCCAATTACAATTTCGGTCGACGCCACCCAGGTATCTCAGCGGATTCTGCACGCGAAACTTGTCTTTCCCGTCAGCCCCGGTCCTCTCACGCTGTACTACCCAAAGTGGATGCCAGCGGACCATTCGCCCGACGGGCCTATCTGGAATCTTGCGGGACTCAAGTTCTTTTCCGGATCGCGAGAAATTGCCTGGCAACAGGACGACGTAGACATGTACGCATTCAATCTGTTGGTTCCACCCGGAACGAACTCAATTGAGGCGTCCCTCGACTTTCTGATTTCCGCTCCTGGTCCAACCATCGATTTCAGTGCATCAGGTGCGGGCAATCTTTTTATTCTGATGTGGAACCAGGTGGTCCTCTATCCTAAAGGCCGGCCTGCGACTGACTTAATCTTCAAACCAACACTCACACTGCCCAACCAGTGGAAGTTCAGCACGTCACTGCCGGTCAGCGCGCAATCCGCCAACACCATTTCCTTCGCGCCAGTGGCGCTCGATCTGCTCGTCGACTCCCCCGTACAGTCAGGTCAGTTCATGCGAGTGTTTCCGCTGAATCCGGGAGGCAGCCCTCCCCAGGAACTCGATGTTCTCTCGGATGACGCATGGGCGCTCGATGTGCCCGGTGATTTGATTGACCACTACAAGCGGCTGGTGGCTGAGGCGAGCGCTCTTTATCAGTCTCACCATTTTCGTGACTATCATTTCTTGCTGACATTGAGCGATAACACTATGGGACTCGGACAGGAACATCATGAAAGTAGCGACGATCGAGTCAACCAACATACGTTGGTTGACCCGAATGCTCGTTTGATGATGTCTGGCCTCTTTCCGCATGAGTTCTCTCATTCTTGGAATGGGCAGTATCGCCGGCCAGTGGGCCTGGCTACACCCGACTTCCAGCAGCCGATGAAGGGTGAACTGCTGTGGGTCTATGAGGGACTGACCGAATACCTGGGAACAGTTCTGAGCGCCCGAAGTGGACTGCGGACACCAGCCCAGTCGCGAGACCACATCGCATTGGTCGCTTCGAACATGGACCACCGTGCCGGCCGACACTGGCGCTCGCTACAGAATACAGCCATAGCCGCACAGATCTTGTACTTCAGTGTGCCGGAATGGCAGTCTTATCGCCGCGGCGTTGACTTTTATCCGGAGGCGGTTCTCATCTGGCTTGAGGTCGATGCCACTCTTCGCAAGTTGACCGGCGACCATAAGTCAATGGATGACTTTTGCCATGCCTTTTACGCCGGGCATGAAGGCGAGCCTGTAATCAAGACTTATACGTTCGAGGACTTAGTTTCGACACTGAATGGTATCGCTCCCTATGACTGGACTGGATTCTTCCGATCGCGTCTCGACGCGATGACTGGCGCGCCGTTGGGCGGTATTTCAGGAAACGGGTGGCGACTCATTTACAATGACGAACCGAACGAAATGCTGTCAGCGGAGGATGAAGTTTCAGGTGGCGGCGATTTCACTTCTTCGATTGGCCTGCGTCTCAAACGAGATGGGTTCATTGTCGATGCCATTCCAGGTATGCCGGCGTTTGAAAGCGGCTTGAACCCTTATCTCAAGATCACCGCCGTAAACGGTCATGTATTTTCAATGGACGAGCTGAAGAGGGCAGTTCGAGATTCCAAAACAAGCCCT
>Ga0335073_10003834_pt1 | contig 21002 bp, 18 predicted proteins | sample Lox_Sample_22_FD_207093 | JGI IMG/M metagenome (GOLD analysis project Ga0335073, IMG submission 207093) | Soil microbial communities from Loxahatchee National Wildlife Refuge, Florida, United States - Lox_Sample_2.2 | ecosystem: Environmental > Terrestrial > Soil > Wetlands | place: USA...
TGCTGAAGGCGGTCTGACAGTGAGCTATTGTCGGGCACCCAGCTTGTCGTACTTGTTCGAGGGAGATCGGTGCATCCGGGTCAATGAGTGTAATGGCGATTTATCGCCAGCTCATTTCGTGACTGCGCTGCAACCCATGGAGCCGGGATCGAGATGCACTTGTATCGGCTTATGACAGTGAGTGTTTCGACGGTTTTTCGTCACGATGAGTTGCTGTGCCGCGGTTACGTATCCCGGACTCTTGACCCGTATCTCGTATTGCCCCTTCGCGACGTTTTGCATTACGAAATCCCCACGATCATCGGTGAGGACTCCTTTTGAAACTTCGGACGACCCATCACTCAGCAGATCGACCTCGGCGCGAGCGACCGGTTGGTTCAAAGGATTGGTAACTTTTCCGCACATCTCTTTTACCTTGAATGCTTTTGTGGCCACACAGGTTGTTGCGCTTGCCTGTAATCGGACAGCCACAAAGAAAGCAAATACCAAGATCGTTGGGGTAATCGCACGTTTCATGTTGTGAGAGTTTACGCCCATTTCATCGCCAGGCTAAGAAACTGTTGCAATCAGGCGTTCCACATCAACAATTCGAACTTGATGCTCGAGACAACCGCACCGCCTTATGCAAGATAGCGCAGAAACTTTCCCTGCTGGTTGTCGAAGTCGGGAAAAACCTGATCCAGACTCTTGTTTCCTAAATGGCGGTACACGGCCTCGCCCAGCACGCGCCGGAAGTCTGTGGTCACGGCCAGGTCGCGGCCTTCGTAAAGTTCCGGCGCTTCGAGGCCGGGCCAGCGGCCGTAAACTTTGCCGCCTTTCACCGGCCCGCCCATCACGAACATGACGTTGGCGTGGCCGTGGTCGGTGCCGCGATTGCCGTTCTCGCGCGCGGTGCGCCCGAACTCGGACATGGTCACAACGACCGTATCATCCGCCAGGCTGCCGAGATCAGTCCAGAACGCGCCGAGCGATTGCCCAAACTCACGCAGCACATTCGCTAGCTGGCCTTGCGTGTTGCCTTCGTTGACGTGGTGGTCCCATCCGCCGATATCGGCGAACGCAACTTGCACGCCTAAGTTAGCCTTGATGAGCTGCGCCAGCTGGCGCAAGCTGTCGCCGAAGCGGCCCTTAGGATAATCCGCTCCCGGTGCCGGTTTGTACTTCGCGGGGTCAGCCGACTTCAACATCTTTACCGCTTCAAACGTCTCCTGGCCGGTTCCATGCAAAACAGCATCGACGGAGTTTGCGTACATCGCTTCGAAAGTATCCGCGATCGGCGCCGCATTCGGGTTGCGTCCGCCGACGCCGAAATCGTTAATGTTGTTTACCGCCGCCGCAGGCTCCGGGCCGGAAAGAATTCGCGGCAGCGATGGCCCCAGCGCAATCGCACGAAACGCGGATTTGTCAGCCGATTCAGGCAGGGAATGCAGGCAGCGATTCAGCCAGCCATCGTCTGTAGCCTTAACACCTGGCGTACCGGATTCCATGAAATCCTGCGCATCGAAGTGCGAGCGCGTGGGATCGGGCGAGCCGGCAGCATGCACGATCGCAAGATGCCCCCGGTTCCAGATCGGCTGCAACGGCGCAAGCGAAGGATGCAGTCCGAAAAAGCCGTCAAGATCGAGCACGGCGTTGCGCGGAATGTTGATCGATGGGCGCATGTTGTAATACGCCCGTTCACCGTGAGGAACGACGATGTTCAGCCCGTCAGCGGCGCCGCGCTGGAAAATGACGACGAGGCGTTTGTTGCCCACGCCCGACTCGCTCGCGCCATAAGCCGCACGAGTGAGAAAAGCCGGGACGGCCGTCGTGCCAACCACGGCGAGAGCGCTATTGCGAAGAAAAACGCGTCGAGTAATGGACATGAAACCGCTCCTGGCTGTTGGCTCCTAGCTTCTGGCTTCTCGATTTTAGGCTAGAAGCTAGAGGCTGGCAGCTATCTCCTCTGGAACTCCGGCGAACCCAACAGCAATCCCGCAATCACACCCACGTTCGGCGGGCGAGCTGGATCATCCAGTTTGCGCTGGCTTATCTTCGGATCTTCGAACTGCGCAGAGATCGTGTCATGGGTTTGCTTCGAGACATCTCCAGCCAACAATCCATTTTCTAGCGCCGTCAAAGCCTGCTCCGAATCCACAGGCGCATTTCCTATCAGAATCCGGCTGGAATCTACGTCCACACCCTTCATTTTTCCGCCCGCCAGCGCCAACGCAAAATTCATGCGGCCCAACAGTGCCGACGAATTTACCCAGGCTTCCGCTTTCATCGAATATCCCGTGGGTGGCTGCATTCCATAGAGCGGCATGCCCATATTTTGCAACTGACGAACCAGCGGCATCGCATCGCTGACCTCAGCGCCGCTGGCCCTCGCCGCGGAAACTACGAACTCGAGCGGCGTCTTCACTTTCGCGCGATAAGCATCCTGCGACCAGAACTCCGGAGAGCGCAGCATGGTCTTGAGCACTTCGCGGATGTCGCCGTCTTTCTTCAGAAATGTCTGCCTCATGCGATCGACCAGAGCGGGCGGCGGATCGTCGGAAACAAATCGCATGGCCAGCTTGGTACAGACGAACTTGGCGGTCGAAGGATTGTGCGCCAGCAGATGCAACACTTCGCGTCCTTCTTTCTCGCCGCTGAACTTGATGCGATGGCCTAGAACCGTCTTATCTCCCGGCTCATGCAGGCGCTCATCAAAGAAAAATCCTCCGCCCTCGCGAGGCTGCCTGATGGTCCAGCCGGTGAACACACGCGCAACCTCTGTCACATCTTTCTGCGTATAACCGCCGTTCACGCCGAGCGTGTGCAGTTCCATCAGTTCGCGACCGTAATTCTCGTTCAAGCCATTGCGCTTGCCCTTGGCTTGCTGCACCGGCCCGCGATTATGCGGATGCTTGTGGGTGTAAGGGTTTCTGCGAACACCGTTGGCCGCATCGGAATTTGGCCCCTCGCTAAGCCAGTTGTCCAGATAAAACATCATCGCAGGACTCTGCGCAGTCGCGTCGAGCAGATCTTCAAACTTCCCCAATGCGTGCGGGCGAATTACGTCGCGCTCGTAGCTCGTGATCATGTAGCGGTCCGCGCCCTTGCCGATGAAAACGTTGAAGTGGTTGAACCAGAAGTCGGTCATCACTTCCTGCAACTGGCGCTCGCTGTAGATTGCGCGGAGAAGCTTCGCCTGCACCAGTTCGCTGACCACGACCTGCTGAGGATTATTCAATGCCATGACGGTTTCGCGTTGTTGCGGAGTCATGCCTTCAAAGAAGTCGTCGCGCTGATTTCTCCGAAGCGATTCGGAAAGCGCACGCTGTTCGTCGGGACTCAACCGGAATATCTCTTTGACGCGCTGATCGGGCGGCAGATCGAGAATCTGTTCCACCTTTAAATCAGCATACAGGCGGTCTTCGCGCTTTTGGCTCATCTCGGCATCGGTGAGCTTGCCTTGAGCCGTGCCTGTCGCTGCTGGATCCGTGTTGGCCGCTTCCTGCTTGCGTTCCAATTTTTCCTGATAGCGTTCGAGCTGCACCTGGTAGATCGCCCGCTTCGCGGGATCAGAGGGCATAGACATTTTTCCGTCAGCGACCGCTTTGATCACCTGTTCATCGGGAAAACTCAGAACGATTTCTCGCGTGTCCATGCGCAAGGTGCGGAAAGCAGCCAGCCGCGCCTCCAGCGCGGAATCGTCAATCTTTTCGGGATGAAGTTGTTGGTCGATCCATTTGTCCACTCCCATTTCGGTTACGCGGTGAACATCACCAGGCCGTGGCCCAAAGGAGAGCCGGTTCAACGCCTGGAGCGCACGCTTTTGCTCAGGCAGTTCGTAAGACGATTTATCTCTCTTGCCGAGCGCCAGCAGAGCTGTGGCCGCAAACATGGCCAGCGAAAAGACGACGGCTATAGCGATTTTCCGGCGAGGAAACGGCATGATGACAAGGCCCGTCGGCGCGAGCCTTGCCCATTATCAACCCTAACCGGAACAAAAGTTGCGCCCGTAAACCGTTACTGGAGTAATAGTTCCTGCAGACGCTTTTAGAATTAGCGGGGCTTGGGTAGCAGCGCCCGCGGTCTTTCCAGATTCACCTTAATAATAACCGACGTAGTGTCGTCGTCCTGGGGCTCGTTGGAGGCAAATTCCCGCGCCGCGCGGTGCAGGCCATCGGCAATTTGGGAAGCCGGCTCGCGATGATGTTCCCAAATATATTCCAGCGCCCGCTCGTTCCCGAACTCTGTAGCGTCTGGCGCGGCCGATTCGGTAATGCCATCGGTCAGAAGAACGGTGACGTGCCCGGGCTCTAAAGGCACCGGATCCAGACAGCTGAATGTACTCTCTGCGAACAGACCCAAAGGTGGCCCGGAACTCTCCAGGCGGCAGGCCACATCACCCCAGGGGCCAATCACAAATCCGGGAACATGCCCGGCGCCGCAATAGGTCAGAAGAAGGCGTTTGGGGTCGAGATGCGCCAGCGCCAGCGTGACAAAGCATTCGCTCTCGAGGTCTCTTAACAGCATCTGGTTTACTTTCGCCAGGATCTGGTCAGGATCCAGGCCCATAGCCGCGAAAGATCGCAAGTAAGCCCGTGTGAGTGCCATCACCAATGCCGATCCAAATCCATGGCCCTCTACGTCGCCCACGGCGATGGCAAGGCAGCCATCAGGCATAGGAATGAAATCGAAATAATCTCCTCCGGTTTCCTGGGCGGGATAGGCTGCTGCGCCTAAATCGAACCCCGGCAATTCAGGTGCCGCACCATAAAAACGCTGTTGCACCTCCCGCGCCAGCCGTAGTTGCACTTCCTGCTCCTGCTTCTTTCGCAAAGCAGTTACATCCTGAAGAACCGAAAAGAAATGGGTGAGCCCTCCACTTTCGTCACGAATCGGCGTGATGGTCTGCTCCACCCAGTACAGTTCTCCCGTTTTCTTGCGGTTGACCAGCGTTCCTTGAAAACTTTGCCCATCCCTCAGCTGGCCCCAGAGTTGGTTGAAGAACTGGTCAGAGTGTTGCCCCGACTTAAGCAGTTTGGGAGTTTGCCCCAGCACCTCGTGCCGGCTGTATCCGGTGGCGTTTTCAAATGCAGGATTGACGTATTGGATAATGCCCTGAATGTCGGTGAGCATGACTCCGACAGGGAGTGTTTCAAAAACCGCATGCAAAGTGTTTGCCTGATGGCTGGGAGTCTCGCGTCCCAAAGATGTAGCTGCTGACATTCCGGTTCCTCTCTTTAGTGCTTCTCACGTCGTCTCAATCGAGCCTGGTTTCGGATGGTTTGTCCTGAAATGAAGAAAAGGGCGTGTGACAAGCCTTTTATCGGCGGGTTTGTGATTTGGTTTAGCGTGAGCAGCGAAGAAAATTTTTCTTGCGCCTGCGGCTCACCGGCAAGCTAAGTCGTGTGCGATCAATGGCGCCTGAAGTGGCGTTCGAAAGTAATCATTTTTTCCACAGGTCTCTGGCATGATTGGGAATGATTTACGTCAGGAACGCGCGGTTGTGACTGATTCTGTGCTGCAATGTCGCTGCCAAATGATCCACGTCGCCCGGGGCAATGTTAAGAAGGATCCGCTCATCCAGGAAGCGGATGCGATTGCTCCCTACCGCGTCCCGGCGAACCTGGCGCAGCAGGCCCTGCACCGCATTTGGGTCGAACTTCTGGGGGGAAAGACGAACGATCTCCGTCAGCGTGCTGCCTAAAGAGAGGGAATCGCGATACGGGCGCGGACTGGTCATGGCATCGAAAGTGTCGGCCAAGCCGATAATACGAACCGGCATAGCGACATCGTCCATCCTTAGGCCATCTGGATAGCCTGAACCATCCCCGCGTTCATGGTGCCAACGCACGATCTCCGGAATGCGCGGCCAGGGAAACTGCACTCCACTCACAATCTCGTGTCCAACCACGGTGTGGTCGGCCATTTCCCGGAATTCTTCCGGATCGAGCGAGGTTGGCTTGCCGAACAATCGCTTATCGACCGCGACTTTCCCGATATCGTGGAGATAGCCGGCAGACCGCAGTCCCGCCACATCCGTCGGCTCCAGGCCGAGAGCTTCGCCAATGCCAGCTGCATAGCGGCCGACGCGCAACGAGTGGCCGTGAATGTTCACGTGTTTTACATCGATGGCCGCAGCGAAGGCTTCCAATGCCGTGTCGTAAAACCCGTGTAGGGAAGCGAGTAGACGCAAGTTTTCGGAAACCCGCTGCGTTAAGGTTTGGCTAAGGGCGTGGTTCTGAATGGCCAGGGCCATGTAATTGCCGAGCAGATCGAGAGCATCAAGCTCCTCTTCGTCGTAGGGCGAATCACCCTCACGCCGGCCTAAAGCCACTATTCCCACAAGTTTCCCGCCGACGCGCAGCGGCGAGACGCAACGGAACAACTCCGGCGCCACGTTACCGTTGGAACTCAGGAAAACGTCATAAGAAGTGTCGTTCAGGATGACCGGCCCGCGCGCCGTGCTCAAGGCATGCACATGCTTGGGCAGCAAAGGAATGACAGCCGGCTCCGGCATGAGGACAAAACCCTCCGAAGCGATGGAAGTGAGGAGGGAAGGCTTATCGCTGTAGGCAAAAAGAACCGCTTCGCGCGCCCCAGACGCCTGGAGTACGGCAGAAACCATCGCCCGCGCCGTCTGCGAAAAATCATTCTGAGCCGTAATCTCGGGGCCCAGATCGGCAAGCGACTCGACCGTCCGCAGCAGACGGCGGAAATTGTTTTTCTGCATGGCCACGCTTTGCGGGCGCAGACCAGAGCAACTTGAGAGTACCATGCGGTGAATTGCGAGGGTTGCGCGCTTGTTGGTTAGTTTGGTGCTCGATCACTGCACGCTAGAAGTGTCTGTTCAGGTCGACGAAATTTTCCACCACCAGCAACCGGCCGGGCGGCTCCGGGACGGCAACTTCTTCGTGCTCGAGAATCCAGGTATTGCCATGAGGAACAAATACCGCATTCAACCCCGCTGCCAGCGCCGGGTTGATGTCAGACTTTGGACTGTTGCCGACCATCCAGGTGGAATCGGCCGCCAGATCGTACTTCTCCGCCACCGCGAGGTAGGTCGGCGCATCTTTTTCAGAAACGATTTCGATGTCCGCAAAATATTCCTTCAGGCCTGAGCGTTCCACCTTGCTGGCCTGTTCCGCGAACGCGCCCTTGGTCATAAGAATCAGGTGATGTTTCTGCGAGAGGTACTCGAGCGTCGCCACTACGCCGGGAAGAACCTCTACCGGATGCCCGGCGATCGTATGCGCGAATCCGTTGATGGTCTCGTGCAAGGCCGGCGTAAGCGGCTCAACCGCCAGCCGCTCAAAAGTTTCCACCAGCGCATGCGCGAAGCTGTGCAAACCGTAACCGTGAGTGACGATGCACTCTCGTTCCACTTGATTCAGCACTTCCCGGACCTGCGCCGGCGAATATTCGTGATGATTCAGAAACGAAATGAAGTTGGCGATGGCGCGTTCGAAGTAGATGTTATTTTCCCAAAGCGTGTCGTCGGCATCGATGAGCAGGGTTTGTGAATGGAGGAAGCCGGGCGCCTCAGGCATCGTGCACTTATGATAGCCGAAAGAGTAATTGGCGAGATTCCGGGCCCGGTTTTCCACGCCGTGCCTGATACAATCCGAAACTTATGGAAACGTTTCAATGGGGCGTTTTTCTGCTGGCGGTCCTGACTATGAGTCATACAATTTCAGCCCAAGACACCGAAGCCAAGAAGCAAACGACACCAACCTCCACGGCCGCAAGCCTGCAAGTCGCTCCTGACCTTGCCGGACGCGTGGCAAAATTCCGGCGCGTGGAGATGCCCTACAACTCTTCGGCCTTCACCGCTCGCGAAAACAAAATGGTCGAGAAGCTGGTCGATGCCTGCCGCTATCTTGAAGATATTTTCTGGCGGCAGACCGATCCCGAAGGGCTTGCGCTCTATAAATCTCTTGAAGGGAAAAAAACTCCGCAGGATGATCTGCTCCGCCAGTATTTGTGGATCAACGCCTCGCGTTTTGATCTGATCGACGAACACAAACCTTTCGTCGGCTCGGCGCCCATGCCTCTGGGCGGCGGATTTTATCCCGAAGGCGTGACGCGAGCAGAAATTGAGCATTATGTAAAAGACCATCCTGATCAGAAGGCCGCGATTTACAGCAACACAACCGTGGTTCGCCGGCGTGGCAGTAGGCTGGAAGCCATCCCTTATCACGTGGAATACCGCGCATTTCTGCAGCCGGCGGCCAAGGATTTGCGCGAAGCCGCGGACTTCAGCGATGATCCCGCGTTTGCGAAATTTCTGCGCCTGCGCGCCGATGCGTTGTTGACCGACGACTACTATCAGAGCGATCTCGCCTGGCTCGACCTCAAAGATCCAAAGTTTGACGTGATCTTCGCTCCCTATGAAACCTACGACGATCACCTTCTCGGCGTGAAGGCCAGCTACGGCGCTTCGATTCTGATTCGTAACGATGAGCAGAGCGACAAAGTCGCCATCTTCAAGAAATATGTCGCCGATATCCAGGACGCCTTGCCTCTGGCGCCCGAAGACCGGCCGTCCAAGCACGGGCTTGAAACGCCCATGGAAGTCGCCGACGCCCCTTTTCGCGCCGGAGATCTACGCCACGGATATCAGGCGGTCGCCGACAACTTGCCGAACGATCCGCGCGTTCACGAGTTGAAGGGCAGCAAGAAAATTTTCTTTAAGAACTTTATGGACGCGCGCGTGAATTACGTCGTCCTGCCGCTGGCGGGTTACATGCTGTTGCCCGAACAGGCGAAGCATGTCTCCGGCGAAGGCTATCTATTGTTTACCGTCATGCACGAAATGGCGCACGGCCTCGGGCCGGCATTTGCCCGCACGCCTTCCGGCAAAATGGATATTCGCGAAGCCATCGGGCCCGCGTTCAGCGGCCTGGAAGAAGCCAAGGCCGACGTGGTGGGAATGTTCGGGCTGAACTGGCTCGTCGATCATGGAGCATTGCCCAAACAAAATCTCGAGGAATATTACAGTTCATACATCGCGGGAATTTTCCGCACTGTGCGTTTTGGCATCGGCGAAGCGCATGGCCAGGCGGAGATGATGGAATTCAACTATCTCTCTGAGCGCGGAGCGATTACCCGCGATTCTTCGGGCCGCTACGTCATGGATTACGCCCGCATCCCCGCGGTGTTTAACGATTTGGCGAAAATTCTGCTGGAAATCGAAGCCAGCGGCGACCGTCAGCGGGCCGAAGCCTGGATGACGAAATATGACGTCATTCCGCCGCAGTTGCAGGAGTCGTTGAAGAAAGCCGCATCCGTGCCCGTGGACGTCGTGCCGGAATTCGCCTTCAAGGATGATTTGAAGTAGCCGGCCGCTTCGAAGATCACACGAAATCCACTTTCGCTTCGTGCGGAATGAATCCCGCCTTGTGTCCCATGTCGAGCAGGCGGCGAATGGCTTCGCGTCCGTCAGGGCCGTAGTCGAGCGTGCGCTCGTTCACATACATGCCTACGAATTTGTCGGCCAGTTGAGAATCCAGGTCGCGTCCAAACTGCATAGCGTAGCTCAGCGCTTCTTCGCGATGGTCAAGCGCATACTGGATGCTTCCGCGTAATGCCCCGGCAACCTGAGCCATCAGCACCGGGCCAAGGCTGCGGCGAATGGCATTGCCGCCCAATGGCAGTGGCAGCCCGGTTATTTTCATCCACCATCTGCCCAGGTCGACTATGCGTTGCAATCCAGACTTCGAGTAGGTCAACTGACCTTCGTGAATGATCAGTCCGGCTTCATGCCTGCCTTCGATGATCTGCGGAATGATCTGATCGAAGGGCACCACTTCGGTTTCAATACCGGGAGCGAAGAGCTGCAAAGCCAGGTACGCGGTGGTCAGCTTCCCCGGTACCGCAATCTTTTTCTGCTTGATCTCATTCTGCGAGTAGGCCTGCGCAGCCACGATCATCGGCCCATAGCCTTCACCGACGCTGCCGCCGCTCCCGAGCAGCGCGTAGTTTTCCTGAATGTAAGGATACGCATGAAATGAAATCGCGGTGACGTCGTAGACGCCGCCCTGCATGGCTTTGCGATTCAGGGTCTCGATATCGCACAGGGTGTGCGTGAAGTGCAGTCTGGGCACGCGGACCTTGTTCGTGGCCAGACCGTAGAACATGAACGCATCGTCGGAATCAGGACTGTGCGCAATCGTGATTTCACGGGCCGCCGCCGAATCCGCGTTGCGCAGTGTATTCGTGGCACCTGCGGAAGGTGGCTGTGCGGTGGTGTTTCCGGAAGTTGGGCTGAAAGCGCTCATGAAAAGATCCCGTGAATTTTTTGCCGGCCAGCGACGATTGCCGCGGCCAGCATGATCTTGATTACTTCCGCAAAAATGAACCAGTAGAGGCCGAAACGAAACGCTTGCGCGAAGGAGTGAGTCAGCACCGCCAGCCACGAGAGCCCGGCGGCAAAGAGCAGAATTTCCGCCAGCACGCCGGCCGTCAGGGCGCGGACGAAAGTTTTCTTGCCATGCTCGAAGATGAAACCAGCGAGGCTCGCCACAAATGGATACGCCAGCAAAAATCCGCCGGTCGGGCCAAGCATCTGCGCCAGACCTCCCGGCCCCGTCGGAGTAAACACGGGCAGGCCCACGGAGCCTTCTGCCAGATACAACAGCAGGGCCGCAAAACCGCGCCGGCTGCCCAGCATCAGTCCAACCAGCAATACCGCAAAGTTGCCCAGAGTGAGGGGAACCGGTGTAAACGGAAGAGGCAATGTCAGATGCGCGCACAGCGCGATGAACAAACTGGCGCCGGCGACGACGGCGATTTCCTCCGCCCATTGCGCCGCGCGGCCAGAATCGGTCAGAACTTGGGTTACCGGTTTCAACATGCGCTCCATCCTTGGCGAAAGCTGCGCGCGCTCAAAAAAATCAGTTTTCTTCCGATCGCGAGGCCGAATGCTTCCAGTGGCGGCGCACATAAAGGTACAGCGACAATCCCGCCCACAACGCTGCTCCTGCGCCGCACGCCAGAATCAGAAACCACCAGATCATCCGCACGACGCCCTAGGATATCAGAAGCGCCGCGCAGCGCCTCCACTCACTTGCCCGCCATCGCTTTTTCAACCTCTTCAACTGTGTGCGGCAGGCTCGCGGCCATATCGATCAGCTTGCCGTCCTTATCGACATAGAGAACGTCTTCAATGCGGACGCCCAGTTTTTCTTCCGGAATATAAATTCCCGGCTCGATGGTAAAAACCGCGCCGGGACCGAGCGGCACCCCATAATCTCCCGGATCGTGAACGTTCAAGCCCACGTAATGGCTAAGGCCATGAACAAAGTACTTGCCCAGCGGCTCGCCGTGTAGATCCTTGCCGTGCGAATTTATGTAGTTATAAGCGACGTTATAGAGAGAGTCTGCCTGGTCGCGTTGCAAATGAGACTTGCCCGATTGAAACGCGGCGATGGCTGCCTGTTGCGCGCCCAGGACGATCTCGTAAATTTCCCGCTGCCGTGCCGTGAATTTTCCCGAGGCAGGAAGCGTGCGTGTGATGTCCGACGCATACATGGAATATTCGCCCGCTGCATCGATCAGAACCAAATCCCCTGCCGCGATCGGCGCGGAATCTTGCGAATAATGCAGCACCGTCGAATTGAAACCGGCGCCCACGATGGGCGCGTAGGCCGGCCGTTCACAACCGCGTTTCCCCCATTCGTATTGCATCAACGCCGAAATCTCACGTTCGCTCGTGCCCGGCTTCATGGCATGCATGGCTGCAAAATGCGCAGCAATTGAGGCGTCGGTTGCTTTGCGGATGAGTTCCAGCTCGCCCGCGTCTTTGAATGTTCGTAGTAAGCCGAGAGCGGGCCGCACGTCCTCGAAAGCAACGTGCACAGGAAAGGTGTTTGCTCTTTGCAACCACTCGATTGCTGTCTGCGAGTTCGAAGTCTCCTCCGGGCCGGGCACATCGGTGTAAACCGCAGCTCCTGTCGCCGGCAAAAGGCTTACTAGCTCGGCCCGCACATTCTCAAGCGGCTCTACGCGATCGAATCCCGTGAGCTTTGGGGCATCTGGATTCTCCGGCCCCAGCTTCGGCCCGGTCCATTTTTCCTGCGAAGGGTTGCGCTGCGGAAGAAACAAGACTTCAGTGTAGGGATGGTCCGCCGTCTTCCCCGCGATCAGGAGCGCGCCTCCCGGCTCCGGCCAGCCGGAAAGATAATAAAAGTTGTCATCCGGCCGATAGCCGTAAAGATCATTCGGCCCTTCGGCCTCAGGCGGCGCAAACAGCAGAACCACTCCACGTTCCTGTGCGGCCAGAGTCTGGCGGCGCAGACGATAATCGGTGTTCGGTTGGCGATCGAGCGCCAGTGCAGGGTGGCTCAAAAGACAGAAAAACAACAGGGCCCGGAGAATTCTCATTGGCGATTGGCCATCCAATTTATTTCTGCGTGCTGATGACGGATTTCTGCGCCGCCACAAACTCATCCACATCGCTCTTATCCACCAGCGACGAGCCGGTGTCCACGAAAGCCGGAATCGGCGAGAAGCTGTCCTTAGCAAAGTTCGCGTCGAGGGTCTTGAGCTTGTGGTGGTACAAATCGTCGAGCATCTTGAGGCCGACGTAGGTCATGGTAAATGGCTTTTGCGAAATTGTAGCGGCGATCACGCCTTTGCGGATCCAGTCCAGCGTGTCGGGGTCGGTGTCCATCGCCATGACCACGCGGTCTTTCACGCCATTGTTACTGAGCACGCTGGCCACTTCTTTACCGGAGAGAGCTTCCAGGCAAACGAAAGCATCCGTCTTTTCTTTCCTGTCGCCGAGGATTTGCGTGGCGCTGTCGAAGGCCACGCGCGGGTCGCCCTTGATATCAATGATTCGCGTGATCTTGACTTGCGGAGACGCTTCGAGCGCGTCACGGTAACCGCGCAAGCGCTCCTTCATATTGCTGGTCTCCGGGATGGTGAAGACCGCCACTTTGCCTTTGCCGTTCAATTCTTTGGCCAGGCGGCGGCCGCCGATCAGTCCGGCCTGATAGTTATCCGTGCCAATGAAGAACAAGCGTTTGCTGGTGGGCGCGTCCGAATCCACGGTAATGACGGGAATGCCGGCGGCGACGGCGCGGTCAATATCGTCCTTCAACACGCCAGGATCGGCGACAGAAACCAGTATCCCCGTGGCCTTCTGCTGAACGGCTTGCTCAAAAGCTTGTTGCTGGGCCTTGGGGTCGTAAGTGTCTGGCCCGCTGAATTTCGACCACACTTTGAGCTGCGCTGCCGCCTGCGTGAATCCCGCGCCAGCGGTTTGCCAGTAAGGTATCTGGATGTTGTCGGAAATCAGAAAGTACTTTTCGTTGTCGTCGTGTCCGGTTCCGCAGCCAGTGAGCAGGAATGGCGCAACGAGAATCAGCAAGAAGAAAAGCTTGCGAAGGGAGTCCATCGGATCCTCCTGGGAGCAACCGACGTAATGCGCCCGGTAGGCGCTTGGACGGTACGCATTCTAACCCCGCAGGCAAGCAAAAGCTAAAGAATGTGAGTTCGTTGGCGGAAGGCTCGGCTCGAATTTACCAAAGACACCGCGTCGAACCCTCAATGTTCCTCGGCGTCCTCTGTGGTTAGATTTCTCACACGCCAACAGGAAATGGCTTGGCCCGGCTCTCGGCGCCAATGGAGATCCCCGTGAATCGCCCTTGCAGCAGCGACATCAACCCCGTGTACCAATATCCCACTACGAACAAAACCAGAAATGGCACAGTGATGTAGTTTTCATTGTCCAGCGCGTAGTAAACGGTCAAAGCGAAGTAGCTGCCGATCAGCAGTTCGATCCACGGCACCCAGCCCAGCCGCCGCCGGTATGTGCTGCTCTGCACTTTGTCCTTCTTCGACTCCACGCGATATTTGGGCGTGCGCGCAAAAGCCGTCTGCTTGCCCAGGAACGCTTCCAGCACGGCGCGAGTATTGGTAATGGTCAGCCCGATGCCCAGCGCCATGAGAAAAGGCAGATACAAGAGCGTTCGCGGCCAGGTTTTTGGAAACAATTCGCGCTGCGAAACCAGATAGAAACTGGAAATGGAGAACGTCGAAGCCAAAAAGAGCGGCACATCAATGTACAGCATCTGAAACCAGCCCTGGTAAAACCGGATAATCATGGCCGGCAACAGCAGCACCGAGAGCACAATCATCAGCGGATAGCTCACGTTCGCGGTCAGGTGATACCACGCTTCCAGCTTCACCCGAAACGGCTGCCTGCTTTTGAGCACGGTCGGCAAAATCTTTTTAGAAGTCTGAATCAAACCTTTCGCCCAGCGTGCCTGTTGCGTTTTGAACGCAGTCATCTCGACCGGCAGCTCAGCCGGACACTCTACATCCTGCAAATAAAGAAATTTCCATCCCTTGAGCTGAGCGCGGTAGGAAAGGTCGGTGTCTTCTGTCAGCGTGTCGTGCTGCCAGCCTCCCGCTTCGTCAATCGCTCTCCGCCGCCACAGCCCGGCGGTTCCATTGAAGTTAAAGAACACGCCGCTGCGCGCCCGGCCCGAATGCTCCAGCACAAAATGGCCGTCGAGCAGAATGGCCTCGACTTCGGTCAGAAACGAGTAGTTCCTGTTGATGTGCGTCCAACGCGTCTGCACCATGCCGATTTGTGGATCGGTGAAGTAGTGGATCGTCTTCAGCAAAAAATCCGGCGGCGGGACAAAATCCGCATCGAAGATGGCAACAAATTCGCCGGTCGCAGTCTTCAATCCCTCCGCCAGCGCGCCCGCTTTGAATCCCTGGCGATTGGTGCGATGGTGATACGTGACCGGAAATCCGCGCGCCGCTTGATATTCCACCAGCCCGCGCGCGACCGCCTGCGTTTCATCGGTGGAATCATCAAGCAGCTGGATTTCCAGTTTTTCGATCGGATATTCCAGGCCGCAGATCGAGTCCAACAAGCGTTCGACGACGAACTGTTCATTGAAAATGGGCAGCTGGACAGTGACCTTCGGCAGCTCGGCAAACTGGCTCGCCGGTTGCGTCGTGCGGTTCTTCTTGTTCTTGTAATAGAGGTAAACGAGCGTGTAACGGTGAACTCCGTACGAGGCCAATACAATAAGGACCGCGAAATAAGGGATCAGCAACGCTAGATCAAAGGCGTCGGCCTGATACAGACCTTTAAAGGTCGTATCCAAAACATGCTGGCGTAGAAATTGCCCCAGGCCGTGTGACGAGGCCAAGGCGACCCAGGCCGAAAGAAGGAATGGATGCGCTAGAGTCAGCAATTGCAGTCCACACAATTATTCTACCGGAGACGCCGGGCTTAACCTATCTCAGCTAGAAACCCTTATCTACGACAACCCGCTCCGCGCGGTCGCTGGCGAATACCGCGCACTTTTGATCGCGCGCCCAGCGGCGGGATTCATGCAGCAGTCTTCGGCCAATTCCACGGTGGCGTGCCTCGGGCACAACATAAAGCCCTTCCACGTAACCGACCCGCTTTCCTTCCAGGCCCGGCAAGTTGTCGCGAATCGAAAGCTCCGCAAATGCGACAATGGCGCCTTCCCGATTTTCTGCCACTAGAACCGCGGTCGGTTCATCCAGAGTGCCGGCGAAAAATGACGCGATTTCGGCTGCGTGATCGCCCGCTCCGTCAGGCCAAAGATCTCGACGCAGCCTTTCCCACACCGGCGCGTCTCGGGGACTTATGTCGTGCACACGAATCTGCATGAGATCATCGTGCTGGAAAGCACGCTGCACCGCATTTTACCGCGCCGCTGCGACTTCCCGCCCCTCGGTCACGATGAACGCATCTACTCGCAAGCCAACCGGCAGTTCTGCTCCGGCGGGATCAAGTTCGATCAGAGTTTCAAGAATCTTCTGGTCCACGCGCTCCGTCGGCTCATCGGTGCGGACATTCTTCGGCCCGAGCTGTTCCCCGACCCGAACTACCCGTCCCCAGAACTTCTGCCTCCCGAAAGTGTCCGCGGTCACATAAGCCTTTTGTCCCACCTGCACTTTGCTCACGTCGGTTTCGTCAACGTCCATGCGCACGCGCATGACGCTCTTGTCGCCGATGGTCAGAATCGGATCAGGCGCCGTGGACGAGTTGGAAACGCTCTCGCCATTGCGATGATGTTTGCGCAGCACCGTTCCGTCGATCGGAGAGCGAATGATGGTTTTCTCATAGCGCGCCTGCGCTTCTTGCAACTGTGCCTTCGCGAGCTGCAATTCGGCTTCGGCCAGAGAACGGTCCTCCTCGCGGGCCTGATCGTCGACCAGTGAATGATGGTCGGCAGCTTCCTGATACCTGGCTTTCGCCACGTCGTATTCGCGGGCGTAACGTTCCTCTTCTTCTCTTGAAATCACTCCCGCCGCGTAGAGCTTCTGCCTTCTCTCCATCTCCGAGCGCGAATTCTCCATCACCGCACGCGCTTCATCCACGGAAGACCACGCCTCCGCCCGCTCCTGATGGCGCGCTCCGTTGATCACTTTACGCAGGCTCGCAGCCTTGGCCTCGACGTCGGCCTCGGACGACTTCACTTGTGCCAAATAATCATCATTCACCAGCACCGCCAGAACTTCTCCGCGATGGATTGTGTCGCCTTCTTCCACATTCACCGATTTCAGCTTCCCGCTTAATTCCGAGCCGATCTGGATGTTCTCGGAAACCGGCTCAACTCGTCCTGGTCCGGCGATCAAACTGGGCGCGGCACTCGCTTGTGTTGCAGGACTCCCCGACGCGGCAGTGCGTCCGTGCGACCGTCCCAACATGAGAGATATGGTAAGGATGAAAACTCCGGCGGCAATCAGAACGATTATTCTTTTCGACATAGACTTCTCCTGCAGAAATCCCATTGGCTTATGCCAGGTTCATGTTCGGTTGCGGCATGCCCTGGATCAACATCCCGGCAGGTAAAGCGGCTTCGTGAAACTCGGGTTCGGCGATCGCTCCGTCTTCGATCTTCACAATCCGGTCCGCGAAACTCATGACCCGCGAATCGTGAGTCACGACCACCACGGCCCGGTTACGTTTGCGCGCCAGTTCGCGCATCATCTCCATGATGTTGTGGCCAGTCTGCGAATCCAGGGCGGCCGTCGGCTCATCCGCGAGCACGATCTGCGGATCGCCCGCCAGCGCCCGTGCAATCGCCACCCGCTGTTTTTGTCCTCCGCTGAGGTCGGCCGGGAACGTATCGAACTTTTCTCCAAGACCGACCAGGTCCAGAAGCTCACGACTGCGTTTTTTCGATTTAGCCGACGAAACTCCTTTGAGATCAAGCATCAGTTCCACGTTTTCCGCCGCGGTCAGCGTAGGAAACAGATTGAATCCCTGAAACACAAACCCAATGTGCTCCAGACGGATAGCTGGCAATTCTTTCTCGCGCATCGTGGTAATTTCTCGTCCTGCCACCTGCACGCTGCCGGAAGTCGCGGTGAGAATGCAGCCCATGATCGAAAGCAGCGTGGTTTTTCCGCTGCCGGAGGGGCCAACCAGCATGAGCAGCTCTCCGCCGTGCACCGCGAGATTTGCCCCGCGCAGGGCCGCGACTTTCGCACTGCCTTCTTCGTAAGTCTTGATCAGTTCGCGAACTGCAATTGCCGGTTGCACAAATCCTCCTGAAGCTAACCGATGAAGGCTAACCTCTGAAAACCATCGCCGGGTCGAGTCGCGTGACTTTATTGATGGAAACCAGCCCCGCACCCACGCACATGAACAACGTCAAAAAGAACATTCCTACCGCCATCGGCCAGGGAAGCAGGATCGCCGCGCCACCTTGCTGGCTGGCATGCACCACAAACATGCTCACGATCATGCCGAGGACGTACCCGATCACGGCGCTGATCGCCGCCTGCTTGATGATCACCCGATAGACGTACGAATTTGGCGCACCCATCGCTTTCAGCGTGCCGAACTCGCGCAGGTGATCGACGGTAGTGGCATAAATCGTCTGTGCCACCACCACGAACCCAACCACGAGACCGAGCACGGCCGCAAGCAGCACGGCCACACCCGCGCCCGTCGTGAACATCCAGTAAAACTGCGTCATATGGCTGAACTGCCCATTGGTGAACACTTCAACGCCATGCACTTCGTTCAAGATGCCGTGTCGAATCTGCGCAAGATCCGGTCCGGGCGCTGCTTTGACCAGGATGTAGATTGTTTGGTCTTCCGCCGTTCCTGTGTAATCCTGTGCGCGCTTGAAAGTGGTGAACACATAGGGCGACGTCGTGAACGCCCGGATACCATGCGTCAAGCCAACCACACGGGCGCGATGCCCATTGATTTCAAAGAGCTGGCCCAGGTGCGTCACACCCAATTTTTCTTTATAAAGCTCGTCCATGATGACGGCGTCGGGCGCCTTTAAATCTTCCACGCTGCCTTCCACCAGGTTCCACGGACGGCCCAGTTCGCCATCCGGATTGAACCCAACGATCTGCACCGCTTCCTGATGCCCGTTCGGCTGCTTCCACTGCGCCCAGCGCGTAATGTACTTTTGCGCATCGGCCACTCCGGGAATCGCTCGCACCTGGTACAGCTTCCGCTCGCTGAAGGGCACGCCTTGTTCAACGTAGGGAACATTCTTGGAAGCGACCCACAAATCTGCGCCCGAGTTGTCGATCAAACTCGAAGTCGTCGAAGTGAAGCCCACGAACAAACCCAACTCGACCACGATCAGCACCACGGCAAAAACAATTCCCGTCACCGTGACCGCCAGCCGGACTTTGTCGTGAAACAGATTGCGTTGCGCCAGCGGAGGCACGGTTACTTCTCCTCTTTCAGCAAGCCCCGAAGCGTAATATCGAGCATCAGTTCGGCGCGCTGCTCGACCGGCCGCCAATCCACCCAGGCGTCGGTGCACTTGGCAATCTGCAAAGAGATCACACCATGCACCGCCGCCCACAAAGTTTGCGAAACCAGCTCGGCATCTTTGCATTCGTCGCGAAAATACCCGCCATCGATCGCCTGCTGGACCGTGATCCTCAAAAAGGCGTAAGCATCCATCTCAGGGTTGCCTTTGATCTCCTGGTCTTCCTCGCTCAGCCCCTCGATGGGATGCGGAGTCATAAACATCATCCGGTAGTGATTGGGGAACTCGATTCCGAACTGGATATAGCTGCGCCCGATGTACCGGAGCCGCTCCACCGGACTCAGCGGCAAGTCCGGGCTTTGGAATAATTCGGCCAGGCGGCCAAAATCCTGGTGGCAGAGCTCGCGAAACAGGTCTTCTTTATCGGCGAAGTGCACGTAGATCGCGGTCGGTGAGTATTCGATCTTCTCGGCAACCTTGCGCATGGAGACGCCGTCGTAGCCCTCGCTGAGGAACAACTCGCGGGCTGCGTCGAGAATCTTGTCCCGGGTTTCTGACTTAACCCGCTCTCGCCGTTCTTTGACGCCCATAACGCCGGCCCTCAAGTTAACGGTGTTTAGTTAACATCGTTAACTTACATCTTGCAGTTAACTCTGTCAAGAGGATTTTTTGGACGATTCCTGGCTGTAACCTAGGGACGGGTCCCTTTCCAGAATGCCTCGTGCGGCGTTGTGCGACCGGCGCACAAGATCGATAGGGGTCGCATCAGTATGAGATCTCGCAGTTCCGAGGGGGTGCCCAGCCCTCCGGCAAGGACTTGATTTTGACTCTGAACTGGGCCGATCACTGGTTTGACCTTGATGAGGTTCCGTGTTTTGAAACGGTCTCGAATTTTCGAGGCCGTCTTCATTTGTTGCAGGAAATCAGTTCAGGAAATACTGCCGGTACAGCGTATCCCTCTGGGCGGGTTTGAAGCCGGCGTCGCGGATGATGCGGCGCAATTCTTCTTCTGTGGTGCAGTTGGTCACGCCGGCGGCGCGGACCACATTTTCTTCCAGCATCACTGATCCAACGTCGTTGCCGCCGAAACGCAGGCCGAGCTGGCAGACTTTGAGTCCTTGCGTGACCCAGCTCGATTGCACATTCAGAAAATTTGAAAGATAAAGCCGCGAGATGGCGAGGACTTTCAGATATTCGACCGCGGTGGCTTCGTCCCAGTGGCGGCCGCCGAGAGCCGTGTTCGCGGGCTGAAAGCTCCAGGGGATAAACGCGGTGAAGCCTCCGGTTTCTTCCTGCAAATCGTAGATCCGCTGAAAATGGTTGACGCGATGCTCGTATTTCTCGCCCACGCCGAACATCATGGTCGCGGTGGTGCGCATGCCGAGCTGGTGCGCGGTGCGGTGCACGTTGAGCCAGTCGTCGGTCAGGCATTTGAGGCGCGCGATTTTGTAGCGCACTTCGTCATCGAGAATTTCCGCGCCTCCGCCGGGAATGGAATCGAGGCCGGCATCGCGCAGGCGGGAAATCGTGTCGCGGATCGTCAGCCCGCTATATTCCGCGATGGCAATGATCTCAGAAGCCGAATAACAGTGCAGATGAACTTTGGGAAAGCGCTGCTTGATGCCGCGCAACATTCGTTCGTGCCAGTCGATCTTCAAGTCAGGATGCAAGCCGCCTTGCATCAGCACGCCGGTGCCGCCGAGTTCGACCGTCTCACCAATCTTGTCGTAGATCGTTTCCAAATCGAGGATGTAACCCTCTTTCGCTTTCGGTCCCTTGAGCGGGCGATAGAACGCGCAAAAGGTGCAATATTCCGTACAGAAGTTCGTGTAATTAATGTTGCGATCGATGATGTAAGTGACCACGCCCTCGGGATGCAGCTTGCGGCGCACCGCGTCGGCTTCCATACCGATGCCGACGAGGTCATCGGAGTGGAAGAGGTCGAGGGCTTGTGGCTTGGTCAAAGACATGGGGTTCCACGACGTGGCTACGATTCTAGCGGACTTACGTAGCGGGTTTCAATTTTCGACGTGTTTCAGCGCCTCCGGGCCGTCCCTGAATTTTCCACCCGAGCTCCTTGGCCATTGCACGAACATAGCGCTTTTTGGAAGTGAGCTCCTTTGCCGGATTCGCCCGTCGCCTTCGCTTGGGTTCGTCCACCGAATTTGTCTCCACGATTTTGACCTGAATTCGGTCTCCGACGCGCAAGGGCTTTTGCTGTTCCCATGAGACATGCTCGTTCGGGGGGGTAATCAGGCCACCGACCTCAAGAAACAA
>Ga0335073_10003835_pt1 | contig 20996 bp, 14 predicted proteins | sample Lox_Sample_22_FD_207093 | JGI IMG/M metagenome (GOLD analysis project Ga0335073, IMG submission 207093) | Soil microbial communities from Loxahatchee National Wildlife Refuge, Florida, United States - Lox_Sample_2.2 | ecosystem: Environmental > Terrestrial > Soil > Wetlands | place: USA...
GTCCTTCATGGACTTCAGCGAGTCGACCCGGCGGGCCACGACCTTGCGGACTTCGTCGTCAGGGAAAGTGGGATGCAGGACAGCATCCGACACGAGTCCCAGGCCACGATTGAAATCCTTGCTCAGAAATTCGGCCGATACCGTGGTGGATTGCTCATCGGCATTGGCGTTGAATGTGCCGCCGAGGCCATCGACTTCTTCAGAAAATTGCGCGGCCGAATATTGCGCCGAGCCGCGGCGCAGAAGTTCGGCCGTAACCGAGGCGAGGCCCGTACGTTCAGGCGGGTCGGCCTCGCTTCCGCCTTTCACCACCACGAGAAAGCGTACCAACGGAATCCCGCTGCGCGGCATGAAATACGTCACGACGCCGTTGGGCAGCACCTCGCGCGTGTAAGGCGGCAGCTTCACTTGCGCGGCGAGCGATCCGCATACGATGAGAGCGAGAATCAGCCGCTTCATGGCTTCACCTCCGGCTTTTCAGGAACGAGAGTGGCGACCGTCCGATTCTTCGCCCCGAAGTATTTTTGTGCCACTCGCTGGATATCGGCCGCCGTGACTGCTTCCACACGCTTGTCCTCGTCGAAGGCCTTGGAATAGTCGCCGTAAAACACCTCGTACGTGCCGAGCAGATTGGCGCGCCCCTCGATGGTTTTCAGGCGCCTGTACAATCCGGCCATTCTTTGATTTTTGGCTTTGCGGATCTCGGCTTCCGGCACCGGCTCGGTTTGCAGGCGAGTGAGTTCCTCGTAAATAGCCTTTTCGGTGACAGCGGTGTCGATTCCGCTTCGCGGCTGAATAGTGAAACGGAACAACGTCGGGTCGAGCGCCTCGGCAAAGTTGACGTTAGCGGAGATCGCCAGTTGGGAATCCACCAGGCGTTTGTAAAGTCGCGAACTTTGTCCGGTCGAGAGAATATTGGAGATCACGTCGAGCACGGACGTGTCGGGGTCGCGCGAATTGGGGATGTGATAGAGAATCATCTGGATGGGTAGCTGGGCGCGCTTATTCAAAATGACGCGCCGCTCGCCCATTTGCTCCGGTTCCCTGGTACGAACGGGCGGCGGCGGCTCGCGGCGGGGAATCGGCTCCAGAAATTTCTTCGAGAGCGCCATCACCTGGTCGAACTTCACGTCTCCCACGATCACCATGATGCAGTTGTTCGGAGCATACCCCATGCTCCAGTGGCTCTTGAGATCCTCCATGGTCCACGATTCGATGTCGGAGGGCCATCCCACCACCGGCCAGTGATACGGATGCGCCTCGAACGCCGCGGCCTCGGCGAGTTCGGAAAGCAGGCCGAAGTTGCTGTTATCCACCGACGTGCGCCGCTCGGAGTAGACCACGCCGCGCTCGGAGGCGATCATTTTCGGGTCGAACGCCAGATCGCCGATGCGATCCGCCTCCATGTCGAACATCAGATCGAGGGCGGAACTCGGAAACCAGTCGGTGTAGACCGTGACGTCGTTGGAGGTGTAGGCGTTGTTGCTGCCGCCGTTCTTCTCCATGTTGTTGTCGAATTGCTTCGGTCCGTATTTCTTCGCGCCGTTGAACATCATGTGCTCGAAGAAATGCGAGACTCCAGTTGCGCCGGGATGCTCGTTGCGCGAGCCGACCTTGAAGAAGAAGTACATGGCCACATTCGGAATGGCGTGATCTTCCTGCACGATCACTTTCATTCCGTTGGCCAGGGTTTGGGTCTGGATGTCCTGTTGGCCTCGCAGGCACCCGGACAGAAGGAGGGCCACCCAAATTTTGCGCATGGCTCAGGGTATCACTTGTGGCGCGCCAATTTCACTGAATCGCAATGGTGACGGAGTTGCCCGGGCTGGGATATCCTCCCACCAGCAGGACAATGGGAACAGCCGCGCCTGATGGCGCGTTTTGCGGCACGTAAGCATTCACCTGGATGGCGCCCGCTACGAGTCCGGGAGCCGCTCCGGAGTATTGAATGGCCGCCGGCACGCCGCCGATTTGGACGCCGATGGAAAGCTGCGTCGCGGGAAAGGGCGGAGTCAGGGACGTGATTGCCCCGTCATTAGCGGGAACGTTCATCAATCCCGCGCCGGTGGCGTAGACAGAAATCACAGAGCCTTTCGCCGCTGGATTGGAGGCGGAATTGACAGACCCATCCTGATTCCGGACCGCTGCCTGCCCGGCGCCCGAGGCATCGATGCTGAAGATGCCGGGGATCGTTGTATTCACCGGCAGAGTGAGCGGGCCGTACCTGGCGCCGTTGTATTCGACTGTCATCGTGGTGGACGCGCCCTGCACTTCGAACGGCACAATCGCATTGACCTGATCGGCCTGCGCGTAGAGCAGCGGCGCCGGCGTGTTATTGAATAAGACGCTCGTGCCGCCGAGCGTAGTGGGCAGCGCCGATCCGGCGGGAGCGGCAACCCCGGTATCGGGCCCCAGCATGGCGCCGTAGATCGTGACGATCTCGCCGGGGGCGACCGTGCCGAAGGCGTACCCCCAATCCAGGACGGCCGGTCCGAGAGATTGAGTGGCGGCGTTCACAGCGGCGGCGACCCACAGCGGCTGCGCTCCGCCGGCCAGCGCGATCTTCATGGCGTAGGCGTCGTAACTGGCGCCACCGTAGTTTGGCCCGACCGTTCCCGGAGTGGCGAAAAACAATCCGATGCCGATTTGGCCTGTTTCATACACGTAGCCCTTGCCGTCCAGCGCGATCATCGAACTGCCGCTCGAGCCTACACCGTTTCCTCCCGCATCGACGACCGCACTGCCAGAAGGATTGAGAATGGCAACCGGCGCGGTCCGATAGGGAACGACTTCTTTAGGGAAAGGGATCTCGGTGTTCAGGTAGACATACCCGGCCTGGTCGACTGCAATCGCGCCCAGCGATGGGAGGAACGTGGAGTAGACCAGGTTGCCTGTGGGGGCGATCTTGGCGACGAAACCGGCCCACATCGGCTCGGCCGAATTTCCAGTAAGGGGCCACTTGGTTTCATACGCTCCTGAAGTGGTCGGGAAGCCGCTCGATTGCGTGCCGCCGGAGACGTAGATATTTCCAGCGGGATCGAGAGCGAGGGCCATGGCATAATCGGCGCTGCTGCCGCCGAGATACGTGGAGAAGACCAGCGCGCTGCCGCCGGGGTTCAATTTGCTCACGAACGCGTCACCATAGAGTTCCGGCCCGAGCGTGTAGCCGCCACCGAACGCCGGCTGGATCGCGTTTGCCGTTACCGGGAAATTAGCCGATGCGGTGCTGCCGGCGACAATTGCGTTGCCGCCGGGATCCACCACGATGGCGCTGCCCCCGTCGGGACCGCCGCCGCCCAGGAGCGTAGCGTACGCGGGCGCGGACCCATCGGGCTTCAGCTTCAGGACGAAAGCGGTGGCGCATTCGGTCGATTCACCCGGATCGAGTGCGAAACACGTTGCCGGCGTGTATGTCGTCTCGAACGCTCCCGTAGTGGCGGGGAAGTTTGAGCCGGGAACAGTCGCGCCCGTCACATAAACGGCGCCGCCGGAATCGATGGCGATGGCGGTGGGGTATCCGTTAATGAGGGCGGAGTAGAGCAATTGATCGCCGGCGGGGTTCAGCTTGGCTATGAATCCGGCGGCGGGATCGGCCTGGTAGGCACCGGCAGTTGCGGGCGGTATCCCGAGGCCGCTGAGATAGGCGTTGCCGCTCGCGTCCACCGCCATGACCGCGCTTGAGGCGCCGGCGATCAAAGTGGAATAGAGAATCCGGGTTCCGTCCGAACTCAACTTGACCACAAAGGCGACGTACGCCGGATTTGCCGAAGTTGGCGGCTGACCGGTCGTGGCAGGAAAATCCGTCGAGGCGGTAGTCCCGGAAACATAAATGTCACCCGCCGCGTCCACGCCCACCGATTGGCCGATGTCGTTGCCGGATCCACCCAGGTAGGTGGCAAACACCACAAAGGGATCGATCACCAGCGGCTTGCGGCGATCGTATGCGCCCAGACGCAAACGCGCACTCGAGCCGGCGAGCACGAAATCGGCCGCGATATGCCGGCGCTTTCCATCGATTGTCTGATAGGCATGCGGGTGTTTCTGGCGGAATGCTGGAACGACAAGATCGCCATTGTCCAGATGTGGACTGGCGCCGTGGAAATCCAAGCGAATGCGGCCAGGGTCCGCCCCCGGCGCGAGCAGAAAGTCATACTCGCGTCCGTGGAATTCCAGATCGATTCCCGGATATACGCCGCGATAGCGAACACGCCCAAACTGCGCGATATCGGTATGCCTGGAGGCGCCAAGGAAGTAGTTACTGCGTCCAGGAAGCGGGTCCGCCGCCGCGGGGCTAGCGCTTTGGTTGGCGCCCGCGAGACGGACAGCGACGCCACCGATACGAAAGCTCCCACCATCCAGAAGGGCAATGGATTCCGAGCCAGAGCGTGCGAGAAACCGGACATCGCCATTCGCCTGGCCGACGTTGGGTTCGAATACCAGCGGCAGTTGCGCGGCGGCGAGGGAGTTGATCCAAAAAAGGAAAGCTGCGGAGGGTCGTAGCATGAAAGGGTCCGATACTAAGACCCTTGCCTGCCACAATCCACTACAGCGCGCCCTGAGCGATCCCGTCACACTGTAGCGCCGCTTATCCCGCCACGCGTTCGATCGCGTCCGCGCCGCAAATCTCCTCTACCGCGGCCCGGAATTCCTTATCGGGGCGAACTTTCGAGGTAATATCGAGCAGCACCGAAAAATCGCGCGGCGCTTCCAGGCGCAAGCGCACCTGCGTCCCGCCCGGTTTGCGCTGGAAGAGCTCCGAAAGCGCCTGAGCGCGATCCTGGTGGCCATTCCTTCCCAGCCAGATTCGAATGGAAATCACCGAATCGAAATCCACGCGAGCGTTATCCAGAGACACGATATTCTGCACCGAAAGCTTGGGAGCGGCGCCCTCTTCGGGAAGCACCAACGCCGTGACCAACATCGCTTGATCCTCCAGGACTTCCGCCGCGAGCCTCTCGTAGCTGGTAGCAAACACGAGCGCCTCCACCGACCCGTTGCGATCTTCGAGTACGGTAGCGGCCCACGGCTTGCCCTCCTTGTTCCGCTTGCGCGTCACCCCGGTGAATACGCCGCACAGCTTCACTTCCACGCCCTTGGCCAAACCTTCGAGCGTGGCAGTGTCGTGCGTGGCGAGCTCCGTGATCTTATCGGTATACCCATCGAGTGGGTGGCCGGTGACCCAGAATCCCAAAAGTTCCTTTTCGCCGGCAAGCTTCTCTTTGTCCGTCCAATCGGGAACGTTGGGCAGGGCCACCTCGACGTGTTCGGCCAGCATCTCGCCGAACAGGCCCTCCTGGCCGCATTCGCGATCGCGCCAGGCGCGCTGGCCCGATTCCATCGCGCTATCGAGCACCGCCATCTTCTGGCTGCGCGTGCCTTCGAGAGTGTCCATGGCGCCGGCTTTGATCAAACTCTCGATCATGCGCCGGTTGACGGCGCTGAGATCGACCTTTTCGCAGAATTGATGCAGCGACCGAAACGCGCCCACTTCCTCGCGCGCTTTCGCAATCGCTTCCACGGCCGACTGGCCGAGATTCTTCACCGCGCCCATGCCGAAGCGGATGCCGCGGCCGCCGGGCGCCTTGGCATCGGGCGTGAAGCCCCAATCGCTGTGATTCACGTCGGGCGGCAGGACCACGATGCCCATTTCGCGGCATTCGTTGATGTACTTCACGACCTTCGCCGTGTTGCCGGTTTCCGAAGTAAGCAGCGCGGCCAGGAAATCCACGGGATAGTGCGCCTTCAGGTACGCCGTGACGAACGCCAGGAATGCGTAGGCCGCCGAATGTGACTTGTTGAACCCGTAGCCGGCGAATTGCTCCATCAGGTCGAAAATCTTCTCGATCTTTTTCTGCGGATGACCCTTGGCGGCGGCGCCCGCGATGAAACGCTCGCGCTGCTTGACCATTTCCTCAAGCTTTTTCTTGCCCATGGCGCGGCGCAGCAGGTCGGCGTCGCCCAACGAATAACCGGCCAGCTTGTTCGAGATCTGCATCACCTGTTCCTGGTAGACGATGACGCCGTAGGTCTCTTCTAGCAGTTCCTTGAGCTCGGGCAGATCGTACTTTACTTCTTTGCGGCCCCATTTGCGGTCGATGAAATCGTCTACCATGCCGCCCTGGATCGGACCTGGGCGATAGAGCGCGTTGAGCGCGGTCAGGTCTTCGAGGCGGCTGGGCTGGTAGCGGCGCAAAATGTCGCGCATGCCCGGCGATTCGAACTGGAATACGCCGCTGGTGAGGCCTTTGGTGAAAACTTCATATGTGTCCTTGTCGTCGAGCGGCAGGTCTTCGGGCACGATCTCGACACCGTGGCGCTTCTTGATCAGGCGGAGCGCGTCCTGAATGAGCGTGAGCGTGGTGAGGCCGAGGAAGTCCATCTTGAGGAGCGACAGTTTCTCCAGCCCGCCCATGTCGTACTGCGTCACGATTTCGTCGCGGTTCGTCTTGTAGAGAGGAACCAGTTCCTTGAGAGGCTGCGGCGAAATCACCACGCCCGCGGCGTGCACGGAGCAATTTCGCGCCAGGCCTTCGAGGCGGAGCGCGGTCTTCAGAACTTCATCGATCTTCGGGTCCTTCCGGGCGGCCTCATTCATCCCCGGCTCCTGCTCCATGGCCTCCTTGAGCTTGATGTTGAGCGTGGTGGGAATGAGTTTGGTGAGGCGTTCGACGTCGGCGAAAGGCACTTCGAGCACACGCGCCACGTCTTTGATCGCGGCGCGCGCGCCCAGCGTGTTGAAGGTGATGATCTGCGCCACCTGCTCGCGGCCATATTTCTCGGTGACGTAGTGGATCACCTCGCCGCGGCGATTCATGCAGAAATCCACGTCGATATCGGGCATGCTGATGCGCTCGGGATTGAGGAAGCGCTCGAACAGCAGACCGTATTGGAGCGGATCGATATCGGTAATGGCCATGGCATAGCCCACCAGCGATCCAGCGGCCGATCCGCGTCCCGGGCCGACGGGTATGTCCTTGGATTTGGCGTAGCGAATGAAGTCCCAAACGATCAGAAAATATCCCGAGAACTTCATCTTCTGAATCATCTGGATTTCGCGGTCGAGACGCTCCGCGTATTCTGCCAGATCGTGCTTCAGGATTCCCTTGGCGCGCATCGCTTCCAGCCGCGGGCGGCGTTTCTCAAATCCCTGGCGCGCGACATATTCGAAATAGGTGTCGGCGGAGTGGCCTTCCGGAACGTCGAACTTGGGGAAGGGCTCCTTCACCTTTTCCAGCTTCACCTGGCAGCGCTGTGCGATCTCCCAAGTGCGATCGAGCGAGTCTTCCAATTCGCCGAAGAGCTCCATCATCTCGGCGCGCGACTTCAGGTAGAAATCGGGCGAATTCCAGTGCATGCGGTTCGGGTCGTTCATCATCTTCCCGGTCTGCACGCAGAGCAGAATCTCGTGAGCGCGCGCGTCTTCGCGCCGCAGGTAGTGCGAATCGTTGGTGGCCACGAGCGGAAGGCCGGTTTCCTGCGAGAGGCGATTCAATTCGGGCGTTAGTTTGCGGTCCTGGTCGAGATGGTGGTCCTGAATTTCCAGGAAGAAATTGTTGCGGCCGAAGATATCGGCATAGGTGAGCGCCAGGCGCTTGGCGTCGTCGTACTTGTCGGAGAGGATGGTCTCGGGGATGTGGCCGCGCAGGCACGCCGACATGGCAATGAGGCCTTTCGAGTGCTGATTCAGCAGGTCCATGTCGATGCGCGGCTTGTAGTAGAAGCCGTCGAGATAGGCGGTGGAGACCAGGTTGATGAGGTTGCGGTAACCGTCCTGGTTTTCGCAGAGGAGCACCAGATGGTTGTAGCGGTCGTTTTCCGACCGAGTCTTATGACCCTTCTGCGAGACGTAAACCTCGCACCCGATGACGGGATGGACGCCATGCGCCTTGGCGGCATTGTAGAACTGCACGGCGCCGAAGAGATTCCCGTGATCGGTCATGGCCACCGCCGGCATCTTCTGCTCGACCACGATTTGCATCAGTTGGTCGATTTCGCATGCGCCATCGAGCAGAGAATAGTCGGTGTGGCAATGCAGGTGGACGAAGGACATTGCGCGATAAGACTCCTGGCCCGGGGGAGGGTGGGTACCTTCCATTTTACGACGCGCTATGGCTGAACGCAGATGGCGACGCCATCGCGGGAAATAATAGGGAGTTTTGATGTCGATGGCGAGATTGCTGGTGACGGTGAGATTTCCGTTGACTCCGCACGGCGGGATAGCTGGAAACTCCGCCTGCAACTGAAAATTGATCTGGTCGATACCGATCTGGCCAGGCGTCAGGCCGGAGAATGTGACGCGAGCAGACTAGTCCGCCGGCGGGTTATCAGTTGGCACCGGCGGCCGCGGGCCCACGAAGACACCACTCACGGTGGCGCGGGGTTTGGTGTCATTTGCCCGGTGAAGCAATGGAACGGGAGCGCCCGGTCCCAACAGGTAAATGGTGAGAGTCTCGCCCGCTACCGGCAGATTGTCCCACGAAATCAGCGACCCATCCGCACGGGTGATACAGGGAACGAGTCCGCTACAGGAAAGGATGTTAGGATCCGGCCCGGGGATCGTGTACTCGTGTACCTTTCATTTCACTCCGCGCAAGAGTCCGTTCATTGTCTTCCGATATTTTTCCAGCGCCGAACGGCCGGTCTTTGTCAGCCGGACCAGTGTGAGTGGAATCTTGCCGCGAAAAGTTTTCTCGATGGCGATGTAGGCCGCTTCTTCGAGCTTGGCGAGGTGGCTGGAAAGATTGCCCTTCGTAAGGCCCGTTTCGCGCATGAGAAAGAGGAAATCCGCCTCCTCCGCGCCCGAGAGCAGAGCCATAATGGTCAGCCGGGCGGGCTCGTGAACCATGCGGTCGACGTCATTCATGGGTGTTGTGTTCCGGAAGAGGGTGCGATTTGAGGAAAATCAACAGTCGAATGGCCCCGAATCCCGCCATCGGGAAACCGACGGCGACAGCGAGCCAGAGGAACCGGTCGTACAATCCGCCGGGGATCCACCAGAGAACCGGGGCGATCGCCAACAGGTACGCGCCGAACCATGCCGCCGGAGCACTTCTCTCGCGGACGCCGGCCGCAAAAGAAATGCCGGCGAAGATGACGGCGAATGCCGGGCAAATCGGGCGAGATTCCAGGTTCAATCGCCCCGCCCAGAAAATGGTTCCGAACAGGGCGCCGGCGGCGCCGATCGCGCCGGCGACTGAGATTCCCGCCACTCGCCGCTGGCGCGGTTCCACATAGCCACCCCGCGGAAACACGTACTTTCGGTAGACCGCGCGTGCGATCCAGATATTTGTGACGCAAAACAGAACCGCGAGCCATCTGGGGCCTTGCTGGGCCAGCGAGTTCCTGGGAAGAACGCTCGTGACGAGCTCGCTACCTCCAAAAAGGAAGACGAGCAGACCGCATATTAACTGGGGCACTCCAGTTTCGTTGATGTATGCCGAGGGACGGTGAACGAGCCTGTCGATATCCGCCATAATCACTTCCGCATACTAGTCTGCGCTGCAAACCAGTCGGTGTCAAGAGGAATTTCGGCCTCGATTGCTTTTACCCGTTGATTCTTTTTTAGAAAATGTGCCGCAAATAGGCCGAAATCGCGATGATGATCAGCCCCGAGATGGCCGCACCCGCCATCATGCGCGCGCGCCGCTTATTGTGCGGGCGCGTGACCAGCACCGCGACGGCGAACACGTGCATCACCAGCAGCAGCTTAATGCCCAGCAGCATGTGGTAGAGCACGGAATGTCCGGGGGCGGAGAGGATGTTGTAAGTGCCGGAAATCAGCAGGCAACCCATGGCGGCGAACACCAGCGGCCGGTAGTATCCCGCCGCCTTGTCCATAAAGCTCTCGCGCGCATCGGGCGAGAGCCCGGCGGCCGCCTTCGACATCACCGCGCTGCCGAAAATCATGCCGCCGATCAGGGTCGCCACGGAAGCGATATGCATCCAGCGCATGAGCACGAAAAGGACGTCAGCCATTCCATAGAGTATAGTTGATGAGCCGCGACCGCGAGGGAGCCGCGCGTTTGGCCCGTTATAATCGGGTTGATGATCCACGAAGTCCTGCCCGTGGGAATGCTCCAGTGCAATTGCTCGATCTTCGGAGATGAGCAGACGCGTGAGGCCATTGTGGTCGATCCCGGCGACGAAATCGCCAGCATTCTTGAAATCGTCGCGCGGCACGGGCTGGCCGTGAAAGCCATCGTCATCACGCACGCCCATATCGATCACATCGGCGGCGCGCAAAAGCTCAAACAGGCCACCGGCGCGCCCGTCTATATGAACCGCAACGACGCGGAACTGCAAAAACAGATCGGCGACCAGGCGGCCTGGCTCGGCATGCGCACGCCGGAAGCTGTGACGATCGACAGCGACGCCGGGGACGGATCGGTTCTGGCAATCGGCGCCACCGAATTCCACGTGCTTCACACCCCCGGCCACACACAGGGCAGCATCAGCCTGTGGATTCCTTCCGAAAACAAGCTTGTGGCGGGCGATACGCTCTTCCGCGACAGCATCGGCCGCACCGACCTGCCGGGCGGCGATGGGCGCCAGATTCTGCGCTCGATCCATGAGAAACTGCTACCGCTGCCGGAAGATACGGTCGTCATCCCGGGGCACGGCGCCCACACCACCATTGGACGGGAAAAACGCTTCAACTATTTTCTCCGCGAGTTGTAAGCCAGGCGATTTTGATACCATGCTCCTCATATGCCGGAGCCGATCTACCCTCCCAGTTCTGAGTTTGTGCAGCATGCTCACGTAAAAGGCCTGGAAAGCTATCGCGAGCTTTATCGGAAGGCCGCTGAAAAACCGGAGGAATTCTGGGGCGAGCTGGCAGAAAAGGAGCTGGTGTGGTTCACCAAATGGACGCACGCGTTCGAGTGGCATCCGCCTTTTGCCAAATGGTTCGCCGGCGGGACGATCAACGCCTCGTACAACTGCCTCGACCGTCACCTATCCACGCACCGCAAGAACAAAATAGCGATCTTGTGGGAGGGCGAGCCAGGCGATCAGCGGCAGATTTCCTATCAGGAACTACACCGGCTGGTATGCCGCTTCGCCAACGTGCTCAAGAGCCGCGGCCTGAAGGCCGGCGATCGCGCCATCATTTACATGGGCATGGTGCCGGAGTTGCCGGTGGCGCTGCTCGCTTGTGCGCGCCTGGGCATCATCCACAGCGTGGTCTTCGGTGGATTCTCGTCGGAAGCCCTCAAAGCGCGCATACAGGACCTGGAAGCGCAGGTGGTGATCACCTGCGATGGCGCCTGGCGGCGCGGCAAGGAAGTGCGTTTGAAGGATGCCGTCGATGAATCGCTGGCCGATTGCCCCACGGTGAAAGACGTGATCGTCTACCAGCGCACCGGTGGAACAATCGCCATGAAAGAAGGGCGCGATCACTGGTGGCACGAGCTTGACGAGGGCGTTTCCGAAGATTGCCCGGCGGAGCACCTTGATAGCGAACATCCGCTGTACGTGCTCTACACATCGGGAACGACAGGCAAGCCGAAAGGCATCGTACACACCACCGGCGGGTACCTGTTGCAGACCACGATGACCATGAAATGGGTGTTCGACCTGCGCGATTCGGACACGTACTGGTGCACCGCGGATATCGGTTGGGTAACCGGCCACAGCTACATCGTCTATGGACCGCTCTCCGCCGGCGCCACCAGCATGATGTACGAAGGCGCGCCGGATTTTCCTCACCCCGACCGTTTCTGGCGCCTGATCGAAAAATATCGCGTCAACATCTTCTATACCTCGCCGACGGCCATCCGGGCCTTCATCAAGCAGGGCGACCAATGGCCCAAGGCGCACGATATGTCGAGCCTGCGCCTGCTCGGGTCGGTAGGTGAGCCGATCAACCCGGCGGCATGGGAGTGGTATTACCGGACGATCGGCAAGGAACGCTGCCCTATCGTGGACACGTGGTGGCAGACGGAGACCGGCGCCATCATGATCGCACCGATGCCCGGCGCGGTCCCGCTGAAGCCCGGATCGGGCACCCTGCCTATGCCCGGCGTGCTCGTGGACGTTGTGGATCTGATGGGCAAGCCGGTCGCGGCCAACCAGGAAGGCTTCCTGATTATCAAGCGGCCGTGGCCGAGCATCGCGCGCACGCTGTGGCGCGATCCCGATCGCTACCGCCAGAATTATTGGGAGCGAATCGAAGGCGTGTACCTCGCCGGCGATGCCGCGCGACGGGATGAAGACGGATATTACTGGATTCTGGGCCGCGTCGATGACGTGATGAACGTCAGCGGTCATCGCCTGAGCACCATGGAAGTGGAGTCGGCGCTGGTAAAACACCCGGCCGTGGCGGAAGCGGCGGTAGTCGGCAAACCGCACGAGATCACGGGCCAGTCGGTAGCGTGCTTCGTGACGCTGAAGAAGGGAAACTGGAATCACACCGAACTCAACGAGGAACTCCGCAGGTGGGTGGCACATGAAATCGGCAGCTTCGCCAAGCCCGAGCAGATCCGCTTCACCGATGCGCTGCCCAAGACGCGGAGCGGCAAGATCATGCGGCGCTTGCTGCGCGAGATCGTAACCTCGAATACCGTGGTGGGCGACGTGACCACCTTGGAGGACCTGTCGGTAGTGACGAAGCTCGCGGCGCAGCACGATGAAGAATAGCCGTGGCGTTCCCCCGGCAAATTTACGCGAATCGTAACATCGACGGCCAAAATTGCGCCCAACGTGCGCGCGCTCACTGAAAAATCAACCTCGTTTTGCGATGCTGGGCTTCAGCGAGGTTCAGCATGGCAGCCCAACCGTCACCCTTTTCCAGGAAGCAACAACGCCGCCGAAACGAACAAGCGGCGCAGCCGGCCCAATCCGTAATCCCGCGCGAGGAACAAATCCGGCAGCGGGCGTACGAGATCTATCTGCAGCGCGGCGAATTGCCGGGCTCGGAGATCGAAGACTGGCTGCAGGCCGAGTCCGAAGTGGCCGATACGAAGGAAAAATAGCGCTCGCCTTTCCCCACACCGTGTTTGCCCATACTTTGCCCATGAAATTGCACCCTCCGCGCCAGGGAGGATGCTATGAGAAATTTCCTGCTGTTATGTTGCGGCGCTGCCGTATTGCTTTCGATTTCCTGCCGGACAAATGAGTCTCCCGAAAAGCAGGTGGACGATGCCGAAATCGCCGCTCAGGTGAAGTCCAAACTGGCTAGCGACGTCGGTCTTTCCACCGTTACCAACATATCGGTGAACTCTACCAATGGAGTTGTCACGCTTTCGGGCCAGGTGGACAATGCCGGTAAGAAAGCCAAGGCGGAGGCAATCGCCAAGGGCGTTCCAAAAGTGGTCCGTGTCATCAATAACATTCAAGTGGCGACTTCCGCCGTTCGCCCAAACGATTTTCGGTTTCTTGCCCTCGTGAGGATCGATACATGGGCCGGGCGGAGTGGTCCCTGTGTTGCACATCCAACGGGAGCATGAACGAGAGAAAACAACCGCGACGAGCGAGCACACTGCTGTTGGGCATCTTGTTGGTCGGCACTGGCACCGCCTGGGGGCAGGATGACGCCAACCGTGCGGTCCAACCGGTGCCACACGCTACCACCCGCGAAAAACTGGCCCAGCTCACGCAGACCGAACGCGCGCGCGAGTACGTGAAAGAGCTTTTCAATCCGCTGTCGGTCGTTGAAAGCTCGGCGAGCGCAGGTTGGGGGCTATTGCGTGACCGGCCGCACGAGTGGGGCGAGGGGGGCGCCGGATTCGGCCGGCGATTCGCAAGTTCGTACGGGCAACACATCGTTGAAGATACGCTGAAGTTCGGCCTCGCCAACGCGCTGCATGAAGATAATCGCTACATTCGCAGTGGACGTACCCGATTCGGACCTCGGCTGGTGTACGCCCTCGAAATGACCCTGCAATCCCGGGATCAGGACGGCAATCGCCAGGTATCCTACTCAAAAATCGGCTCGCTCGCCGGCTCTTCGCTGATTTCCCGGCTCTGGCAGCCTCCCAGCACAGGGTCAGCCGGCGATGGCGCGGTGAGTTTCGGAGTCTCTGTCGCCTTCGCGGCAAGTCTGAACGTAGTGCGCGAATTCCTGCCCCGCGCCATGTTTCTACACCGCTAACCGGGGGAACGACCATTGAAACCCTGGCTTGATCTGCTCCGGCCGCATCGGAAGATGCTGGCGTTCGGCTTTTTGGCTGCCATTGGCGAATCGCTGGCAGACGTGGCGCAGCCCTGGCCGCTCAAAGTGGTTCTCGATAGCGTTCTGCATCATCAATCGCTGCATGGACACGGATGGCTGAACCGGCTGGTATTTGACTCCGTCGGAACCAACAAATGGGCCATTCTGGAACTGGCGGCGCTGGCGGCGCTGGTGATCGCCATCGTAGGCGCCGCCTGTTCGTACATCGAGAACTACCTGACCCTCAGCATGGGACAGTGGGTTTCGCACGACCAGCGCCTCACCGTCTATTCGCATGTCCAACGGCTCTCTCTCGCGTATCACGACAACAAGCGGACCGGCGACCTGATCAGCCGCGTCACCAGCGACATCGATGCCGTCCGCAGTTTCCTCACCTCGGGCCTTCTCGACGGCCTGATCGACGTGCTCACGCTGGTGGGCATGATCGGCGTAATGCTGTACATTAACTGGCGCTTCACGCTGGTCGCGCTGTCGGTGGCGCCGGTGTTGTTCGCGGTGGTTTATTCCTATACCCGCAGAATCAAAAAAGCGTCACGGGAGGTGCGCAAGAAGGAAGGCGAGATGGTGTCGGTGATGCAGGAAGTGCTCGGCGCCATCCGCGTGGTGAAAGCGTTCGCGCGGGAGGATTACGAGCAGAAGCGCCTGCGCGAGGAGAGCCTGGAAAGCGTCGAGGCAGCGCTGCGGGCACGAACCTTGAAGGCCAAGCTTACACCCCTGGTAGAAGTGATTGTGGCCTTTGGGACCGCCGCGGTTTTGTGGTTCGGAGCGCGCATGGTGCTCACCGGCCAGCTTTCCGAAGGCTCTATGGTGGCGTTCATTCTGTATCTGTCAAAAATGTACAAACCCATGCAGGATTTGTCTAAGATGACGGACTCCTATTCCAAAGCGGCTGTCGGGCTGGAGCGCATCCAGGAGGTCCTCGAAACCAATCGGGCGGTGGCCGACATGCCAGGCGCGCGCCAGGCTCCGCGCCTGGAAGGCCGCATCGAACTCGACGACGTGTCTTTTCACTACGACGAGGAATCTCCCATTCTCCGGAACGTAAACCTCCGCATCGAGCGCGGGCAAATCGCCGCTCTCGTGGGAAGAACCGGGGCCGGCAAGAGCACTCTCATCAGCCTCATTCCCCGCTTCTACGACCCGGTCTCGGGCACCGTTAAAATCGACGGCCAGGACGTCCGACGGTACACGCAGAAATCCCTCCGCCAGCAGATCAGCCTCGTCCTGCAGGAAACCGTCCTCTTCCACGTGCCCATTTGGGCGAACATCGCGTACGGCAAGCCGAATGCCACGAAAACGGAAATTCTGCGCGCCGCCGAATTCGCGAACGCCCACGAGTTCATCGCCAATATGCCCGATGGCTACGACACCGTGGTTGGCGAACGCGGTGTCACGCTTTCGGGCGGCCAGCGGCAACGCATCGCGATTGCCCGCGCGGTGATCCGCGACAGCCCCATCCTGATACTCGACGAGCCCACCACCGGGCTCGATGCCGAATCGGAAAAGCTGGTCTTCGAAGCGCTCGATCGCCTGATCGAGGGCCGTACCGCGGTGGTGATCGCGCACCGGTTCGATACCATCCGCCGCGCTAATGTGATCTTCGTACTGGAAAACGGCCAGATCGCCGCGCGTGGCACCCATGACGAACTGATCCAGCACGAAGGTCTGTACTCCCATCTTTACGAACTGCAATTCCGCGGTGGTGAGGGTGTGCTCAACTCATGACCCCGGATTGTGTCCATTCGTACCGGACGAAACGGCACTCCGCATGCACTGACAACTCGGGGAGGCGAAAGGAGCCGTTTTGTGAAGCTGCTGATCCAGCCGGAAGAAGGAGTGATGCCTCTGGTCAAGGCAATTGCCAGCGCGCGGAGGAGCGTTCACATCGCGATCTTCCGTTTCGACCAGCGCGAGATCGAAAGGGCTTTGGCCAATGCCGTGAGTCGCGGGGTATCGGTGTATGCCCTCATCGCTCACACCAATCGCGCCGGCGAAGAAAGCTTGCGCAAACTGGAACTTCGACTGTTGGCCGCCGGTGTGACAGTGGCCCGCACCGCCGATGACCTGATTCGTTACCACGGCAAGTGGATGGTTATCGATGGTCAGGAATTGCACGTTCTGGCCTTCAATTTCACTCACCAGGACATCGAGCACAGCCGCAGCTTCGGCGTGATGACGAAGAACCGCGAAGCCATCCGCGAAGCGCAACGCTTGTTCGAGTGCGACACCGCGCGCCAGCCCTTCGAAACATCGTCCAGCAGCTTGCTGGTGAGCCCGCTGAACGCGCGGCATGAACTGGCGCGATTCATCCAGGCCGCCAAAAAGCAGCTCATCGTGTACGATCCGAAAGTAAGCGACCGTCCCATGATCCGGCTGCTGGCGGAAAGAGCTAAGGCCGGCGTTGACGTGCGAATTATCGGACGCGTTTCGGGAAGGCCGGCCGGAGTCGCGGTTCGCAAGCTTACCAACCACCGCCTGCACACCCGTTCCATGGTTCGGGATGGAAGCTGGGTGTTTGTCGGGAGCCAGAGCTTGCGCGGAATGGAACTCGATGAGCGCCGCGAAGTGGGGCTGATCTTCCGCGACGCGCACATTGCGCACAAAGTGCGCGAGACTTTCGAGGAGGACTGGGAGGCCGCGGAGCAGATGCCCGAGCAACCCGAGTTCGAGCCTCTGCCGACCGACTTGATCGCCAAGAAAGTGGCGAAGGCGGTGAGCAAGGAACTGCCTCCCGTAGCGCCTCTCCTGGACGGCGCGGTGCAGGAACTGGTGGGTGGACTCGAGGAAGTCGACCTGATTCCGGAGGAAGTCCAGCAGATCGTCAAAGGCGTGGTGAAGGAAGCCGTCAAGGAAGTTGTCAAAGATGTGCTCGAAGAAGCGGTGATCAAGACTCGCGGCGCCGCAAGCGATGCCGCCTGAACAAGGGGTGTTAAACTGGGGCCGGAACTATGCTCGGACGAAGAATTCCATTATTGACGGTATGTTTGATAGCCTGCCTCACCGCGGGACTTTCCCTCGGCGACAGTAACAAAGTAAGAGTTAAAAAGCCGCCCGTCCAACCCTCCGGGAAGGCTGTGCTTTGGACCGATCCCGGCAACATCTCCACCCGCGACCTGCTTCATGGATCGGGCGGTGCCGATCATGTTCCGCGTGGACCTTTCACGTTCGACAAAGAAGACCTGGCGGGTACCAGCCCCAAATTCTCCGTCAAAGACGCCAACGGAGTGAAGTGGAAAGTGAAGATGGGGGTCGAGGCGCGGCCGGAAACCGCCGCCACCCGCATCGTGTGGTCGGTTGGGTACTACACCACAGAAGATTATTTCCTTCCCGAAATACAAGTGCAGGGGTTGCCCGCGCGCTTGCATCGCGGCCAGAAATTAGTTGGCCCGAATGGCGCCATCCAGAATGTCAGGCTGAAACGCGACGATGGCAAAAAGCTGGGCACTTGGGAATGGGAAAATAGTCCGTTCGACGGCTCGCGCGAGTTTAATGGCCTCCGCGTCATGATGGCGCTCATCAACAACTGGGACCTCAAAGATGAAAACAACGCCGTCTACGAGATCAACGGCCTGAATGTGTACCTGGTGAGCGATCTCGGCGCGAGTTTCGGGTGCCCTGGCCGCTGTTGGCCGACCACTCATGCCAAGGGAGATCCCGAAGAGTACAGCGAATCGAAATTCATCAAGAGGTCCACGCCCGAAGCTGTCTGGTTCGAGGCGCCTGGCCGGCCGGGATTCCTCCGGCTGGGCGATCCAAAAGAGTACATGATGCGCGTGCACCTCGAGTGGATCGGCCAAAATATTCCGCGCGCCGACGCCAAATGGATCGGCAGTCTGCTCGCGCATCTCTCGCCCGATCAGCTTCGCGACGCTTTCCGCGCGGCAGGATACCAATCCCAGGACATCGATGAATTCGTCCAGGTGTTGACGAGCCGCATCGCGGAACTCAATGCGCTTTAATGGCGCCTTTCCAGCTTACCGATTCTCCTCTGGCCCGGTCCGCCCCAGCGTATCGTAAAGCGGCTGCGCGGGCTTCACTACCGGACCCTCATTGGCCACCGATAGCGCCATTATCTTGACATTGCCGTCCTGGGGCAATGTAAGTGTCTTCGCGCCGGCCGGCAAATCGATGGCATAGGCGAATAAATACGAGTACTGGTATGGCTCGTTCAAACCATCCGCGGTGTGATGGTGCGAACAATACCATGCCACATCCGCCGGTTTAATATAACCGGGCGTCAAACCAACGTAGTCATCGGGATAACGAGGTTCGCTGCGGCCGTTCGTCGGATTGACCGGGGGCCACACTGCGTGATTTGCGGAAATTGCCCAATCGTGCACCGGCATCTTCCACAAGCGTTTGTCCCACTGGCCGATGAATCCGCCCCAGTCTTCGATTGTCAATTCGACCGGCTTGTCGCCGGCTTTGAAGGTTGCGCTGTGATCGCCGCCTGAAGAGGCCGCAAGCACGTACACGCGGTTGAACTGGCCCTCAGGCAGTTGGATCGTCTGCCCTTTGGCCGTCACCGCATCGAGCTTCCCGGTTCCGGCCGGCGCGAGATGGAATGTCACCGGCCCGAAGTCGATCGATGGGGGCAGCATTTCGGCCGGAATCGCATTACCCTTGCCGTCGAATCCGCCCGCGGTTTTAGTATCGTCATTGCTCGAAACCGCCAGATCGTACGTCAGCGCGACGGGCTTTTCGCTATCCGTCGCGGCTTTAGCCGCCGATGGTGCGATCTTCAGCGCAAAAGTGCGCGGCTGATAGCCCGTGAAGTTCGTCACCAAGGCGCCGCCCGAGATGGTCGGACTGCCGCTGAGCGGCAGCTCCTGGCCATTGACTTCGCGCGCTTCCTGGATCGCGCCGGCGAATTTCACCACCACGTGCTCTTGCGGGCGGCCGTCCATTTCCACCATGCGAAGAATCACTTCGTTGCTCAGTTCGGCCTTCTTGAGCGCCATGATCTGAATGCGCGGATTGCTCACCGTCACCAGCGAGAACCGCTTGCCGAGCGCGCCCTCGTGCTTCGGCGATTCGAACGCCATGAGCGGCTGGTTCAGACGATAGCCTTGCCAATCGGTCTCTCCGTCGTGCCAATCCCCGCGGTGGCCCGCGAGCCCGAAAACGATATCGTGATGGCCCCAATCCTGGTTGGCCTGGTCGGTATAGTTGCTGTCCACGCCGGGCGAACGCAACAGGGTAAGCCGGAGCGTATTGTTGTTCGGCTTGTCGGACCCGTTCTTGCAGTCGGTGAGAATCGTCGCGCCGAATGCGCCTGTATGGTCGGTAAGGTCGATCCATTGGTGCGAGGCGACTTCGAACTGCCGCTCCGCGGCGTTCGGACGGCGCACCGTTCCAAGCCCCCAATTGTAAGTAGCGTCCTCATTATTCGCCGCCAGCGGGAAAGTGGCTTTCAGATTCGCGTAGAGCGTCCGCCAGTCGACCGCTTCGCCGAACTCGACGCGATTGCCGGCGTCGCCCGCGGAAAGGCTCACCGTAGAGACAAAGTGCGACCCCTCGGCATCGGTGCGCGTGATTTCCACCGTGACCCGCGCCGCGCCGTTCTCTTTGATCCGCGCTCTGGCCCCCCGGACAAACGCGCGCGGCGGCGCCTGTTCCTGGTCGAAATCCATGTTCCAGGCTGGCCATTGCGCCGGGTGGTCGCTCGAAATCGCTAGCCGGATCGGAGCGGAGAGCAGTTCGCGGCCGAGCGCTTTATCGAAAATGCTGGCCACATCGCCGTTGTTGTCGAACGTCAGGCGGTAGCGATCGTTCTCGAGCGAGGTGGGGGCGGCATTCGGCGCGACGCCGCGCCCGCCGCGGCCGAAGGCCCGAACATTCGCTTTGAGCGTCGAGGGCATGGCTTCCGCCGCCGGCTCGACATCATAAACGGCATACCCTACCGAGGGCGCCTTAGCGACGAACACCACCTTGTCGCCCTCGACCTGCGCTGGCGTCTGCTTGCCATCGGGTCCGGTGACGCGCACTCCCTTGGTCCCCGCGGGCAGAGCGACATTGGCCTCCACCACGTCCTCGCGCTCGATGTTCAGTGGATTGTAGACCACAATCGCCGTGCCGGCTGCCCGCGTGTCGAGCGCCGATGCGACGTCCTGAGTTGCGTCCGTCAGCACGCCGGCGAACTGATTCATGGCGATGACGTCGTCATTCCAGGCAAACTCGTACGCGCCCGGAGTCGCCGTGCCGGCGGCGGTATCGTGGAAGTGGCCGCCCATGACGAGCGTCCACGCGTCATTGAGCCTCTTCTGCGGATACGGACGCCCGGAACGCAGCCAGGAAGCCGCGATCGACGCTTTCTCTGCGGCGTCCGCCAGCAGTTCGTTCTTGCGATTCCAGCGCTTGTGATAGGCCTCGGAAGTGAGCGATCCGGCAGAGTGATTGATCAGCTCGAGATCCCCCTTCCAACGCGGCATCCTCGAGGTCATGCCGGGCTTGATGTCGAGGAACATCTGGTCGGCCGTCGCCGGAATGACGGTGAGCGGACCATCGCCCACTTTGACCGGCGGTCCCGCCGGCGGAGGAGGGGCCGCATTGCCGCGCCCTCCGCGTGGGGCAGGAGTTGGCAGAACGGTCTGGCTCTTCGTGACCATCGCCTCCAGCATGCGCGCGGTATATTCCTGGGTCGCTCCGCCCGTGTCGCCCGTGCCCACGTAATGATAGTCGGCGTAGACGCCGGTCACCTCGCCATCCAACTGCACGCGCTTCACCCAATTCTGCTCCCGCGAGCCGGCGGGAGGTTCCTTGCTGAGATCTGTCGTGATGTTGCTGCCATAGTCCTCGGGGTTGAGCGCGGCGATGATGGTCGCCC
>Ga0335073_10003836_pt1 | contig 20995 bp, 17 predicted proteins | sample Lox_Sample_22_FD_207093 | JGI IMG/M metagenome (GOLD analysis project Ga0335073, IMG submission 207093) | Soil microbial communities from Loxahatchee National Wildlife Refuge, Florida, United States - Lox_Sample_2.2 | ecosystem: Environmental > Terrestrial > Soil > Wetlands | place: USA...
CGAGCTGGCCGTGCTGCTCGGCAAAAAGCTGCGCGTCAAGGTTGCCACGCTCTCCCAAATTTCCGACCTGCTCAAGAAAACCGAGCAGTCCCAGCGCGTGCTCGAAGAAGTCACCGAAGGCTTCACGCTGGACGTCATCGGCGAAGAAGAAAATCCCGACGAAACGCTGTCCATCGACAAACTCAGCGCGGCCGATTCCGACATCGCGCCGGTCATCAAGCTGGTCGATACCACCATCTTCAACGCGCTCGAACGCCGCGCCAGTGACATTCACATCGAAACGCGCGACCAGGAAGTGGCCATCAAATACCGCATCGACGGCGTGCTGCACTACGCCATGCCGCCCATTTCGAAGGATTGGCATTCGACCATCATTTCGCGCATCAAAGTGATGAGCGAGCTCGACATCGCCGAACGCCGCATCCCGCAGGACGGCCGTTTCCGGGTGCGCTATAAAAATCGCCTGATCGATTTCCGCGTCTCCATCATGCCCACCATTCACGGCGAAGACGCCGTGCTCCGCGTGCTCGATAAAGAGTCGATGAGCGAAAAATTTTCCAAGCTTTCGCTGGACGTGGTCGGATTCGCGGACGCCGATCTGCTCAAGTTCCGCCGCTACATCAAGGAGCCGTACGGGATGGTGCTGGTGACCGGTCCCACCGGCTCCGGAAAAACCACCACGCTCTACGCCGCGGTCAGCGAAATTAAAAACGACGAAGACAAGATCATCACCATCGAAGATCCCGTTGAATATCAGATCAAGGGCATCACCCAGATCCCGGTCAACGAGAAAAAAGGCCTGACCTTCGCCCGCGGCCTGCGCTCGATCCTGCGCCACGACCCGGATAAGATCATGGTCGGCGAAATTCGCGACCAGGAAACCGCGCAGATTGCCATCAACGCGGCGCTCACCGGCCATCTGGTGTTCACGACCGTTCACGCCAATAATGTTTTGGATGTCCTCGGGCGATTCTTGAACATGGGGGTCGAGCCGTACAACTTCGTTTCCGCGCTGAACTGCATTCTGGCGCAAAGACTGGTCCGCGTGATCTGTCCGCATTGCAAAAAGCCGGTCGAGGTTTCCGACGAATTGCTGATCGAGAGCGGAATGAATCCGGACGAATGGCGCGACGTGACGTTTTATGAAGGCGTGGGCTGTTTCGAATGCGGCGGAACGGGATTCCGCGGCCGCAGCGCGATTCATGAGCTGCTTGATTTAACCGAGCAGATCCGCGAAGCGATTTTAAGCAAGCGTCCGGCGTCGGAAATCCGCCGGATGGCGCGCGAAGAAGGAATGACCTTCCTGCGCGAATCGGCTCTGGCGAAAGCGAGAACCGGCGTGACCACGTTAAAAGAGATCAACAAGGTGACGTTTATCGAAGGATAGGGGTATTCCGCGGCGCACGCACTCCTGCGCGCCACGCCAACCAAAATGTCGTTTCTGAACAAAATCACCCGGCTGGTCAAGGACCCTCCCCCCAACCATCGCTTCGAGCTTTCCCCCGCCGGCCTCGCCTTCGCCCGCGGCACCCACACCGCCTTCCAGCCCTTCGAGCCGGGCACGCTGGTCCCTTCGCCGGTCGAGGACAATCTCCTCCGCGCCGACGTGATCGGCTCCGCCATTACCGCGCTCGCGCCGTCCGCCGGTTCCAAAAAACGCCGGCCCGCCGCGGTGATTCTGCCCGATTACGCCGCGCGCGTCTCCGTGCTCGATTTCGACTCGTTCCCCTCGGCTCCGGAAGAGCAGCTTTCGCTGGTGCGCTTCCGCTTCAAAAAAACCATTCCCTTCGATATTGATTCAGCCGCCGTGGGCTATTTCGTCCAGCCCCCGGCCGGGAAAAAGAAGATCGACGTTGTGGCGGTCATCGTCGCCGTCGAAGTGATGGCCCGCTACGAGGCGCTGTTCCGCGCCGCCGGATTCCATCCCGGGTTGATCACCACCTCCACGCTAGCCGCGCTGAATCTCTATCACGGCGAGGGTATCGCGGTTTTCGCCAAACTCTGCGGCCGCGTGCTCACCGTCGCCATCATCTCCGGAGAAACGATCAAGCTGTTCCGCTGCGTTACCCTGGAAGAAGCAAGCGAGGAAGAAATTTTAAGCGTGCTGCACCCCACCTTCGCCTACGTCGAAGACGAATTGAGCGCGCCGGTGAAAAAGCTTATTTTCTGCGGGATGCCGCTCGAAGCCGCGCGCGGATTGAACTGCGAGGCGGAGCCTTTGCGCAGCCGCTTCGGCGCGCCGGGCCCCTACGATGCCGGGCTGCTCGGCTATCTGGAATCGGTCGAGAGCTGAATGCGCATCCCCATCAATATTTCGAGCGAGCCGTTCCGCCAGGATCGTCCGATGCTGGTCCTCTCCGGCGTTTGCGCGGTGCTGTTGAGCGGCCTGCTGTGCATGCTGATTTTCCTGATCGTCAACGAGCGCGCGCGGGCCAAGGAAAATCGCGTGGCGGTCGATCGCGTGAACACGCAACTGCGCGCCATCGCGGCCGAGCAGGCCAAGGTTGACGCCTTTCTGCATCAGCCGGCCAACGCCGTGGTGCTCGAACGCAGCCTGCTGTTGAACGAGCTGATCGAGCGCAAATCGGTGAGCTGGACCAAAATTTTCGCCGATCTCGAAAGCGTGTTGCCCATCAACGTGCGCCTGATTTCGGTGCGCCTGCCGAACATCAATTCGCGCAACGAAGTGATGCTCGATATGGTGGTCGGGGCCAAAGACCCGGTCGCGGTGATCGGATTTTTGAAAAAACTCGAAGAATCGCCGCTGTTCGGCCCGGCGGAGACGCACAGCTCCCTGCCGCCCTCTCAAAACGAGCCGCTGTATCGCTATCGCGTGACGGTGAACTATGCCCAGAAGCTGTGAATTTTTGGGCGTGGGCGTACGGCCGCGCCCGGTTAAAAATGCGGCGCCGCCCTTACAGGCGTGTCTTTCCGCAGGGGCCAGCCGTGAAAAATCGGAATTTAACCCCGCCGTTACCGGTGGGGCTTTACACGCTCGATGGTCATCGATCGTTGAGAAAGCCCCGGCAGTTGTGCCGGGATTGGACGGCGGAGTTTTCGCGCAGATTCGTGAGCGCAGCGGTCGGAATTATGCCTAAACTCGGCGATCCGCAATTCTTCGTCCGCGTCATTCTCGGCGTGCTGGTCGCCGCCAACCTCATCGCCGCGGGACTGGTTCTGTTCCCTCCCGGCGGATCGGCCGAAGAACTCGACCAGGAGTTGACCACCCTGCGCGCCCAGCTCGCCGAGCAGAAGGAGCGTCTGGCCCAAACCAGGCAGCACGCCTCGGCTGTCGATAAAGGCCGCGACCAAGGTGACCAGTTTCTTTCGCAATATTTCCTGCCGCTGCGCACTTCTTATTCGACGCTGCTCGACGATCTGCAACAGGCCGCCGGCCAGACCAAAATCAAGGCGAAGGACACCTCTTTTTCGCAGGAGCCGATCGAAGGCACCGACATTTTGAAAATGATCAGCATCACCGCGGCCTACGAAGGAAAATACGAAGACGTGATGCAGTTGGTGCACAAAATCGATCAGTCGAAGAATCTGCTGATTCTCGAATCGCTCAGTGCCGCGCCGCAGGCCAACACCGATATTCTCACCGTCAGCCTGAAGCTCGACACCTTCGTCCGCGACGACGGCTCGGGAGGCGAATAAGTGCAGTTTCTTCCCTCCAACATCGGCGCGGAGCCGAAAAAAGTGGCGATGCTCGCCGGTTTTCTCGCCGTCGCCGGAATCGTGTGGTGGTTCAATAGCGGCTCCACGGCCACGACGCCGTACACTCCGCAAAAAACGCCGGCTCTTTCCGGCGGTCCCGTGGCGCCGGTCAGAACCGTCGCGCCGCGCCCGCCGAGCTACATCGGAATCCGGCCGATGGACGATTTCAAGCCGTCGCTGAAACCTCCCGAAGGCATCGACATCAGCAAAATCGATCCCACGCTGAAGCTGGAGCTTCTGGCCAAGCTGAACCAGGTCGGCCTCGACCTGGGCACGCGCGGCAGCGTGTTCGACTGGGGCAAAGCTCCGCCGCCTCCGCCGCCTCCGGCGGTTAAGATTCCCGTCGGCGCGCTGGCCGCGGCCGCGCTGAACAAGAAAGCCGATCCGCCCGGTCCGCCGAAGCCTCCGGCGCCGCCGCCACCACCGCCGATTCCGCTGAAATTCTACGGATTTTCCTCACGCAGCGGCGCCAAGCGTGCCTTTTTCCTGGATGGCGACGATATTGACGTCGCCGGAGAAAACGAAATCATTAAAAATCGCTACAAAGTGATCAAAATCGGGGTCAATTCGGTAGAAATGGAAGACCTGAATTACAAACACCAGCAAACCCTGCCGCTGATCGCGGAGCTGGCCGGATGAAACCGCCGGCGGCACTTTCGAATGCAGCCCCGCCAGAGATGGCCAGGGCGGGACGCACAGACTGCTCTGTCCCCGCCGGTGAGTTATTCATGCCGCGTGCGACCATCGCCGTGGACCGTCCCCTTTTTCGACACTCTGCTAGAAGCTCCGAGCGCGGATTCGCCCTCCTGCTGGTCTTCCTGATGGCCGCCGCCATCGCCATCATGCTGTACCAGCAGATGCCCCGCGTGGCCTTTGAAGCGCAGCGCGATAAAGAAGCGCTGCTGGTCGATCGCGGCCAGCAATACGTCCGCGGCATCCGCAATTATTTCGTCAAGTTCAAAAAATATCCCTCCAAACTCGAGGATCTCGAAAGCACCGACAACATTCGTTTCCTGCGCCGCCGCTACATCGATCCGATGACCGGCACCACCGACTGGCGTCTGATTCACGTCAACGCCATGGGCCAGTTGACCGATTCTTTGGTCACGCCGCTCAATCCCTCCGGCGCATCGGGCGCATCGGGCGCTTCCGGCGCAAGCGGCGGATCCGGTGGAAGCGGCGCCCTCGGCGGATCGTCGACTTTCGGCCCCGGCGGATTCACCACCACCCAAGCCGCGCCCACCGGACCCAGCGGACCGCCGCAATTGAACCCCATGGCCATGCGCCGTCCGAGCGACAACCCCATCGACGGAGGGCCCGCAGGCAGCACCACTTCCGCCGCGGTCGATCCCAACGATCCGCGCTATTGGCCGCCGATTACGCTTGCGCCGTCCGGTGCGAGCGGCCCATCCGGTCCGCAATATCCGGGAACGCAGCAAGCCCAATTCCCCGGTCAGCAACTCCCCGGACAGCAGCCCGGACAACCGACCATCCCCGGCATGCCCGGCTCCATTCCGCAACAGATGCCCGGCCAAATGCCCAGCCAGACCGGTCAAACGCCGACGAATCCCTCCCAGCCCGGATTCAATCCGCAGATGCCCGGACAGCAAACCTTCCCGTTCCAGACCCCGCCTTCCGCCGCTCCGGGATTTCCCACGCCGCAAGGCACCGCGACCACGGCGGCGAACCCGATCGCGGGCATGATCACCAACTCGCTCACCAACCCGCAGCAGAGCACCATCGGGACGGTCAGCCAGAACAATAATATGATGGGCGGAGGCTTGGCCGGCGTCGCCACCACGTTTAAAGGTCCCAGCATCCGCGTCTACAACAAGCAGCAGAAATATCAGCTCTGGGAATTCATCTTCGACCTGAAAAGCCTCACCGCGCAGCCCAACATGCCGCAGGCGCAGCCGCAGCAGCAACAGCAGAACGGCCAGGGCGCCTTCCCGAACACCACGCAGACTCCCGCGCCGGGCGCCACACCCACGCCACCGAACCCTAACCAGTAGCCTCCGGTTGACCATCCGCACGCGATTCGTTTAACCTACAGCTTCGTATGCTGAAACCGACCATTTTCCGCGAATATGACATTCGCGGCGTCGCCGAAACCGAGCTTCAGAGCCCTGATGTGATCGATCTCGGGCGCGGGATCGGGACGCTGATCCAGCGGGTCGCCGGCAGGCGCGTCAATTTGGGCCGCGATTGCCGTTTGAGCTCGCCGCGCTTGCACGATGCGCTCGCCGAAGGGCTCCTCGAGTGCGGCTGCGACGTCACCGATATCGGCGTGACTCCGACGCCGCTCCTTTATTATTCGGCGGTGCATTTCCAATCCGACGGCGCGGTGATGATCACCGGCAGCCATAATCCCAGCGAGTTTAACGGATTCAAAACGGTCACCAGCGCCAGCTCGATCTACGGCCAGCAAATTCAGGAAATTCGCCGGATCATCGAAACACAGGATTTCGCAAAAGGCCATGGCAGCCTGCGCCAGGTGGACGTGACCGGTCCCTATATCGACGAAATCGCCGCGCAATTTCATTTCGGCCGGCGGATAAAAATCGTCGCCGACGCGGGCAACGGAACCGCCGGCCCGGTGATGCATCGCCTGCTGGCCCGGCTGAACGTGGAGGTGACCGAACTGTTTTTCGAAATGGATGGCCGCTTCCCGAACCATCATCCCGATCCGACCGTTCCCGAAAATCTCCACGCGTTGCGCGAGGCCGTGAAAGCGCAGCACGCGGATCTGGGAATCGCCTTCGACGGCGACGCGGACCGCATCGGAGCCATCGACGAGAACGGCAACGTGATCTACGGCGATATGCTGCTGCTGATCTACGGCCGCGAAATTTTGTCGCGCAAACCGGGGGCGACCTTCATCGGCGAAGTGAAATGTTCGCAGGTGATGTATGACGAGCTGAATCGGCTGGGCGGCCATCCGATCATGTATAAGACCGGCCATTCGCTGATCAAAACAAAAATGAAGCAGGAGCACGCCGAACTGGCCGGCGAAATGTCGGGCCACATGTTCTTTGCCGACCGCTATCACGGCTACGACGATGCGCTGTACGCGGCCTGCCGGCTGATCGAAATCGTCGCGGCCAGCGGGCAGCCGGTTTCGGCGCAGCTGGCCGGCGTGCCGAAAACGGTCAGCACTCCGGAGATTCGCGTCGATTGCCCGGATGAAGAGAAATTTCACGTGGTCGCCCGCGTGGCGGAGCGGATGCGCGCCGCGCACCCGGTGATCGACGTCGACGGCGTCCGCGTGTTGTTCGAACGCGGCTGGGGATTGCTGCGCGCCTCCAACACGCAGCCCGTCCTGGTGATGCGATTCGAAGCGTCCACGCCGGAGCTGCTGGCCGAGTATCGGGGCGAGATGGAAGCGGCTCTCACGCGCCTGCGCTGTGCCGAGCCCGGCCGTTGAACCGCTCCCTCGGTCTAGTACGAAACTCTAACCGGACCATCACTTTTGGTTCTGGTTACCCCGCGCCGGAATGGCGATGCTAAGTTGTATGAAAAATCGTCAAATTTCGGCGTTTGGGTGTTTTTTGCTCCTGCTTGCGCCCATGAGCAAAGCCGGCACCATCCTGGACTTCAACTTCAACTCGCTTTCGAGCGGCGCAACGGCGAGCCAAATCGCCGCCTACATGACCAACGCCTTGCAGGCCAGCGGCTGCACCGGTTGTTCGGTGACCGTCGAGGGCGCGGTCGCGGACCAGACCTACACCGCCGATGGCAACGTGGTTGGTCCGAGGGAGGGCAACCAGTATGACTCTCTAACTTTGGGAGACAGCAACGGCGCCACCAACTCGAATGGAACCTGGAATTCTTCGCACGATACGTTCATCGCCAATACCAGCGACAGCGGCGACCAGGTTTCGACCGAAATGTCGCTGATGTTCACCGGCTTGACCATCAGTTCGCTGAGTTTTGATTTCGAGATTTTTCCGGACATCAATTGTCCTTCGCTGAGCGATTGCGGCTCCCATGACTCCAATCTGCCCGATTTCGAACTGACGGCCGGCACCGGGACCATCGGCAGCGGCTCCGCCGTAACCGCGTTCGGGACCAATGGATTTGTCTATGGTGTCTTGCCGGGAACCACGAACGGAACCCTGAAAACGTCGCCCGACGGCAGCGACGAGCTGGCGCCGCAATATATCGGCGTTTCCGGCAACCTGGCCGTTTCGAACGTGACCGACCTGAACTTTGTCGACTGGCCGGCGACGATCGGAGTGGACAATCTGCAAATCAGCTACACGGCCGACGCACCGGAGCCGAACTCGCTGCTGCTGGCGGCGATTGGATTTGGTTTAATCGGGATCTCCCTGCGGCGGAAAAAAAGCTTGAGCTGATCACTCTCCGGGCACGCTTCCCTGCCATTTTTTTTTGGCCGCAATATGGCTGACAAACAAGCCGCCGGGCGTTTCGATATTGGGCTCTGCAGGCCAGAGATGCTGAGGGTTTAGCGCAACGACGTGCGCTGTGCTTCCTTGGAGCTGGTGTTCTCTACCGCTGGAGCTGTTGCATGGCGGGCGTGGCCGGAGCCTGGGACCAAATCTCCGCCAACGCTCGCTGAAAATTCCCGCCCAGAATCAGCCGGATCTGATCCGCGCTGTAATTCCGGCGGCGTAAACCCTCGGCAATATCGAAGATTTTCTTGGCCGGCTGGACGCCGGAAAGATCGAGATGAAGCAGCGGATCGTGCCCTTCCAGGTCCACGTCGCTGCCGATGCCCACATGTTCGACACCGGCAATACGCGCCGCGTGATCAATATGGTCGAAGAGATCGGCCATGGTCGCGACCCGATTGGCACGAACAAAAGGCCGGATCATGGTGATGCCGATGACCCCGCCGCCCGCGGACATTTTGCGGATCGCCACATCGCTCTTGCAGCGGCGGCTGCCGGGCACCAGCGCGCGGCAATTCGAATGCGTCACCAACACCGGCTTGCGCGATACGGAGAATGCATCGAGCGTGGTGCGATCACTGCAATGCGAAACGTCTACCGCCATGCCCACCTGGTTCATTCGGCGGATTATGGAGGCTCCGTACCCGGTCAGCCCCTCGTCCCTCGAATCCGAGCATCCACCGCCCAGCCGGTTGCTGTCGTAGGTGAGCTGCGAAACGCGCTGGCCAAGACGGTAGAAGAAATCGACGTCCTGCTCCGTGTGGAAATGCGCCGAGTTTTGCTGCCCCAGCAAAATTCCAATCATCCCCCGGGATTTAACGCCCTTCAGATCCTCAATCGTGTCGATGCGCTGAAACTGGTCGCGGTGGGCGGAGAGAAATACGTTCCAATTCGAAAGATCCCGGAGGGAAGACGCGCGCACGTCGGCCTCCTCGAATCCAACCGCCGGGTGGAACACCGTAATGCCGGACGCCTTGAGCCTTTGCAGGTCGCTCGCCTCGAAAGACGCGGGTTGTTGCGCCCAGCGCGTGAATTTCCGGTAATCGAGCGTCAGCAGTCCCAACATATCGATTACGGTAGCCGTGTGTACGATCTCGATGGTGAGCGAGGAATATTCGGCCGTCGTGCTGGCGAACAGGCGAAACCTGCCGCGATTGATCATCGGAGCGGCAAGCATCGAAGCACAACCGGAGAGGAGAGAACGGCGTGAAATCACAGGCGACGAAGAGTTAGTGTAGCATCCGGATGGCGGCCGATCGTACCCTCTTAACCCGGTTGCCGCTCCGCGGCGTCAGTGCTGTACAGGCGGCAGAACCACTCTCTCGAACTTGATTCCGGACAGGAATCCGTGGATCGCTTTGCTGCGCGCTATCGCACCGGGCACCTGAGGGATCACAAAGGCCGAAAAGGCAAGGTCGCGGTGGCGCCGGCTGTAATGCACCAGGCATGCTGCCGCATGCCGCGGCGTCATGATCCCGAAATCAGGAAAGACGCCGCGCTGAACGGCGCATAGTAGAAGTCGAGAATCTCGCGGACGAAGTCGGCACAGTTGCGAAACACAATGTTGAAGCGATTCCGGTTCGGGCGCGAATCGAGCATTCTGATCAGCTCCTCGTCCTGTTGCGCGGTCGTTTGGATGGTGAAGCCGTAAATCGTCCGCGCATAGGATTCGCCGAGCAGCTGCCTCCAGTCTCCTGACGGCGGACGGCCATTTTGATCCGGCGCGATTTCTTCCAGGTGCGCCCGGCGATAGGCGTCCTGAAGTCTGGCGGCCCCGTCGCGCGTGACGGTCGCGGGAATCCGGTCCTCGTGTTCCACGGCGTAGAAATAGGGGATCACCGGCATCGCCACCCAATCATAGGGGGGGATGCGGTGATACCGGCTGATGACGACTCCTGGTTCGCCGGCTACGCAGGAACGCAGGCGGGTGGGCGATGCGGCGCACGCGCGCGAAAGGTAGATCGCCGAATGCGCGGGATTCATGCTCCAAAATGCGCCAAAGGGCTCCTCCAAAAGGAGCGTCACGCCGGCGCGAGCGATACCCGCGCCTTGCAAAAGCAAGGCCGCTCGCAATAGGGAGGTGGTCCGCATTTCGCAAACCTTCGAATGAAGCTGCAATTTGTTTGCCGCATCTCACCGCCGCGAAGCGCTCCCCTCTTGCCGGGAGAATAACCGGAGAATCGTTCCTTGTTTGCATTAAATTCTTGCAACCCTTGACGATTTTACGTGCGAGAGTGCTTCCGGAACAGTCCAACGAGTGTGAGGTTTTCGCGAGGTTTTTTCTGGTTTCTTCTCGTCTCGCTGGCGGTGGCGCCGGTGGCGCAGGCGAGTGTCGCGCTGTTCCTCGAAGAGCCGTTCGGCGATTTCGGCGGCATGAATCCTACCGGACACGCCTCAATTTACCTGTCGCGAGTTTGCGCGGCGTCTCCGGTTTCCTTGCGCCGCTGCCGGCCCGGCGAAACCGGTGTGGTGTTGAGCCGCTATTATCGTGTCGACGGCTACGACTGGCTGGCGATTCCGCTGATTCCATACTTGTACGCGGTGGATCGCCCGGATCAGGTCCCGGCGCAGGTCGATCCGGCGCAGATTGCGCGGCTGCGCGACGCTTATCGGCGCAAATACCTGGAGCGGGTCGCGGCCGACGGTCCCGGGGGAACCATGCCGAAAGGCGACTGGATCCAACTGGTCGGCGCGGCCTACGATCGGACCATCTACAGTTTCGAACTGCCCACCACGCCCGCGCGGGACGAGCGATTCATCCGGGCATTCAATCGCCGGCACAACAAGAGCCACTTCAATCTTCTGTTCCACAACTGCGCGGACTTCGCGCGGAATGTGATCGATTTTTACTATCCAAGGCTGGTTCACCGCAGTCTGGTGGCGGACGTGGGAATCATGACGCCGAAGCAGGCCGCGAAGTGCCTGGTGCATTTCGCCAACAAACATCCTCGCCTGGAAATGACCAGTTTCGTGATTCCGCAGGTTCCCGGCACCGCACCGCGCAGCAAACCGGTACGCGGTGTTCTGGAGTCGATCTTGAAGTCCAAGAAGTACATTGTTCCCCTGGCTCCATTGGCCGTGCTGCATCCTTACTTCGGAGGAAGCCTCGCATTTGCCTGGCTTGAGGACGGCCATTTCAATCCGCGCCGCGTTGCCAGCGCCGATGATCCCGAGGCCCAGCCGGATACGATCGCCCAAGAACTGAAGGGGCAAAGCAGCGGGGGCAAAATCAGCGGACGCAGGTCGCTCAAATCTGCGATTGAACTGAAAACGCCGGCCAAAAACTGAGCACGCCCGGCGACCGATGGTACAATCGGGGTTACACACGCCGCTCGGGCGGCCGGCAGTTTTCATGATGTACCCCCTCCGCAACCTGTTTCTGCTTCCGCTGGTAATGCTCTGCGCCGATCTCTCCGCTTTTGCGAACGATTTGCGACTGCCGGCGACCGACATCGTGATCGGTTTCGTCGGCGGCATGGTTGGGCATACCAACGCCATTCATTCCGAGGTTCAGCTCGCCGCGCGTCTACGGGAGGATTACCCCAGAGGCGTCCAGGTGCGAATGTTTGAAAACCGGCATGGACGCGAGGCGCGCCGGGAGATTCTCGCGCTCCTCGACGCCAATCACGACGGCGGATTGTCAGAGGCGGAAAAAGATCGCGCGCGCATCATCATTTATGGGCACAGTTGGGGCGCGTCGGAAACGGTTACGCTGGCGCGCGCCCTCGGCCGGAGAGGCATTCCCGTGCTGCTCACGATTCAGGTGGACAGCGTCGCCAAGCCCGGCGAGAATGATCGCTCCATTCCGGCCAATGTCGCGCAGGCCGTCAATTTTTATCAACGCGACGGGTTGCTGCACGGCGAGCCGCGAATTTACGCGGATGACTCTTCGCGTACGCGAATTCTTGGCAATTTTCGATTTGGCTATAAAGCTCACCCGGTCGACTGCGCGGGCTATCCCTGGTATGCGCGGCTGTTCATGAGACCGCACATCGAAATTGAATCGGACCCGGTGGTCTGGAGCAGGGTGGAGTCTCTGATTCGCTTGAAATTGCCGCCCGCCGAAATGCGTTAAGATCCAGCGGCAGCCATCTCGACGAGCGGCGCCGCTCCAGAAGCCCGTGCCAAATCAGCGCGGCTGCGAAATAGTGCGGCTCATAAAATCCGGTCCCCGGCCGATTTGTCCTTTAGCAGGGTGCTGAAAAAGGGGACAGACCGCTCTGTCTACGGCCATGGTCGCACGCGGCATGAATAACGTAGAGGCGGGGACAGAGCAGTCTGTCCCTTTTTCAGCACCCTGTCAGGAACGGGGCCATCGGATTTATGTTTTCCGGCTTGCGCCGCAGATTCGAAGGATTGAAGCTGTCAGCCAAGATCCTTCTGATGGGGACGGTCCTCACGATCGGTTTTCCCATTGCTTTACTGACGTGGTTGCTGCCGGCGCAGAGGACCACCAACTATAGCATGAAGGCGGACGACATGCGCCACGTCGTCGAATCGGCCTCGAGCGTTTTGCGCTACTACGGCCAGCTCGCCGCCTCCGGCGCCATGTCGCGCCCGCAAGCGCAATTGGCCGCCCGAGAAGCCCTGCGACAGGTGCGATTTGAAAATGACAACTACGTCTGGATCATGGATCAGCGTCCGTTCATGATTATGCATCCCACCAATCCGTCACTCGATGGCAAGGATATCTCCGATTATCGCGATCCGAACGGCGTGGCCCTTTTTGCCGAAATGGCCCGCGCGTGCAAGGAACACGGCGAAGGCGTGGTTCATTACATGTGGCCCAAGCCGGGCCAGACCCAGCCCGTTGCCAAGATCTCCTACGTCAAGCTGTATCCGGAGTGGGGCTGGATTGTCGGCGCCGGCGCCTATGTCGACAATATCGACGCCGGCGTCCGCCGCGGGCGCAATTTCATTTTCCTGATCACTGGCGTTGACCTGATCCTCTCCATGCTCTTCTGTTACCTGGTGACGCGCTCGATTGTCGTTCCCATCCGCCGCGCCGCGGCCGACCTCAATCAGGTCGCCGACGAAACCGGCAGCGCCGCCGGCCAGGTGGCCACGGCCAGCCAGCACGTCGCTTCGCGCACCATGGAAGAAGCCGCTTCGGCCGAGCAGACCAGCGCCTCCCTCGAACAGCTTCGGGTCCACTCCCAGCACACCACCGCGAACGCGCAGAGCATCCGTCAACTGGTCGATTCCGTCGGCCAGGTGGTGCGCGAAGGCGATCGCCAGATGAGTGAAATGAACAACGCCATGCAACAGATCGACAGTTCCGCGCGCGACGTCGCCCGGATCATGAAATCGATCGAGGAGATCGCCTTCCAGACCAACATCCTCGCCTTGAACGCCGCCGTCGAAGCCGCGCGCGCGGGCGAAGCCGGAGCCGGATTCAGCGTCGTCGCCGACGAAGTCCGAAGCCTCGCACAACGGGCCTCAGGCGCGGCCCGGGAAACCGCCGGGATCATCGCGCGCTCGCTCGCCAGCAGCGAACAGGGGCGCGCCATCAGCGCTCGCCTGACGGAGGCCCTCAGCGGCGTCGTCCGCAAAATTGAATCCGTCAACTCCGCCATCGCCGGGATCACCGCGTCGGTCGAAGCGCAGACCGAAGGAATCTCGCAAATCAACACTGCGGTTTTACAGCTCAACCAGATCACCCAGGCGCAAGCCGCCGCGTCCGAGCAGACCGCCAGCGCGGCCGAGCAGCTCCACGCCAGCGCCGATTCGGTTCACAGTCTCGCCGCCGCGCTGCGCGGCGTGATCGAAGGCGCCCGCTAACCAGTTCTTCGCGGCGCGCCCGGAATCCGCATCGCGGCCAAAGCTGCCGTCAGAACTGTTGCGCCTGCCGCAAAACCCAGGATTTTAATGAAATGCGAGCCAAAATGCCGGAAAATTGTGCGTAATACCTTGGGGATTTATGAACCCTAAAAACTCATGGGAGGTCGTCAACGATGATTTTCAAATTGCTGAAGCGGAGCACGAGCCTTCAACGGGAGCGGTTTCGGGTAGCCCGGTTGGCCGCTTTTTCTCTGAAATGGGCGTGCCTGGTATCCTTTGCCGGGCTTATTTCACCGGGCCTGTTTCAGTTCAACGTGACGGTGCCGTCATCGCTCGCGGGCGGCGATCAGCCAATAACCGCGACCTACGGTGGCTTGACGACGCAGGCTGGAACGCTGGTCACCGTTCAGTAGCGGCTTGATTTGCAGATGGTCGCCGGCGCCGACGATCCGGGCCACGCACACCTTTTACGCGACCGGCTTCGGCGCCGGATCGGCACTCGGCTCCATCGCGCCGATGCCCTGCACCACTCGCTTCGCCGCCGCGCGGCCGATCACTTCGGCGATCTCGGTTTCGCGCGCGTTGCGCACCCGTTCCAGGCTTCCGAAATGGCGCAATAATTTCGCCACCGTCTTTTCGCCGACGCCGGGAATTTCACCCAGTTCGCTGCGCAAGCGGCTGGCATTGCGCCGCGTGCGATGAAACGTCACCGCGAAACGATGCGCTTCGTCGCGGACCATCTGCACCAGGTGCAGCACCGGCGAAAATTTATCGAGAATCACCGGCTCATCTTCCTGGCCGTAAACGTAAATCCACTCTTCGCGTTTGGCGATCGACGCCAGCGGCTGATCGGTGATACCCAGCGCTTCAAGCGCGCCCGCCGCGGCGTGCAACTGGCCGAGTCCGCCGTCGACCAGCACCAGGCACTTTTGGTTTGAATCGGGCCGTTCCACGCCTTCTTCTTTCAATCGCCCGTAGCGCCGCGTGATCACTTCGCGCATCGACGCGAAATCGTCGTTGCCTTCAACCGTGCGAATGATAAATTTCCGGTAATCCGATTTTTTCATCCGCCCCTCTTCCCACACCACCATGCTGGCCACTTTGTCGGTGCCCTGAATGTGCGAAATATCGAAGCACTCGATGCGCTGGGGCGCCGTTTCCAGCCCCAGCACATCCTGTAAGGCTTGCTGAATCGCCGCCGACGACGGCTTCATCACGCGAAAACGCTGCTCGAAACTGTGCCTGGCGTTGGATTCGACCAGCTCGATCATGGCTCGCTTCTGCCCGCGCTGCGGGGTGTGAATTTCGACCTTTCGTCCGCGCTTTTCGGACAAAAACTCTTCGAGAACCGCGCAGTCTTCGAACTCGACCGGCACGTGAATGGACGCCGGAATATAGGGATCGTCCAGATAAACCTGTTTGAGCAGCGACGAAAAAAACTCGGCTGGATCGAAATGAATCTGGTCTTCCCAAAAAAATTCGCGCCGGTCGACGATATGGCCGCCGCGCAGGTGAAAAAGATTGACCGCGACCAGGGGCGGCTCCGCGTAGTACGCGAAAATATCGGTGTCGTTGCCTTCGACCGCGGCCATTTTCTGCTTCTCGCCCATTTCTTCAACGGTGCGCAGCAGATCGGCCAACGCGCCGGCTTCTTCGAAACGCATTTCCGCGCTGAGCGCTTCGATGCGCGCGCGCAATTCGCGCGATAAATCCTTGTGCCGGCCTTCGAGAAATAACCGGACGCGGCGCACCGCTTCCTGATATTCGGCGTCGTTGGTCAACCCCTCGACGCAGGGACCCAGGCAGCGATGAATGTGAAATTCCAGGCAGGGATGGGTATGTTTGCGCGTCAGGTCGACGTTGCAGGAGGGAACTTTAAAATGGCGATGAATAAAATGCACCAGCCGGTGCGCCAGGTTGCCCGGAAAATACGGGCCGTAATAAGACGAGCCGTCTTTTTTCAGGCGGCGCGTAACGTAAACCCGGGGAAAACGTTCCTTGGTGAGCTTGATGTAGGGATAGGTTTTGTCGTCGCGCAGCAGAATGTTGTAGCGCGGCTTCCACTGTTTGATCAGATTGTTTTCAAGCGCCAGCGCCTCTTTTTCGTTGTCGACCTGAATAAATTCGATGTCGCGCGCCTCGCCGATCAAGGTGCCGGTCTTGATGTCGGCCAGGCGGTCGTCATTGAAGTACGAACGCACCCGCGCCCGCAGATTTTTCGCCTTGCCGACGTAAATGACCGTTCCGTGCGCGTCTTTATACAGGTACACGCCCGGTTCCTGCGGCAGTTCCGAGACTCGTTGGCGCAGCTCGATATTTCTATTTTCGCACCCACGGCAAATGGGCCACTGCTATTTTGTTGTCAACCGGCGATTTCGCGGTGCGTCTACGTCAATGTTGAAATTTGTCCCAACCCGAATCAATGTTGCGCTGGCGCTGCTGCTGGCGATCGTCGCCGCGCGCCTGTGGGTCGCACAGATCCGCTCCAGCTTCTGGGTGGACGAAATGGTGACGGCGTTTGTGGTCCATCACGGCGCGAACGATCCGTCGCTGGCGGTTGCGCCGCAGGTGCCGAAATCGATCTATTACGGCGTCGCGTGGGCCGCCGATAAAATTTTCGGGACGCGCGAAATCGCTTACCGTCTCCCGTCGATTCTGTTTTCGCTGGCCATGTTGTGGTTCATCGGGCGGCTCGCGGCGCGATTGATTCATCCGCAAGCCGGGTGGTTCGCCGTGTTCGCCTGTTTCGGATGCAAAGCGCTGAACTGGGAAGCTCCCGATGCCCGCCCGTACGCCCTGGGATTTCTGGTGATGGCCGCGGCGACACTGTTCCTGGTTCGCTGGCTCGACTCCGCGCGCTGGCGCGAGGCGATCGCGTTCGTTATTCTGGCCGCGCTCATCTGGCGAGTCCAGTTGATTTTCTGGCCGGTTTACCTCGCGCTGGCGCTGTATGCGATGGTCCGGCTGCATCGCCGCGAAACGCCGGTGACCTGGTTCAATGCCCTCGCCGGATTCGCCGCGCTGGGCATTTTGCTGCTGCCGGTGGCGATTGAGGCGATCGCGTTGAACCGTCAGGCGGGCGCGCACGTGATCGTCGACCAGCCGACGTTCGGCCAACTGCTCCGCGCGATGCAATTCAAGATGATGTTCGAAGTGGGCGCCGGAGCGTGGATCGTCAGCCGTTTCGCCCGCGCGAAAAGCGAAAAGGCGCCGGCGCAACTTTCAGCCGTGACGCTGGCCGCCGCGTGGTGGCTGATTCCGCTGCTGGGGTTGTTCGTCTTTTCGCAAGCCACGGGAAACAGCGTCTTCGTGCGGCGCTATTATTCGATCGCGCTGCCCGGCGCGGCGCTGGCCGCGACCTGCGCGGCCGCTTATTTTCTCCCGAAACGGCAATGGAAACCGGCGGCGCTGGCGCTAGGGGTGGGCGTGCTCGCCTGGTATGGCGTGCGCCCAGAGCCATGGCCGGGGTCGGACTGGCGCGGCGCCGCAGCCGCGCTGAACGCATTGCCAGCCGGTACACCGGTGATCGCGCCGAGTCCGTTTATCGAAGCAAAGTGGCCGGAGTGGCGGCCGGATTATCCCCTTCCGGGATTTCTTTACGCCCACCTTGATTGCTATCGGCTTCGCCAGCCGGTATTTCTTTTCCCATTTCATACTTCATCGGAAGCCGAATCCTACGCGGCGAAGCTGCTGCCGGAGCTGGAGCAGTCGAAGCGGTTCGCGATTTACGGCGGAGACGCGAATGTCCGCTTCTGGAAGGGATGGTTTCTGGCGCATCGGGATTTTTCGCAATGGCGGGCGCGGAGCCTGGGGAATTTCGGCGACGTGGAAGCAATCGAACTGGAGCAATAAAGAAAGGGCGGTGGCCAGGTTGGTAGTGCCTGTGATCCTGAAGCATGGAGAGCCCCCGCCATGACTGGCGGGGCTGTAGTACCAGTTATAGCCCCGCAAGTCCTGGCGGGGGGCGCATCCCGAATCAACGCAGATTTCAGGCACTACCGCCAGGTTCAAGCTGAAGATTCTCAAGGTAAGATAGACTAAGCTGCGGAATTTGCCCTCTCGGAAGCATAAAAACACATATTGCGAAGATGTTTCGGCTGCGCTATCGTAGCCTTTTGGCCTGTCCTCGCCCGATGGGGCGGACAGGCTCTCGCTCGATACGCATCCTTTGTCAAAAAGCGGTGCGGCCAGAGTCTAACATGTCTAGTGTAGTGGAGGTTTTTTGAGGATGCTCATGACCGCGTTGTCCGCCGCTTGCCGGCGCGCGCTCCCCATTTTGATTCTGATTTTTTTGACGGCGTCGCTGTCCACGCCGGTGTTCGCGCAGCAAGGCGGCGAAGCCGAGCTCAAGCTCCCGCCGCTCGATCAGCCGTTTGTCGGAGGAATGAACGGCAGCACCCTGCTCGAAATCGGACTCGGCGTTTGCCTGTTGGGGTTTGCGTTCGCCCTCATGATGTACACCAACGTTCGCGATCTGCCGGTTCATGAATCGATGCTGGAGATGTCGGAGCTGATTTATGAAACGTGTAAGACATACCTGATCACGCAAGGAAAGTTCCTGGCGCTGCTGGAGATCTTCATCGGGATCGTGATCGTGTTGTACTACGGTGTCCTCAGCGGGATGGAAGCGGCGCGCGTGCTGATCATTCTCGCCTTCAGCATCCTCGGCATCTGCGGCAGCTACGGCGTGGCCTGGTTCGGCATCCGCGTGAATACCTTTGCCAATTCCCGGACCGCGTTCGCCAGCCTGCGCGGAAAACCGTTCCCCTGCTACGCCATTCCGCTCAAAGCCGGAATGAGCATCGGCATGCTGCTGATCAGCGTGGAGCTGTTCATGATGCTGTGCATTTTGTTGTTCGTGCCGGGCGATTATGCCGGCCCCTGCTTTATCGGATTCGCCATCGGCGAATCGTTGGGCGCGGCGGCGCTGCGCGTGGCCGGCGGAATTTTCACCAAGATCGCCGACATCGGCGCGGACCTGATGAAGATTGTTTTCAAGATTAAAGAAGACGACGCGCGCAACCCCGGCGTGATCGCCGATTGCACCGGCGACAACGCGGGCGATTCGGTGGGCCCTTCAGCCGACGGTTTTGAAACCTACGGCGTCACCGGAGTCGCGTTAATTACGTTCATTCTGCTCGCGGTCAACAACGACATCATCAAGGTGGATCTGCTGGTCTGGATTTTCGCGCTGCGCGTGGTCATGCTGATCGCCAGCGGCCTCAGCTATTTCATCAACGACGCGTTTGCGCGCGCCAAATACAGCAATGCCGACAAGATGAATTACGAGCATCCGCTGACCTCGCTGGTCTGGCTCACCTCCTGCATTTCGATCAGCCTGACCTATCTGTTCTCTTATCTGACGATCTCCGATATCGGCGGCGATCCGACGATGTGGTGGAAACTTTCGACGATCATCACCTGCGGCACGCTGGCCGGCGCGGTGATTCCCGAGTTGGTGAAGGTGTTCACCTCGATGGATTCGCGGCACGTCGCCGAAGTGGTCACCAGCTCGCGCGAAGGCGGCGCGTCGCTGAACATTCTTTCGGGATTCGTCGCGGGAAATTTCAGCGCCTACTGGCTGGGCCTTTCGATGATGTCGCTGATGACCATCGGGTACGCGGTCAGCACCTATGGCCTCGACAGTCTGATGAAGGCTCCCGCGGTGTTCGCGTTCGGCCTGGTGGCGTTCGGATTCCTGGGCATGGGACCGGTGACCATCGCGGTGGACTCCTACGGCCCGGTGACCGATAATGCGCAGTCGATCTACGAGTTGAGCGTCATCGAAACGCTACCCGGAATTCAAAAACAGCTCAAGGATAAATACGGCTTCGAGGTTGATTTCGAAAAAGCCAAGCATCACCTGGAAGAAAACGACGGCGCGGGCAACACCTTTAAAGCGACCGCGAAGCCGGTGCTGATCGGAACCGCGGTGGTCGGCGCGACCACCATGATCTTTTCGATCATCATGAGCCTGACGCACCAGCTCACACAGAACCTGGATCATCTTTCGCTTCTGTATTCGCCGTTTTTGCTCGGTCTGATCACCGGCGGAGCGGTCGTTTACTGGTTCACCGGCGCATCCACCCAGGCGGTGACCACCGGCGCCTATCGCGCCGTCGAGTTCATCAAGGCCAACATCAAGCTGGAAGGCGCCACCAAGGCCTCCATTTCCGATTCGAAAAAAGTCGTCGAAATCTGCACGCAGTACGCCCAGAAGGGCATGCTCAATATCTTCCTGGTGGTGTTCTTCTCCGCCCTGGCTTTCGCGTTCTTTGAACCGTTCTTCTTCATCGGCTACCTGATCTCGATCGCGCTGTTCGGTTTGTATCAGGCCATTTTCATGGCCAACGCGGGCGGCGCCTGGGACAACGCCAAAAAAATTGTGGAAGTGGATTTGAAAGCCAAGGGCACGGCGCTGCATGATGCAACCGTGGTCGGCGATACCGTGGGCGATCCGTTCAAGGACACGTCCAGCGTGGCGCTGAACCCGATCATAAAGTTCACTACGCTGTTCGGGCTGCTCGCCGTGGAGCTGGCGGTTTCGTTATCGGAAAAACAGGGCACCGGCCTGAGCACCAGTCTGGCGGTGCTGTTCCTGCTGGTGTCGCTGTTCTTCGTGTGGAGATCGTTCTACGGGATGCGGATCGAAGTCAAGAAGGGCTAGACCGCGTTGGTCGCCGTCAACAAACTGCGGCAGGCGATCGTTTTATCGCCGCGCGGCAGACGCCGCCGGCAGGACCCCTGCCTTGAATTATTCCCGCTCAATGCCGAGAAGCTGCACCACAGTCTCCACGCGATCTTCGAATTCAAAATGGAGATTCCGGTGGGAGTCGCGGCGCGCGCGGCGGATGGTCCACCACGCGGCGCCGAGAATCGCGGCGACGATCGAACCGGACGTCAGCGATCTTATGAGCAGACTCACCAGCGCGGCCAGTCCGCCGATATAACCCGCGGCAATGATCGAACAGACGATCACGGTTTGGATCAAAGTCCGCCGGCCGGGCAAATAGGATGAGGTGAACGGGATTTTTTCGAAGCTCACCAGCAAAGCTTCAATCAGCAGCGCGGATGTCAGAAAACAG
>Ga0335073_10003837_pt1 | contig 20995 bp, 22 predicted proteins | sample Lox_Sample_22_FD_207093 | JGI IMG/M metagenome (GOLD analysis project Ga0335073, IMG submission 207093) | Soil microbial communities from Loxahatchee National Wildlife Refuge, Florida, United States - Lox_Sample_2.2 | ecosystem: Environmental > Terrestrial > Soil > Wetlands | place: USA...
TCCGAGCGGGGAAGGTGAGACTCGTGCGGCGTACGTGATCCAGCGGCACTTCCGGCTCGTACGCAAGGGCTATGACCCGGCAGAGGTGGACCGTCATCTCCAGTTGGTCAGCGAGTGGTTTCGCACCAGTCGCGCAGCCGAGAAGACCCGGGAGCTCGGCGAACAGTCGGCCGCGCGTGAGCGGGAGGCGGCCGCCAGGGTGGCGGAGGCGGAAAGAGCCGTCGAGAGCAGCCGCTTGGAGGCTGAGGCGACCTTGGAAGGCGCGCGACTTCGAGCCGAAGCTGACCGGAGTGCGGCCGAACGCGCCCTTCGGGAAGCGGACATAGCGCTCCAGAACGGTCGCCGCGAGGCGGATGAGGCACGGCTGCAAGCGGCCGCCGCCGACGTGGTGCGTGAGGCGGAGCAGAGGGCGCAACAGACCTTGGCCGATGCCAAGCGCCGGGCTGAACGGCTTAGGACTGAGACGAGGAAGCGCTGCGAGCAGGAGCTTCAGAGCGCGCGCACGGCGGCCGAGCAGCTCCTGGCCGCGATGCGGGCCGAGGCGGCCGAAGAGGCCCGAGCGCTCCGGGCAGACGCAGAGGAGGCGCTGCGGGCCTATGTGGAGCGTCGCCATCGTGAAGTCGAGCGCCTGGTCGAGGCGGCCCGGGCGCGAGCGCCGCCGCGCCAGCGACGACACTCCGGAAGACTGAGCATCGAAGCTCAAGTCATCGTGATCGCGGGCAGCGTCAGCCCGGGATAACGAGAGCGCAGCTCTCCGAGACGGGACGTCCGACCCCAGGTCTCGCTAGGGTGATCGACGCGCCCGAGCCGAAACGATGTCCCGCCGCTGGCGGCGCGTCGGCTCGTAGCTGGCACACGCACGAGGAGGTGTTACCCACGCCCAACAGCGGGCGTGCGCCCGGAACCGGGATAGCCGCACGCTCTGCTGGACGATGAAACTGAAACGTCGAGGAGGTTCCTGAGAATGAAACGGTTGATAGTTCCCACCAGCGCCGCGCTTGCCGCTGCACTCCCTGGCGCCGCTGCCGCAAGCCCACCCACGCCGGCGCACGCGCACGCCTACGAGCGCGCGTACCGGCAAGTCGTCCGACTCTTTGGACGCCGTGCTCCCGGCCGCAACATAGTCAAGGACGGGATCGCCCCTCGTCGGGGTGCCACCGACGCGCAAACACTGGCCTCGCTGGCGGTGCTCGAGCGGATGGTCACGCCGGCGCACGCGAGCACGGCTGCTTCGCACCCGGCGGATACCGGCATCGGGACACTGCCGGCGTGCGCATCGGAATCCGGCACGAACTACTCGACGGGCTCGGACAACACGAACTCCTCCTCGGGAGCGACTGGCCGGTACCAAATTACGCCGTCGACCGCGGCCAACTACGGCTGCAACCTCGGGACCTCAGCAGGACAGGATGCCTGCGCGCAGACCATCTATGAGCATCAGGGCGCCGGCGCGTGGGTCGGCTGCGGCGGCTAACGCCTAGTCATCGCTGCTCGTGCGCGGACGCAAGCCGCGCGCGAGCAGCGAGATGCGGTATCTGGCCCAGGGGGGTCTGGGCGAACCGTCCTAGATCTCCACCTCACCTTCGAGGTAGAACACACAGGCGCCTTCGAGTTCGACGCGGTTCCCGACGAGGCGGCAGACGAGCTCGCCGCCGCGTTGCGAGGCCTGGAAGGCGTGAAACGTGGTCTTCTCAAGTCGTGGGGCCCAATACGGCACAAGCGCGCAGTGAGCCCCGCCGGTAACAGGATCCTCCGCGATGCCCTTGGCGGGAGCGAAGTACCGACTGACGAAGTCGTAGACGCTGTTTGCGCGCGCGGTTACGATCACGCCGCTTCGATCCAGCCCTCCAATAGCCGCAATGTCGGGTGCAAGTTCACGCACCACCTGCTCGCTCTCGAGCACGGCGAGGTAGTTGTAAGCGTCGACGGCAACGTCGGCCGGAACAGCCCCCAGTGCTTCGACCAGGCCAACCGGGGCCGGAACGGGCGCAGACGGCCGAGCGGGAAAGTCCATGACGTAGCGTCCATCGGATCGCATGACCGTCAGCGGACCGCTCGCCGAGTGAAAGATCACCCGGCGGCGGTCAGGCTCGAGCCTCTCCATGACCACCGCGGCACTGGCGAGGGTGGCATGGCCGCACAGAGGAACCTCTGTGGCGGGGGTGAACCACCGCACCCGATACTCGCTGCCTTCCGGAACCAGGAACGCCGTTTCGGAGAGATTGTTCTCTCGCGCGATCGACTGGAGAACGGTGTCAGCGAGGAAGCTGTCGAGTAGCATCACGGCAGCGGGATTACCGGAAAAGACGCGGGTCGCGAAGGCGTCAGCGTGGAAGAGACGAAATCGCATCGCGGGCACATTTCATCATGCGACTCCGTCGGGGCCCAGAACGGGAGCACAAGCCGGAACCGAGGGCCGCAGTTGGCCCCTAGCTTCTCCGCGACCCCTGCCGCTAGCCGGAATGTTCGACGAAGGGTTCCTGGTTGGCGTCCCCGACTACCGTGCAGCTTCCGTCTGCGCTGCACGACACGGAGTTGAGCGTCACGCCGGGAGCTACGCCCGGGAGGCTTTCAGGGGACCAGCTTGACCCATCCCAGACTTCGAGGACATTCGCGGCCGCGATAGCGGCGCAGGAGGACGCAGCCGCGCATGACACGCTGGTCAAGAGGATCTGGCTGCTCGCTGTGGGCTCGATCGTCCAGGCGCTTCCATCCCAGTGTTCTGCTAGAGCGATGTTGTCGGTGTCAGCAGTGTCGGAGTCGCCCACGGCAGTGCAATCCGTCGCGGATGTGCACGAGACCGCGTTCAGCCAGCTGGCCGTCGTGCCGACGGGCGTTGGGATGGTCTGGATCGCCCACTGCGTCCCGTCCCATCGCTCTACGAGGGCCTGGCGGATCGCGGGGTTCAGGTACGATCCGACTGCCGTGCACGCGGTGTCGGATGTGCACGACACCCCGGTCAGCGAGGCGCCAAAACCAGGCAGCGGTGGTGCAAAACCAGTGAAGAGTGGAGTGGGCTGGATGGTCCATCCGGTGCCGTCCCAATGCTCCACGAAGGGTTGCTGCCCGTCGCCTCCCACTGTGATGCAGGAGGTGTCGGATGCACACGAGACGGCATCGAGCGTCGCACCTTCGACACTCGCCGTGCTTTGTATCTTCCAATTGGCGCCGTTCCACCACTCAACCAGCGACGGGATGCCGTACAGGCCGCCTCCGACCGCCATGCAAGCGGTTGGTGACGCGCATGAGACAGCGCCTAGAGAGGCCTCGGTGCCAGGGGTAACGACGGGGTTTGCTGTGGCCTGGACGGTCCAGGTCACGCCGTCCCATTGCTCGGCCAACGGCAAGGTCGTTTGGGACGTGTCGCTCAGGCTGCCAACGGCCATGCAAGCGTTACTTGATGTGCACGAAACCGCGTTGAACCCGCCGGGTTCTACGACAACGGCGTTCGGGGGCTGCTGCATCGACCAGGTGCCGTGACGGCGGCTCTCCGCGAAGGGGAAGGCGGCGCCTGCGCCGTTCGTGAAGGTTCCGACTGCGGTGCAGTCAAGTGACGACACGCACGAGACGCCGGCCAGGATGGCGCTTTGCGCCTCCTCCGGTTGCGAGATCGGCTGGATTTCCCAGCGGGATCCCTTCGACCGACCGGCGAACAGACCGGCGTTACCGGCCTTCGTCGTCAAGCCCGCAACCAGCGTGCACGCCGAGGCTGAAGTACAGGACAAGCCCTGTACCTGCACGGTCTTGGCCCCGCGGGGCTTGGGTATTCGTCGACTGATCCACACGCTTCCCGTCCACCTCGCAGCGAACAGCGCCGACTGGTTACGGCTTCGAGTAAACGTCCCGATCCCCATGCACCGCGTGCCCGACAAGCACGAAATCTGATCGACGCTAACGCTCCGAGCACCGGAGAGACGGGGAGCCGATTCAACCGTCCACCCGTGACCGTCCCATCGCTCTACCAGCGCTCCGCTCGTGCACGGCCCAGCCCCCCGCGCGTCAAAGCAGCCGCTCCCAGACCGGAAGGATCCGACCGCGAGGCAGGAACTCGCAGAGCTGCACGACACGCGACTCAACGAAGTCTCATACCACCCGCGTCGCCGTTCGATCGTCTCCGCCAGCCACCGCTTTCCGTCCCAGCGCGCAGAAATGGCGGCGGGCGGTGAGCCGTAGGAGCCCTCGGCCGTGCCCACCGCAACACACGAGCGAGCGGACGCGCACGACACCGCGCGGAGATCGCCCGCGCCGCTAAACCGTCCAACGGTCCACTCCGATCCATTCCAGCGCTCCACCAACTCATAGTCCTCAGGACCCTCATAGTCGTACACCTGGGTGAAGCCGACCGCGGCACATGCGCTCGCGGAACTGCACGAGACGGCATTCAATCCCGCCGCCGTGCCCCCGGGACTGGTCTGCTGCGGCATCGAGAGCGCCCAACTCCGCCCGTCCCAACGCACGGCGAGCGGGGTTATCCCCTCGGTACCGTCGTCGGTAAACCCCGTCGAGACATACCCGACGGCCATGCACGCCGGTCCCGATCCACACGACACACCCTGTAGGTGGCTATCAGCGATTCGAGTTGGCTGTCCAGCCGGCACCACTGACCAGGTACTCGCCCCGGCTGTCTCGGCGCCGATTGAAGCGAGCGCCGCCGCCACGCAGCCAGCAGCGACCACAATCCGACACCGGAGGTGCCGACGCAACGGCGCGAGCCTCAAGCCAGCGCTACCAGCCACCACCACGATCTGCCGCACCAGTCCCACCCAAAATGTGAACGTCTCGCTCCGCGCCGGTCCCGGAACCGGAGCCATTCCGCGCCCTTTTTCGGGTCGCAAATCCGTACCGTGGCGCAGCCTCCGTGTCAAGGCCGATTGCGGGTGCCGCGCGAGAGTCCTCCCAGCCGGCACTTAAAGCCGAAGGCCCGCATCGCGGGCCTTGGGGCATCAGAAGATCAGGCGGTTATCTCATGCCCGGGGGACGTCGTTCGGAGAGGAGGTCTCACCCGCCGTTTGCCTTCGCTGTCTGACGCTCCGATCATCGGCACTGCGCGCTTGAAGCTTGACCCCGCGGCTGAAAGCAGCACGCGGTCAGCATCGAGCCGGCCGACAATCCCGAACGCGGACTAGCCGCGGCCCCTTACCGCGTCCCGAAGGCGGCGTAGCAAGTGGCGCACGCCTCGCGCCGCCTCTGCGCTCTCCACCTCGTCCAGATGACGCTCTGTATAGAGCTGCGCCTTCCTCTCGGCCTCGCGCTGTGCGTCTCGCATCACTGCTTTGAACGGTAAGCGCCCTGGATCGATATCTGACATGCCCATCCCTCCTAGCACGGTCAATCGTACCGTCGGCTGGCCGAGACGCAGGCCTTGTACCGTCCGGCGCGTGGTCTCGATGGTCACCTATGTCGGGCTTCGCGCCACCCAGCCGGAACACGGCCACGGCGGACCCCGGCGGCTTGCCCAGGCGATCCTCAACGACTTCACGGGTCGCACCGTCGAGTTGGCCACCGCTAACGCGTTCCTGCGCGACGTCGTCGCGCACCTTCCGAGCGAGTTCGAGCTCACCGGCGAAGACGTAGCGGCGTGGCTGGCTGCGCTCGGCCCGGATGACTAGCGCCACACCATGCCCGCTGCCGAGTCCAAGGCGCTCCTTCGCTACCTGTCTCGCCGCCAGCCCCTCGTGAGCAGCGCCTTGGCGCGCACAGAGGTTCTACGAGCGCTCACTCCCAGCGGCCCCGAGGCCGTGACTCGCGGTGAGGATGTGCTTCGGCGCATTCAGCTGCTGCGCGTCAACCATCGGGTGCTACGTGAGGCGGGGCTGATGGCGCCGGCCGAGCTCCGATCGCTCGATGCCATCCATCTCGCGAGCGCCCGCCACCTCGGGCCCTCGGTGCGGCAGATCGTCACCTATGACGAGCGCATGGCCGAAGCCGCGCGCGCTGGCGGCTGGTCCGTCGCCGCACCGGCTTAGACGGCGGCCGGGACCGGGATCCAGCGGTGCTCAGCCACGGCGGCGTGGTTCACCGATCACGCGCCGGCCAAGGCTTCGAGGCGTTGTTGGTGAAGCGGCGTGCGGCCGCGCTTCCCCGCGGCCTCGATGATCCCCATCATCCGCAGACAGTAGGCCGTCCGCTGGGCGAGTAATACGCTGCAGCCAAACCGCGCCGCCAGTTCACGCGTGCTGAACGGATCCGTCGGGAGGGGCGGCAGCACTCTGACGACATCGTCGGGTCCTCGGAACTCAACCCGCTTGAGCACGTCGACCAGCCGCCGCTGTCCCGGATCGCGCGTCCGGCGACCCACCCGTTCCGGTCGTCCTCCACGAACGTGATCCTCGCGCAGCAACAGCACCTCGACTGTCAGGTGCGGGTGGGTCAACAGCGATGGGAACGCCACAAGCTTGTCGAACACCTCAACCACGCCCGCCCGCCTGGGCGATCGGCGGACCGAGGTGATCTCCCCGTCGCGATCGACCCGCACGATGCGGCGCTCGGCGGCCGCCGGATAGACAATCCGAAACCGGTGGGCATCGAGCAGCGCGTCAAGCTTGCGCGCGAGGGCCGAGAAGCCGCCCGTCTGCACCTCGACCAACTCGCCGTCCGCACGCACCAGGTCGATCACGAACCCACCGATCGGCACCTCGAACCGGTCACCGGGTCTGGCCAACATCGCCTTGATCGCCGCGTGCAACGGCCCCTCACGCATCACGCCGATACCCGACACCGGCAACAGCCTAGAAGTCAGCACGGTCGCATGTGAATGCGCTCGTCAGGTCGGTTCAGAGGAACGACCCCCGGCCTGGGCCGCGATACGGTTCCGACCTCATCGGTCCATGTTCCAATGTCAGGGCTACGGTGCACACGTCGAGCGAACTGAGCGAGAAGTCCTTTGAGATCAAGATCGACGACGTGGCGGGCACCTCGTCAGATCTCTTCCCCGGGTTCGACGAACACGACCGCATCGGGGTCGTGGTTTCGAGCCCGCACGGGGCGCTCGGAGCGAGCCACAAAGAGGTCTTGGTGGAAGCCCACGGCGATCGCCTGCTCGAGGCGGTCAACGACCGGGCCATTACCCGGCTCGTGGTGCCCGAAGACCTGGATGTCGGACGTCCTGAGCAGCGCGAAGGCCTCGCTAGCTACGCCGCGCGCTTGCGCTGTGCGTTCCTGTACTCGAAGTCGGGGAGAGTGACGGACGCCAATATCGCGATACGCGGCGACGACGCCACGGCTCGCTATGTGGCCAATGCGCTCAATCCCTCCTCCCGGGCCGCCGAGCTGGGGCCCGGGCACATCGCGAGCGTCATCGAGGCACATTTGGATGAGGTGTCGCAGGAGACCCGTGATCGTCTCCGGCGCGAGCGCCGAGTACTCGTCGTCGGCGGTCGGGTCTGCGAGACATACCGGCGAATCACCCCGGAGTGCGCGCTTCAATATTTCGCTGGGGGTTCGGAGCACTGAGACGAGCGGGGGGTGAGGTCGAGTGACTGATCCGCGCTATAGGCGCGGTCAGGTTGCGGTCGCGCTCGCGGCCGCGGTGTGGTCGACGGCTGGCGTGATCCAGCGTCAGCTATCGGTCGATGTGGCCATGCAGGTCGCGGGACGGGCGGTGTTTGCCGCCGCTGCGGTGGCCGCGTATGTCGCGGTCACCGAGCGGGGGCGAGTCCTCGTGGCGTGCCGCTCGGTGGGAGGCGCGGGCGTCGCCTTCGCGGCGTGCTTGGCGGTCGCCTCGGCCTCCTTCATCGTGGCTCTGAACCATGCCTCGGTCGCGCAGGTGCTGTTCATCCAGGCGATCGCGCCCGTGATAGCGGCGCTGCTGGGCTGGGTGGTACTCCGCGAGCGCCTGGGCGTGCGCACCGTGCTGGCGATGGGCGTTGCGTTGGCTGGGGTTGGCGTAATGGTCGGCTCGCCGGGCGGCGGGAGCGCGCTCGGCGATGGCCTATCGGTGCTGATGTCGCTCAGCTTCGCGGTTGCGATTGTCATTGCCCGCCACCGCCGCGATGTCTCGATGGCACCGGCCACCGGGCTGGCTCAGCTGATGCTGGTGATTGCAGCGGCGCCGCTTGCGTTGGCCGGTGGTGTGCGCCTTGGCGTCCACGACGTGCTGTGGCTGGCGCTGTTCGGCACCGGGCAGATCGGACTGGGGCTGATTCTGCTGACGATCGGCGCGCGACTGATCCCGGCCGCACAGGTCGCGCTGATCAGCCTGCTCGAGGTCGTGCTCGGGCCGCTGTGGGTCTGGCTCGCGGTGGGACAACGGCCCGGCGAGGCCACCGTGATCGGCGGCGCGATCGTGGTCGCGGCGGTCGTCCTACAGGCCAGCGACCGGACGGCTGCGTCGCGTGCGCGTGTCGCACAGGCAACGGTCGCCGAACTCGAACATCCGCCGCGGTGAGCCGTCGCGCTCGCTGCCGGTGCCGAAAAACCCTAGGCTCGTCACCGATCGTGCGCATACTGCTGTTAGCGAGATGCCCGCGAACGAGCGCTGCACTTCACGGACGGAGAACACCTGACCGTTGCTGTGATGCCTTGACTGTGATTGCGCAGCAGTTGGGTTTCGCGGTGACCGTCTAACATTGGGAACACGTCCACCGCGCGGCGCAACGCAGCGTGCACGAATCGCGGTCGCGTTTCGGAGCGCCACCGCCGGTGTATGGTCAGCTGTGATCTTTTCGTTCGTAATGACAGGAGGCAACGTTGCCTGCATTCGTTGACAGTACGGTCAAGGACATCGACGGTCGACTTCGCGACCTGCACGACGAGGTTTCTCGTCTGGAGGCCGCGCGATCTGCGCTAACTGGTGGAGGCCGCCGCGCCGGGCGTCCGCGAGGCGCAAGCGCCCGCGCCAGCACTGGCAGCACTCGCACCGCCCGTGCGCGCACGGGCCGCCGCACCGGTACCAGCGCGCGAAAGCGCTCCACGCGACGCGGCGGTAACACCCGCGCCGTCCAGGCACTCGAACTGGTTCGCGAGAAACCTGGGATCACCATCCCCGAGATCGCGAAGGCGATGAGGATTGAGCCCAACTACCTGTACCGCGTTCTACCGCGTCTGGCATCAGAGGGACAGATCAAGCGCGACGGCCAGGGATGGCATCCGGCTGGGTCATCGCGTTCCACGCGATCTGATTCCGCAAGGAAGGTCACCCGACGCGCGCAGGCCAAGGCGGTCAAGTCCAAGCCGACGGGTGCCGCGGCGAGCAGGCGCAGGACCGGATCGACATCATCAACCAACGGCCGCACCGGTCGTGGGGCCACCAAGGCCGCGGTGCTGGCGGCGCTCACCGGCGGCGCGTCGATGACCGCGGGGCAGGTCGCCACCAAGGCCGGACTCGCGCGGCCGACGGTCTCGACCACGCTGTCCAAGCTGGCCAAGACGGGCGAGGTACAGAAGGCCGCCCGCGGTTACCAGCTCGCCTCCAAGTCTTAGGACCGGAAGAACCTGCCGGCAAGCGAGGCTCACCAGCCGGTGAGCCTCGCCCGAAGCCACCCACCGCGCAGCGGTACCACCCTCATCGCTCCGGATCGAACGGGGAGATGTCCAGTGCCGGCTTATGCCCGGCCACGACCTCGGCGGCCAGCATGCCCAGGTAGGGCCCAACGGTCAGTCCGTAGTGGCCGACTCCGGTGGCAACGATCACCCGCGGCTCGGCTTGCAAGCGCCCGAGCAACGGCAGGCCGTCCCCGCTGGTCGGGCGGAAGCCGACCCTCATCTCGACGACGGTCGCATCGCGAAGGCCCGGTGCCACATCGAGCGCCTCGGTCAACACCTGGGCGAGTCCGGCGCAGGTGACCCTGCGGTCGAATCCAACTGACTCCCGCGTGGCCCCGACCACGATTCGGCACCCGCCGAAGGCGAGCAGGTAATGGTTGGTCCACCTCGACTGGACGATCGGGAGCCGCGCGGTATCCGCGCCGTCGAGGTGAAGGTGGACGATCTGTCCTCGCTGCGGGCTCACGTCGATCTCGGCACCCAGCGATTGCCCGACCGCGGCGGACCACGCGCCGGCGGCGACGACCACCGCAGCTGCCGGGATGGCCTCCTCGCCGACCCGAATGCCGACGACGCGCCCCGATCGAACATCCAGTCTCGCGCGACCGCTCAGCTCCCGCATCCCCAGATGGCGCGCGTGCGTCAACAGGGCCGAGCGCATCCGGTTGCCATCCACCCGAGCCGCCCCGCTCACCCAAACCGCTCCCGCCCGCCCCTCGAGCGGCGGGAAGCGTTGCGTCGCCTCTGCCGCGTCGAGGACTGCCACATCGCCGATTTCCGGCCCGTCGCCGACACGCACGCTTTCTGCCCGGCGGGCGAGCTCGGCGAGCTCGTCCTCGGGCGCGAGGTTCAACGCGCCTGTGACCTCGTAGCCGGTGTCTATCTCACCGGTCGCGCCGAGCGCAGCCACGAGCCGCGGATATGACCGCGCCGCAGCGAACGTCAGCTCGCGATAGGCGGGCCTCGGATCGTTCTCAAGCCACGGCGACACGATCCCAGCTCCGGCTCCGGTAGCCGCCCCGGGTTGCCCGTTGTCGACCAGGACGACCTCCGTCCCGCCCGCCATCGTGGTCAAGTGGTAAGCGACACTGGCGCCGACGATCCCGCCGCCAATCACCGCCACCGGCCCGTCGGGGCGCCCCGGCGACTCAGCCAAGGCCGTTCAGCGTCGCCAGGCCACCCACTAGCTTCGGCATAGTGTCAAGGCTACCGTCCGTGTGAGCCGGTCAGGACCCGGACATCAACCGGATCGGCTTCCCTGACGATCACCTTGGGCGTAGGACCTCCGTAAACCTTGCCGAGCCCGGCTGCGCGCGCAGCGTCCGCCGCAGCTGGCTCGGCTCGGTCTAGGCTCGGCGCGCGACGCTCGTGGAGCCAGCACCGCGTTGTCTCGTCGCATCCTTCATCATCAACGGACTATGCGCGTGGCGATGAGGCGTGCGTGCTTGGCGGCGGCCGTGGCGCTGGCCGCGCTCGCCGGCGCCGCGGCGACGAACGCAGACTCGCTTCCGACGCTGCAGCCCGTGGCGCTCCCCCGGGACCACGGCGCTCATCCGGCGTTCCAGATCGAGTGGTGGTACACGGCCGGTACCGTGACCGCTCCCGGTGGCCGGGATTTCTTCTGGTTCGCGACCGTGTGGACTGGTGAGGGATTCAGGCTGGCCAAGGTCAACGTCGTGGACCTGCGAGCCGACCGGATCGTGCTCTCCCGGGAGTACGTGGCCAGCGGGGCGCTGCGACCGGGACAGACCCGGATCAACGTCGGCGGGTTCGCGCTCGGGTGGCGGCCGACGGGGCGCTTCGGACGGTGGTCGATTGCCGCGGCGGTCCCAGGGGCGGGGGAGCTGCAGCTCAGCCTGACCCCAATTCACCCCTACGTGCTGAACGGAACCGATGGGATCGTGCAGGAGGGCCCCGGAGCGACCTCGGCCTACTACTCCGACCCCCGGCTATCGGCCCACGGCACGCTCCTCCTCGGGAGCGACCGGATCGCCATCGCCGGCCAGGGCTGGTTTGACCACCAGTGGGGCAACTTCCTGACCAACACCGCCTCCTGGCACTGGAACTGGTTCGCTTGCCAATTCACCAAGGGCAGCGACCTGATGCTCTACCAGTTCATCACGCCCGCCGGCCAACCCACCGGCGTGCAGAGCGGCACTTACGTCCCGATCCACGGTCCGGTCACCCATCCCTCGAACTTCACCGTGACGCCCCTGCCGCCCACGATCCACCCCGCCGGCGCAACCGCCACCTACCCCCTGCGCTGGCGCGTGGACGTGCCGGCCGCCCACTTGGACCTCACCCTCAAGTCCCGCGCCCGCCACCAGTTCATCACCAACCAGTACCTCCCCAGCTTCTGGGAAGGGGCATCGACGATCACCAGCGGCACCCCGGGCACCTGCATCGTCGAATCCACCCGCGAGCCCGCAAGCGAGTTCTAGACGGCCTGCTCCTGCGGTGCCGGACTGCCCAACCCGCCCTGTCGGTCGCGCGCCGCTCAGCTGTCGCCGACGGCCCGAGGCGGCGTCCCAAGGGCGGCCTCCGGGGAACCCACCAGCCCAACGGACACGTCAGCCACCCATTCGGGGTGCCGAGCGGCGGCCTGCGCATAGGCAACCCGTTCGGAAGCGGCAAGTCCCGACTCGATATGGGCGCGCGAGATGTCCCCGATTCGCTCGAACAGTGACGCAGCGATCTCGTGCGCGTGCACGGCCCGGACGTGGGCATTAAGCGTTCCGAGCCATAGCCGACGAGTCTGGTCCACGACCATGCGGCCATCGCGCTACCCGATCACCGGAGATGCAAACGGGTCGTTCGACCGGACGGTTGCTTACGAACGTTGCCGGCCAGGCCGTAGACATTCCCGGGCAGGCAATGATCAGAACTCGCGGTGCGCTCCGTAGTCACCGCGCGGAGCACCCCGGCCTCGCTCCGAACTCGACACCAGCCTGACCGGGGGTCGGAGCTCCCGTGCGATCAACGGAGTCACCATGACGGCAAAAATCAGCAGAAACCCGGCCAGGCCCCATAGCGATCCCCCGATGCCGGCGGCGGCGAGCACGGGTCCCGTGATTACGACGATCACCGCCGCTGCCAGCCAGCAGCGCCCAAGTCGAGGGAGTTCCGACTGCGCGTCATTCGCCGGCGAACGCCTCATCGTCCAACTCTAATCGCCGGTGACACAGTGGTCGCGATTTCCTGACGGCCGTCGCGACACGACTCGGGCGTCAGAGGCTGAGGCGGGTGCCGCTGAGGATGGTGCCGGCCTGCTTGATGCGGCGAATGACCGGTGAGACCTCGGCGGCGCGGACCGCGTCGATCGCGCCGACCTCGTCGGTGAGAAGGCTGTACAGCTCCGTCTCGCTTCTGCACACGAGGGATGCCGTGAGGTTCGCCGGCCCGCTGACGGCGGCCACGAAGGTTGTCTGCGCAAGCGCCGCGAGCTGGGCGCCGACGCGCTCGAGGTCACCCGGGGCGACCGAGAGCCACAGACTCGCCGCGGTCGGGAATCCGAGCAGCTCGGTGGCCACGTCGGTGTGAACGTAGGCGTGGCCGCTCGCCCGGAGCGTGTCGAGTCGCCGCCGCGCTCGCGCAGGTGAAATCCGCGCGGCGGTCGCCAGCTGGGCATAACCCGCTCGCCCGTCTTCGCGCAGGGCGGCGAGGAGCGCTGCGTCTTCGGGCCGAGTGTCGGTGGTCCGGTTGGACTGCAGCGAGACCGCGGGTCGCAGGGCGGCCACCTGTGCGGCGTCCAGGGGATCGTCGAACGCGGACCAGTCTCTGATGCCGCTTCCGCCGAACACCTTCATGATCGCGTGTGCGGCGACCGTCGTGACCAGGTTCGTGCGCGCCAGCCGCTCGAGCAGCAAGGCGTCGCGTTCCGCGAGCGAACTCGGGCGGCTGATGCACAGGATCTCGGCCCCGCCGGCCATGATCCGCAACCAGGACACGTCATTCCGCGCGGCGAGCGCGCCCGCCAGACGGGCAGCCGCTCCGGGCCGCACGCCGATGCGGACGATCCAGTCGAGTCCCTCGTCGATTGGCGAGGGAAGCACCAGCACCCGCACCGCGCCGGCCTCATGCAACCGGCGATAGCGACGGGCGATCGTCTGCTCGGAGGTCCCGATCACCTGACCAATCAGGCTGAACGGAGCCCGCCCGTCGATCAGCAACGCGTGCAGCAGCTGGTTGTCGATCCGATCAAGCGTGAAGGAATCGGACGCAAACGGGGGCATGAGTGGAGGATACCCGCGACTACTTGGGTAAGCCTGGACACTCGCTCGGCGGCTGGTCACACTCGTGGCGTGCGTAAATGGCTTCCGCTCTTCTGCGTCTCGCTGGGCACCTTCATGCTGCTGATCGACGTCACGATCGTCAACGTCGCGCTGCCCGACATGGCGAGCGATCTGCACACGTCCTTCTCGTCGCTGCAGTGGGTGATCGACATCTACGCCCTGTCGCTGGCCGCACTGCTGCTCGGCATCGGCGCGGTCTCGGACGTCGTCGGGCGCCGGCCGATCTACATCGCCGGGCTAGTCGTGTTCGCGCTGTCGTCGCTGGCGGCCGGGACCTCGGCCAACACCACGATCATGATCGTCGCGCGGGGCATCCAGGGGGCGGGCGCGGCGGCGATGTTCGCGACGACGATCGCGCTGCTCAACATCTCCTACTCCGGCCGGGATCGCGGCGTCGCGTTCGGTGTGTGGGGCGCGACCAACGGCGCCGCTGCCGCCGCCGGTCCCATGCTCGGCGGCCTGTTGACCGAGTACCTGTCGTGGCGCTGGATCTTCTTCGTGAACCTTCCGATCAGTGTGCTCGCGGTCGGGCTCAGCTGGCTCGTGCTCAGCCGCCAAGAACCGCGCCGCAGTCGCCGCATCGACGTGCTCGGGATGGCGTTGTTCACGGTCTCCGCGGCGGCCTTCACGTTCGGGCTTACGCGCGCGTCCGAGCGCGGCTGGGGCTCGGGCCAGACGCTCGGTGCACTCCTTGGCGGCGCGGTCGCGCTCGCCGCGTTCATGGCGTTCGAGTCGCGTACGCGCGAGCCGCTGCTTGACCTCCGGCTGCTGCGCCGCGCGGCGTTCAGCGCCGTCCAGACGGCCTCGTTCATCTATTCCTTCTCGGCGTTCGCGTACCTCACCTACGTGTCGTTGTGGCTGCAGTCCGTCCGCGACATGTCGCCGATCCAGGCGGGCGCCGCGGTCATCCCGCTGAGCCTGTGCGCGCTGCTTGTGTCCCTCTCGATCGGGCGCTACCTGCACAGCCCCAACGCCCGCCGCTGGGCGATCGGCGGCGGGCTGGGTCTGGTCGGGATCGGCGCGCTCGTCAACATGCATCTCGGGGCCGGCTCGAACTGGGTTTCGGTGCTGCCCGGCCTCGTCCTCGCCGGCATCGGGGTTGGACTGGTCTCACCGACGATCGCCTCGGCCGCGCTCGCGTCGGTCCCGCCGGATCAGGGCGGAATGGCCTCCGGCGCGCTCAACACGATGCGCCAGCTCGGCTACGCCCTCGGGATCGCCGGCCTTGGCGTCATCGTCCAGAGCCGCATCACAAGCCACCTCCACGCCACGCCCGGCGTGCATGACGCGTCCGCACTCGGCAAGGCGGTGGCCGGCGGCCAGGCGCGCGCGATCATCCACGCCGCCCCGGTGCTCACCCGACCCGCGCTGCACGACGCGATCCACGGAGCCTTCGCATCAGGCCTGAACGGCGCGCTGCTGATCTCGGGCATCGCCGCGCTGTTCGGCGCGGCTGTCACCATGATCGCGCTGCGCCCGCGACCAGACGCGCCGGTGGCCGCATCGGCGACCGAGCCCCGAGCGGCCGTCGCACAGCCCGCGCTCGACGGGTAAGTCCAGCCCGCCGCGGCCCGTTGTGTACGGTCAACGCGTAGATGCCCACCTTCTCGATGCAGCCCATCGGGTTCGTCCGCTCCCCACGAACCGAGCCGATCGACGACGACTGGGGGGCGGTGGTCGCGCGGGTCGAGCTCGATGGCGCGCAGTTCACCGAGGACTCGCTGCGCGGGCTCGCGGAGTTCTCGCACGTAGAGATCGTCTACGTGTTTGACCGCGTCGATCCCGGCTCGTTTGAGCTCGGCGCGCGACGGCCGCGCAACAATCCTGACTGGGACGAGGTAGGGGTGTTCGCGCAGCGCAACAAGCGCCGGCCGAACCGGATCGGAATCGGCACCTGCGAGCTGCTGGGCGTGAGTGGTCTCGAGTTGACCGTCCGCGGGCTCGACGCGATCGAGGGCACGCCGGTGCTCGATATCAAGCCCTACATGGCCGAGTTTGCGCCCCGAGGACCCGTCCGCCAGCCCCGCTGGTCGACTGAGCTCATGCGCGGCTACTGGTAAGGAACTGACCCTTAAAGTGAGAGCGCCCCGGTACCGGCGGGGTATGAGGCCGGACTCGGAGCGCACTCGGAGGGAGGAGAGGTACTGCGATCCCAATCGTGATCGCTCACGAGCCAGAAGTCCAAGACGAACGATCCGCCCAACCTATAAGCGCCGCTTCTCAATCCTGCTGCGTTCGGTTGTCGGGCCCCCGGGGCTGTTCAGATCTTCGGCTTGCCTTCACCTTCGCCAAAGAGCGCTGCCTCCGCGATCGGCGGCACCTCGGCCGGCTCCACCACGGCGGCCTCGGCGCGTGGATGGTTGACGATCGCGACTCCAAGGATCACGATCGCGACGCCGATGGTTCCGGCGAGGCCCGGCAGCTGGCCTTGGAAGGCTTCGATCACCACGGCGACGGCGGGCACGAGGAACGTCCAGGCGTAGACGCGGGTGGACGGCCAGCGGCCGAGCGCCGCGTTGAATCCGAGGTAGACCAGGACCTGGCCGCCGAGGACGAGGTACACCAGCTGCAGGTCGAGTGTCGTCCTTCCCCAGTTGGTGGTTCCTCCGGCCAGGAGCGCGAGCGGGATGAGCGGAATCCCCCCGGTGAGGAATTGGGCGGCGGTGATTCCGGGGATGTCGAGGTTCGGTTCGCGCTGGGTGAGGACCCGCATTCCCCAGTCCGCCCCCAGCCCACCCAAGCGCGCCGAGCAGCGCGTCGGTCCGGCCGCCGATTATCCGAATTGCAAAACGCCCTCTCGGTACAACGAGTGCGAACCCAATGGCGCGCAGCCGAGCGATGCTTCGACGGCCGTATCGGGCAGCTGCTCGCGCTGGGCCTCGTCGTACAACGCCGACCCGAACCCGCCCGTCCTATCGGCCGGGCTGCAGCAATAGAAGTCCGAATCGCCACTGCCCGACTCGGACTCAATCGTGCGCGCTTGCCGAAACGCGCCACAAGCCGCCGACTTGGCGGCCTCGGCGTATTTCTCGCGCACCGTCTCACGGACCCGCTCGACTGGTGCGTCACTTGTCGCGCAGCACCTCGTCTTCAGCTCAGCCATGCGGACAGCTCCTCCAGCGCGTCGGGGATCACGTAGTAGTGGGCCCACAGCCCGACCCGCTCGGAACCGACGATCCCGGCCGCGCGCAGCACCTTCAGGTGATGGGACAGGTTCGGCTGAGAGAGATCGAACAGCGGCACCAGCTCGCACACGCACACCTTGCCCGCGTGCCTGCGAAGCACATCGACCAGCTGCACGCGCACCGGATCGGCGAGCGCCTTCGCGAGCTCCGCCATCCGGATCGCTTGCTCACGCTCGACGTCGGGGTAGACGACGGGCTCGCAGCAGCGCTCACCCGCCGCTCGCTTGACCTTCGGGGCCGGCTCCAGATCGACAGCCATCTATGCACATGTATCGATTGAAGTGATGATTGTCAATGTTTAGACTCCGAGCGATGACCACGGTCCTGTTCGTCTGTCTCCACAACGCCGGCCGCTCACAGATGAGTCAGCTTCTCTTCGAGCAGGCGGCCGCAGGCCGCTACACCGCACTCTCGGCGGGTACCGCGCCAGGTGAGCGCGTGCATCCCGAGGTGGTGGAGGTGATGCGCGAGCTTGGATTCGATCTCGCCGGCCGGGTCCCCCGACTTCTCACCCCGGAGCTCACGGAGCAGGCGGACATCGTCATCACAATGGGGTGCGGCGACGAGTGCCCCTACGTCCCGGGCTCGCGCTATCTCGACTGGGACCCGGCCGACCCAAAGGCCCGACCGATCGACGAGGTCCGTGCGATTCGCGACGAGATCGCCCGTCGCGTCGCCGTGCTCGTCGTCGAGCTCGACACTACGCGAGCCGCTCGAATGCGCTGAGCGACCGAGCGATCCCTCGGGTACGTGACGAGCCGGGTCCGATGGGTCGCTCCCTTCGCTGTCGCAACTAATTGCCGGTGCGGGTATGCTGCACCGCCACCCCGGCCGGAGCGGCGCCAAAAGTTGGGCTGACCTGCCTTCTGGATCACGCGCCGTCCCTGTGGCCCAGGGCTACTGCACCGATCACAAACCGCATCCCCTCCCCTGAGCGCAAATGACCCGTGGATCAGATCACTTGCGGTGCCGCGAGACGATCGCGCCTTTCGCAGTGCCATGCCTCGGGCGCGGCTTGCTCGCAGTCGCGACGTCGGCAGTGCCTTACGTGGCTCTCTGTTTCGCGATGTATCTGACTCTCGGCGTCTCACCCGCGCTGACGGCAGCGCTGGCAATTCCGGCGGCCGGGTTCCTAGTCCGGGTGTTCGTCGTGTTTCACGACTGTGCGCACGGTTCTTTGCTGCCGTCCAGACGCGCGAACGTGTTGCTCGGGACCGTCCTTGGTCTATTTGTGCTATCGCCCTTCCGTCGATGGCGACACGACCACGCCGTGCACCACGCGACGTCAGGAGACCTCGATCGACGTGGGGTCGGCGACATCCTCACGTTGACGGTGGCCGAGTATCGGGCGCGTCCGTGGCGGGGCCGCGCCGCCTACAGGCTGATTCGGAATCCGCTGGTGATGTTCGGTTTCGGCCCGGTGTTCGCAATGATCATCGGACCGCGGATCGTGGCGCGTGGGGCGCGGCCGCGGATGCGCAACAGCGTGTTGGGGACTGATGTTGCGCTGTTGGTCTTGGTCGCGGGGGTGTGCTGGTTGATCGGCTGGCGGGATTTCCTGATCGTGTGGGCGCCGGCGGCGATGGCGGCCGGGTCGGTCGGGATCTGGCTGTTCTACGTGCAGCATCAGTTCGAGGATGCGTACTGGCAGAGCGGGGCCGCCTGGAGCTATGCCGATGCGGCCCTGCGCGGGAGCTCGTATCTGAAGCTGCCGCGCGTGCTTGGGTTCTTCACGGGGAATATCGGACTGCACCACGTGCATCACCTCAACGCACGGATACCGAACTACCGCCTGCAGCGCGCCCATGATGCGAATCCCGTGTTTGCGGCGGTGCCAACGCTCTCGCTGTGGGACGGGCTTCGTGCCGTCAGGTTCAAGTTGTGGGATGAGGAGGCGGGCCGGCTCGTAACGTTTGCTCAGGCCCGCCGGGGCATTCGGCGGCGCGGTTCCAGTAGCCAGCCTTCGTAGCGGTGCTTGCGCGCGGCAGCCACCGTGGGTGCTACCGTGAATATGTGGGCGTTCTTATCGCCCGTGAGGTTTCGTTGCCGGTGCGGCGAGTATCCCTGCGAGACTTGTGCACTGTGCCGAGAGGCCGCGACATTGAAGGCGTGGCGCGAGCCTGGCCCGCCGACCAGTCCGTCTCGACCTCGATAAGCGATGAGGTGATGCTGTGAAGTCGACGCGTGAGAGAGCCGAGGAAAAGCGCGAGGAGAAGCTGGACCTGGTTCGCGAGCAGGTGGCGAGCGGATCGCTGGTGATCCGCCAGATGACCGACGAGGAGCGCCGTAAGTACCCACCGCGCCCGGTCCCGCCGAAGCCGGCGGGTCGGCGGTGACCCGAGCAGATAACGGGCGACACGACACCTGCCGGTGATCGTCGGTCCGGGCTCTAGTGATAGATACCCGGGGCGACTACGCCGGCGTAGTAGAGGAAGTGCGCGCGGGTGTAGGTGCGGTTGCCGGTGATGTTCGGGTTGAGGTTTGAGCCGAGTTGCAGGTCGGTGCCGAGGAACGGCTGAAAGCCGGGATACACGCTCAGGTAGCTCGTGGGGTCGCCGCGCAGCAGGCCGATTAGCGTCTCGGTCACGATCCGTCCGCCCACCGGCCCAAGGTTCAGCCCGTCGGCGATGGCCTTGGCTTCGGCCAGGATGTAGTACCACAGGGGCGTGCTCTGGGCGAATGGGGGATAGACGCCGGCCAGCTCGTCCAGGTCTGATGCGGCGAGCGCGGGAGCACGCATGGCGCGGGCGATCGCCTGTCCGGAGGGCAGCCCCCAGGTCAGCTGGCGCAGCAGGTTCCGCTGCGGCAGGACGGTCGGACTGGTCTGCGTGTGCGGCGCGATCGCCGGCACCGGAAGGGTGAACAGCACGCTGGAGACGATCGGATCGATCTTCTTGTTGTTCTTGACGTTGCCATCGCCAAGATCGAAGAAGGTCTGCCACCCGACGTAGCGGCGCGGGGCCGGATAGCCGCCGAGCAGATCGTCGCGGTCGTAGGTCACCGGATCGGAGAAGTCGGGCTCGTTCTTGTCGAACACCAGGGCGAAGAAGGGATCGGCGGTGGCGCTGGTGCTGTCCCCGGTGCCGCTGGTGAAATTCGCCCGATACGAGGGGCGCACCATGCTGTGACCCATCCGGTAGCCGGCCGCGCCGAACTCGATCGGCATGAACGTATCGCCCGCCGGCGGCCGGTAGAACCGGTTGCCGCGCGCGAGCACGTCATTCACCACGTCCTGCCCGGCGATCTGGGGCAGATGCTCGTTGACCAACAGCCACTGGTAGTGCCACAGCGTCACCTCCCGTGCGAGCAGGAACGCCGCGTAGTTGTTACCCGGGTCCTCGCGCTGAGCGCGGACGGCCGGAAATCGGGCCAGATCGTGCTCTGAGAGTTCGTCCAGCACGCGGTTGTAGAACAGGATGTGCGCGCAGTGCATGCCGCCGACGATCACGTTCTCGTCGTCGCGTGGGTCACCCACCAGAGCGGTATAACTCCCGTCCCCATTCGCCACGCGCGGCAAGTCCTCGTGCACGCCGCCGGTTCCGATCTTGAGCTGGGGCCCGACCGACCCGTCGGGATTCTCCACGTACAGATCGGGCCTCATCCCCGGGCCGCCGCCGAACACCGAATCCAGATCGAGGAGCGGGGTGCGAGTGTTCGGAGAGATCAGCGGGTTGCGCGGAATCCCGAGCTGCGAGGTCTGATCGAACGTGATGTCGTGATCGATGAACTGCCCCACGAACGTTGACCCGGCCGTCATCGTCGGATTGTCCGGATTGGTCCCGTAGGAATCAGCGACCGTCGGGTTGCCATCGACGGTCGGATCGACGATCAGTGCCTTCGGTCCGGCCGACAAATCATCCCCAGCGTCCATGATCCCGCCCGGCATCCCCACCTGAAGCAATGCCGCCCGCACAGTGTCATTCGCCTCGGCGAACGGGGGCAGATCCGGGAAGATGCGGCCGAAATCCATGCTGCTCGCGGGCGCGCCCGCGGCGTAGCGGGCATAGCCTCCCGGACCGAGCGGCCGCACGGTGG
>Ga0335073_10003838_pt1 | contig 20992 bp, 16 predicted proteins | sample Lox_Sample_22_FD_207093 | JGI IMG/M metagenome (GOLD analysis project Ga0335073, IMG submission 207093) | Soil microbial communities from Loxahatchee National Wildlife Refuge, Florida, United States - Lox_Sample_2.2 | ecosystem: Environmental > Terrestrial > Soil > Wetlands | place: USA...
AGACCGCGCCGATCGATGACGTGAATCGGACTGCGGACGAAGTCTGGGAAAGGGTTGAGGGTCGGCTAAATACCGCTCAGCGCCAAACATTGAGGCCATTGACCATCGTGGAGACACAGAATGCAGACGCCAAGGTTATTCAATTCGGCCCCCACAGCGACACGCACTGTATTCTCAGAAACGAAAGCCGCGAGCGTCGACAGGCGGAGATCGAGACATCAATCCGTAAAGTCGAGAAATGGACGGGAAAGAGAATCCGTTTTTTCTCGTACCCGAATGGTGAACGGGGTGATTTTGATGAAACCGACAAGTCTGTGCTCCGAACATCCGGAATTCAGGCTGCGGTGACCGGAATTGGAGGGGCTAATAAGGCCAGTTCTGACCTTCTGGAGTTGAGGCGATACCCGGTGGGCTTGTACCACGACGACTCCGGCTTCTGCGCTGAAGTGACCGGTTTTCGCAACGCTGTCCTTTGGGCGAACCGCAGGTTTGAGTCGTGAAAGTCGAGTTGATTTCCAGCCGCGCGGACCTTCCAGGCCTTGCCAATTCCTGGGATGAACTGGCGAAGAAGGATGGACGCGATGGTTTTTTTCGAACGTATGGTTGGTACAAAGCCTGGATCGACCACATCCGGCCGGATGCTCAGCCCTTCGTAATCTCGGTTCGCGATGACAGCGGGAAGTTAATCGGGCTTGCTCCCCTTTGCCGGGGCGTGTACCGGGATTTAGGGCTCCGATTGAAAAGCGTTTTTTGGGGCGGCCGTGAGGTTGTCTCCGGGGACTTTCTGGACTTCCTGTCCGAAACGGACATGCGGCATCAGGTAATCTCGGCGACTCTCGATTTTCTAGCTCAGAACCGTGCCCGATGGAGTTTGCTGGTGATGGGTGAATTGGTAGATGGAGGAGAGTCTTATACTGCGCTGGAGCGCGCGGGAAAACAGCACGACTTGGGTTTGCGGCGGCAGGAGGAGCGAATGTGCCCATACATCGAATTGCCCGATCGGTTCGATGATTACCTGGGCAGTTTGGGCAGCTCCACCCGGTATCACATTCGACGGCGAATGCGCGACGTGGAGAAGAAGGGTGCTCTTGTAGAAGTGGTTACGAGGCCAGACGAAGTTGCCGCCAGATTAGACACGCTAATCCAGCTGCACTTAGCCCGTTGGCGTCAAGCCAATCTCCCGGGAACGCTGGCCCGGCCGGGGTTCGCAGCGTTTCTTCGCCAGGTCTGTTCCGATCCCCCGGCCGACTCCCAGTGCCGCCTGTACCTCCTCAACCATGGCGGTGCCACAGTTGCCGCCTTGATGGTTTTTCATTTCCAGCAGAGCGTGCTGTACTATCAGGCCGGCTGGGCGCCCGAATCCCCACTGGCGCAACATAGTCCGGCAGTAGTATTGATGGCGCACAGCATCCGCGATGCAATTGCCGAAGGTCGTCGCTATTACGAATTTCTGCGTGGGGACGAAGCCTACAAGTCGCGTTGGACGAAGACTTACCGCAAAACCGCGACGGTCTTACTGTCCGGCGGCATGATGGCTAAGCAGTATCTGTTGCTGGCCGGAATTAAGGACAATCTGAAGCATCTGCTTGGCCGAGGGCAGTCCGCCAGCGCTGACCCGGTGGAGTCGGTTGAGTCTCCCGTACGGGAGGTATGATGTTGGAGAATTCCCTTCGCGAGGGTCAACTTGTGCCTCAGTCAGGTGCGGGCGGTCGAATCCAGAAGCTGGCGCTACTCGTCCGGCGATTTGGGTGGCGCGAGAGCTTGCTGACTGTACTCCTGTGGGGCCTTCGCCAGGCCATTGGCTATAGGTCGGCGATTGTTTTCCGCCGCGACCTCAGCGGCACCAAAGACCTCGTCGTATGCGAGTCTTTTCAGTGGGGCTATGCGGAAGCCGCGGACATAACACCAGCCCTGTGGCGGAAAGCCGACATTGATGGAACAACCGAACAACCACCACGCGGCACCCGATTCTTCATCGGTGCGTTGGACGGAAAACAATGTTACCTAAGCCAGGTATCAAATGATGGATTCACGATTCCCGGTCGCGCATCCGTAATCTTTACGGATGCCGCGGAGGCCTACGTCGGAAACTGTGTGACTCTGGACGAGTACCGTGGCATGGGGGTATATCCGCGTGGCCTGTCGGAGCTTGGTTCCAGACTGAAGCAGGAGGGGCGACGCTGGTTGTACTTGTATGTTGAGCGGGAAAACCTGTCCAGCATTCGAGGCGTTCAAAAAGCCGGCTTTCGTGCGATTGCGAGATCTTCCGCAATTCGGTGGCGGGGAAAGTCAAAACAGTGGTGGAAGGTGTTTCCACTCGAGAGCACAACGGAATTGATCCGCCGTTGGAAGATCGGGAAAAGCCAATAGTTTAGTCAGATTACCCGGCGCGGCGCCAGACTCTCGTAGAGAGACTCATAATTTCGAACCATGGCATCGAGGGAGAACTCGACCTCGATTCGATTCCGCGCCTGGCACCCCAATCTAAGGCGTAATTCTTCGTTCCCGCGAATTGAAAGCAGGTGGTTCGCCAGTTGACCAACGTCGCCCACCGGAAACAGGAGACCGGATTCTCCATCGATTGTCACTTCCGGATTCCCGCCAGTCTGGCTCGCAATTACGGGAAGACCAGTTGCCATCGCCTCCAGCAAGGAATTGCAGATGCCTTCGCTAAGTGACGGCAGCGCGTAGATGTCCATAGCATTCAGAAGTTCTGATATATTATTGCGGCGCCCGAGAAAGAGCACGCGCTCCCCCCAGCCCGGTCGACCTTTAACGAATTCCTGTAAGCGCGTTCGCTCCGGTCCGTCTCCCGCAAATAGCAAACGCCAATCCTGGTAGGATTTGGAGAATTCGTCCATTGCGTGAAGTAAGGTGATATGGTCCTTCACCGGGGTCAAATTCCCGACACACCCGATACAGAAATCGCCCGGGGAAAGCCCCAACACTTCGCGTGCTTTTGATCGCACGCCGGGGTTAGGGAAGAAACGCCTCCGGTCCACTCCGTTGTGAATCACGCCAATCCGATCCGGTGGAAACCCCGTGCGCCCGGCGTAAAAATCGCGGAGTTGATAGGACACGGCGAAAACGCGATCCGCCAGTCCGAACGCCAGACGACGGGTCCAGGTCCGGCGCCGAGGTTCCTTTAGAGCAAAGGCGGAATCGATCCCATGCTCGCTGTGAATGAGCCGGCATGATTTCCATCGCGCCGCAAATACCGCTTCGATGGCAGCCCAGTTCCGGGAGTGCACAATGTCGGGTTTGGTTTCCCGAATCATGCGGATCAAAGCCGTCAATTGACTGCCGCGAGTGTTGTCACGCTTCCCCAGGCACAGGACCTCGGCCCGTCCGGGCGGCAGAGGCTGAGCATCAATCTCCTTCACCGGACGAATCGCACAAATCACGTGTTCAAAGCGGACCGGGTTCAAATGCTCGAGCAAGTTTGCGAGTCCATTTTGCAAGCCGCCAATTCCTACGTTGTCGAGTACGTGCAGAATCCGGATAGGCATGATATTAAGAAGGTGATCCCCACTTCCAAACGGGGGAATTCCCAAGCGGAATACTATTGGCGCTCCGCATGCTGAGGGCCATACAGCAGCCTTCCCTTAGCTAGAATAGAATGGAGCTTGGCTTGCATGCAGAACCCGGACGCGCTCCAGACCGCCTCCGGAACCAATTACTGGCATGAAGCAAACTCCCCCTGGAAAGGTGCGCTTGGATTTCGGGCCGTTTGAGGTGAATCTCAATTGACACCACAGCCAATTACCTTGATCACAGGCTCGCGAAAAGGCATCGGCCGGTTCTTAGCAGAACACTATATCAGCCGGGGGCACCTCGTGGTGGGCTGCAGCCGGAACCCGGTAAGGGAAACAATCGACGGTTATGAGCACTTTTGCCTGGACGTCAGCGACGAACGCGCAATTAAGGAGATGATGCGCGTGGTCCGTCAGAAGTATGGCCGGCTCGATAACCTGATCAACAACGCGGGTATCGCGGCCACAAGCCACTTCTTGCTCACGCCGGTCGAAACGATTCTCAAAGTCTACAATACGAATGTAATCGGCAGCTTTTTGTTCACACGGGAGGCCGCTAAGCTCATGATGAAGCAGCATGCGGGACGAATCGTCAACTTCTCGAGTTCCGCCGTGCCGCTCAAACTTGCCGGAGAGGCAGTCTACGCCTCTTCGAAAGCTGCTCTCGTCAGCCTAACCGAGATTCTGGCACGAGAATTGGCGCCGTACGGCATCACGGTCAACAGCGTGGGTCCTACACCAATTGAAACCGACCTGATCCGCGCCATGCCCCAGGATAAAGTTCAGGAGGTGATCGGCCGGCAGCCGGTCCAGCGTCCGGGGACATTTGCCGACGTGGCAAACGTGATTGACTTTTTTCTCCGTAAGGAGAGCGATTTCATCACCGGACAGGTGATCTATCTCGGAGGATTTTGAATGGCGGGACTCCGCTTTCGCATGGCGACCCAGGAGGATACTCCGGAGATTGTCGCTCTTTTAAACGCGACCTTCCGTACTCCTATCGACGGCGCAACCTGGGAATGGTATGTATACGGGAATCCCCGGGGAACAAGCCGCATCTACCTGGCCCTCGAACCGGATGGGGAGAAGATTGCGGGCGTCATCGGTTTTTCACCGACTCAGCTCCGGATCGATGGCAGTGCCGTACTGGCGGACTATGCTCACCACCTGGCGCTCCAACCGGTTTATCGCGACACGTTGTCCTACATGGCGTTTCTGCGCCACTCACTCAACGGACAAGCCGCCGGAGAGACCACCTTGGCAATCGGGCCACCCAATAAAACCGCGTACCCAATTCATAAGACCCTGATGAAATGGGTCGATTTCGGTTTTCTCGATTGTCTGCGCAAGCTCTCCCCGCAGCGCGGCCAGCATGATTGCCGCGAACTGAAGCTTTTCGATGAGAAGCAATTCGACACATTTTACGCGCGGGTGTCCAGGAACTTCAGTTTCTGCGTCAATAAAACATCGGAGTGGGCCAACTGGCGTTTCTTCCGCCGCCCGGGATCGCTCTACACGGTATACGCCGCTGGTGGCGAAGAAGAGCTGAAGGGATACGTGGTCCTGAAGCGCTGGCGCGATCCGGATGGATACGCGAAGGCTCACATTCTCGATCTCCATGCCTTGGATGAGATCGCCCTTTCGCAATTGATCGCCGCCGCGGAGTGCTACGCTAGCGGCAGCGATGAGCTGAACCTGTGGGCCGTCCAGGGCTATCCGTATCGCCCTGCCCTCGAAACCATGGGCTTCTCCGCCAGCTGGCGGCAGCCGCTGATTATTCGATCGTACAAGCTCCCAGCACCGCGCTACCCGGAAGGAGAGTGCAGTTTGTCGTACGGCGACGGGGATACTCAATATTAGGCTTGGCACTAAAAATGCATTGCGTGTGAGGGTCCATGAGTCACAAAATCAGCGTCATCATGCCCGTTCTGAACGGCGAAAAGTACATCGGCGAAGCCGTCGAGAGCATTGCGTCCCAGACTTTTCGAGATTTTGAGCTCATTGTAGTTAACGATGGATCGACCGATCGTACCTGTGAGCAGCTTGAACGCTTTGCCGGCAGAATCGATCTTCGGTTGGTCCATCACAGCAAACCTCAAGGCATTGCCCGCTCGGTGAACGACGGTATTCGCCATGCCACCGGCCAATACATTGCGTTTCTCGACCACGATGACCTGTGGTTCCCGGAGTTTCTCGCGACACAATTGGCTCACCTGGAGAAATACCCCGACGTCGGCATGGTCCATTCCGATTTTCAGACCGTCGATTCGGAGGGGAATATCCTCGAAGCCAGTGTCGCGGCCTGTCGCAACCGGCGCAGGGTCAGTGGACATGTGTTTCCGGCGCTCTTCATGGATAGCTTCATCGTCGGAAACAGCGTGTTAATCCGAAAGGAATGCTTCGACAAGCTGGGGGCCTTCGACCACACGCTGCGTATCGGCGATTATCACATGTGGCTGCGCATTGCCCGGCACTACAAGGTCGATTACACGCCGATGGTGCTTACGAAATACCGGCAGCACCGGACCCAGGATTCGAGGACGTTTTCGGCAGAAGATACACCACCCGGATTGGCGGCCCTCCAAAGCATTTTAGAAATGTATCCAGAAGTCACGCAGGAACTTGGCAAGAGTTCTATCCGCCGCCGTATGGCCAGCCTGTACCTGGACATGGCAAATCCGGCGTTTTCCAGCAATCAGGGCCGCGCGGCGCGAGTGTTTCTGAAAAAGGCGATCGGTTTGCATCCGCTGAATCCGCGACTCTATGGAATCTACGCCGCAAGTTTCCTGGGGCCGTCTCAAGCCCGGCTAGCCAAGAAAATCTGGCATGCTTTCGGACGCCGTCCAATTCGGGCGGGCACCACTCCCTCGCAGCAATCTGCGAGCGTCAGCCGCGGGTAGCGGGACACTCCGGGGGGCGGTGGTTTATTTCAGGAAGATACCGCTGATCCCGAGTTCGGAGAACTCGGAGTCGGACTTCGCGAGAAGCTTTACAATCTCATCGTCGCTCTGCACGAGATTGGCATCCGAACTATATTCCCGATCCACAGTCACACCCTCGCTTTTCACCCAGTTGGGCTGGACCACGTAATACGAGCCCAGGTCCCTGGCGCGCGGCAACTCTTCTTCCGTAATCAGGATTTCGTGGATCTTTTCGCCGGGCAGCATCCCAATGATCACGGGATTGAATGGTCTTTGAGCTTGTTCTGAAATCACCCTGGCAAGGTCAAAGATCTTCACGGCCGGGGCTTTCTTGATGAAGGTCTCGCCGCCTTTCATATTCTCCAGCGCGAACAATACCAGATCGATTGCGTCGTTCAGGGTCAGCAGAAACCGGGTCATCTCCGCATGCGTGATGGTGATCGGCTTCCCCTGGGCCACCAACTCACGAAAGAAGGGAATCGCAGATCCGCGCGAACTCATGACGTTTCCGTACCGCACGCAACACGTCAGAGTGCCTTGATTGTTGACGGTCCGATTGGCCGCGATTACCAGCCGTTCTTGAATCGCCTTGCTCATGCCCATTACGTTAACGGGCTTCACGGCTTTATCGGTGCTCAACGTGACGAAACGCTCCACGCCCAGATCCAGCGCGGTGGTGGTCACGTTCTGAGTTCCAATGATATTCGTAAGAACCGCTTCGTACGGATGTTCCTCGCAGTTGTAAACGTGCTTCAGCGCCGCGGCCTGAAACACGGCTTGGCAGCCCCGCATGCTCTCGCGTACGCGCCGCTCGTCGCGGATGTCGCCGGTGATGAACTTGATCCGCGACTCCTTGGCATAGTGGTGGCGCATGTCATAATGCTTCTTCTCATCGCGGCTGAGAATCCGGATTTCGGCCACGTCGTAATCCAGTAGGCGCCGCACAATAAACTGCCCGAACGAACCGGTTCCGCCGGTTACCAACACTCGTTTGCCAGTGATCCACATAGTCGTCTATTTACCACCCATCCTGTATGCATTGCAAAATCGTTTCGCGGTCTTCCGTCGATACCCACCATCCACAGGGTATAGAGAGTTGTTCCCGCTCGAATTGTGCGGTGCCCGCCAGATCTGCTGGACCGGTTCCGAAACACGAATAGCCGTCGTTTCGCATGTGCACCTTTGACGCGTAGATACGCCGTTCCCGGAGCTTGCGCAGCAAATCGTCCCGCCGTTCGCACAAAAAGCTGTAGACCCAATACGACGGAACGCTGAACGCCGGCCGTCGCAAGAGCCGAATCCCGGTAATCTTACCCAGCGCTTCGTCGAAGAAGCGCCCGTTCCCTCGATGAGCGTCGACAATGCCGGGGAGATATTCCATCTGCATGGCTCCCAACGCTCCCGCGACCCGGTTCATATAATTGTGACTGCCGGGCAGGGTAATATCACAGGAACTGCTCAACTCCCCAAGCGAGTCACGAAAACCCGTTGGGGGAATACCGTACCGCCGCCATCGGGCAGCCAGACCCGGCCCTTCCACATCGCGAAATGTGATGGCCGCCCCCTCCCCCGTGGTGATGTGGCGAACGGGACTGAAGGAGAACAGGCTGTAGTCACAGCCGTGAGCGCCGATCCTTTTGCCCTCCACCTCGGCACCCAGGGCTTCTCCGGCATCTTCGATGACTTTCAGACCGGTTTCTTGCGCCATCTTCAAAACACGCGGGACGTCGCCTGGAACGCCCACCCAATGGTACAGCAGGACAGCCTTCGTATTTGGCGTCCGCCGGCGCACGATTTCCTCCGGATCGAGGTTTCCGGTCTCCGGGTCGATGTCACACCATACCGGCCGCGCCCCGGTTTGAAGAACAGGTGTAGTGCTGGCGAGGCATGCAAGTGCCGACGTCAGCACTGAGTCGCCCGGACCTACACCCGCCATCCGCATCACCATTTCCAGGGATCTCGAGTACTCGCTTGCCAGGGATAAATAAGGAGTACCCAGAAATTTCCGCAGCTTCTCTTCGAACTCCGGAATGTTGCCGTCACCAGCGATCTGCTTCGATTGCAGAACGCGTTCGATGACGGCGCCCGCGCCCGGTGGGATGTGCGGTTGGTAGAGCGGGATCTCCTTCATTACCAGCCACGCCGGATACGATCCGCGATGTATTCGCGCTGCTCATCGTTCACCCACCAGCCGCACGGGATGTGCAGCATCCGGCTGAAGAAGCAGTCCAACCCTGGCAGGTGCGTGCGCGATTCCGCGAATACCGAATGCTCATCATTCCGGCGGTGTGCTTGTGAACAGTCAATGCCCGCCTCTGTAAGGCTCCGGGCCAGATCGTCGCGCCGGTCCGCGAGAACCGTGTACAGCCAATACGCCGGCGTGCCCTCCGTATCGTGCCTGCAGATTTCGATTCCCGCCGTCCGGCTCAGTGCATCATCGTAAAAACGTCCGTTTTCGATGTGACGCTCGATCAGCGGGCGAATTCCTTCCAACTGGGCCAGGCCAATGGTGGCGGTCACGTCATTCATATGGTATTTGTAGCCCACTTCGCGCACATCCACTTTAATCCGCGGCTGGGCGCGGTCGATGCCGAACCAACGGACGCGCCGGCCCACTGGCAGGTCCTCAGGATTCTTGCACAAAAGCATCCCACCGTCGACGGTCGTCAGATGCTTGATCGCCTGGAAGGAAAACATCGTGTATTCGGAGTGATTCCCGATTTTCTGTCCATCGTATTCCGCGCCCAAAGCGTGCGCGGCGTCCTCGATGACGGGGATATTATGCCGCTCCGCCACCGCCCGAATGCGACGGATAGCGGCAGGAATTCCAGCGTAGTGAACGACCACGATGGCCTTCGTCTTGGGAGTGATCGCACTTGAGATCGAATCCGGCGACAAATTTCCATTATTCGCATCGACGTCCGCCCAAACCGGCTTGGCTCCGGCATGCCGGATCGCCATGTTGGTGGGCTCCGCGGTCATCGGCGTGGAGATCACCTCGTCACCCGGTTGCACCTTGGCGAGAATCAGAGCCGTGTGCAGAGCCGCAGTGCCGGATGAGAAAGAAAGAGCGTTGGGGTTGCCGATGAACGCGCCGAAATCAGCCTCGAAGCGCTTCACTGCTTCTCCCTCGCCGATCTGCCCGCTGTAGAGCACGGCTTCCAGCCGCGGCATCAGTGTCTCGCGCGGGGGCATGTGAACTTTAAAAAGCGGAATCCGGTTCATGCTCTCGATTCTCCACGATCCACACGAATGCGCTTCAGACGATCGCTATACAACCCACCCTGCACAAATTGAATCTTCACCGGCACTTTGAAAGGCTCCAGTCGCTCCGCGCAGAAGCGCTTGATGGCAAGCCGCGCATCGGCTTCTTCAGCCGAGCCACGCAATTGAATATCGGCGCACACGATCTTCCCAGTGATCGGGTGTTTCTGTCCGTAGACCACGGCCTCCTCGACCAGGTCGCATTGCAATAAGGTCCCTTCTACCTCTGCGGGAAATACCTTTTGTCCGCCGACATTGATGAGTTCTGAGTCTCTGCCCAGAAAACGCATGTATTCCCCGTTCAATTCCACCCGGTCGCCGGTGATGAAGTAACCATCCTCGGTGAAAGGACTGGGCGCATTCAAGTACCCCAGCATTGCGGATTCAGCTTTGATTTGGAGGATACCGTCCACAACTCTCAGATCATAACCTTCCCCACCCACCTTCACCCAAAGTGACTCGCTCGAGAGCGATTTCGCGCGCAAAACGCCGAGTTCGATCAACCCGTATGTCTGCCGCATTTCGACATGCGGAAACACTTTCCTAAGGTTGTCCAGGGTGGTGTGCGGCATCGGCTCGGAGCCGTAGGTGATCAGCCGCAGACTGCTGAGATCGCGCCCCTCGTACGCTTTGCTCAGCAACAGCATGTTCAGGAAGGTGGGCGACGCGGGCAGCAGTTCGACGCGATGTTTCTCTAAAAGCTGACAGATATGGTCGGGAGTTCGATTCTCCGGCAATACCACCGGGCTGCCGTTCGATAAGCAATGAAGTAAAGTATTGAGACCTCCCCAATGATCGAAGAGCAGAAAGTTAAGGGTACACATTGCCGGCCGGAGCTTGTGGAATTTTTGGAGCAGACGTCCGAAATCGTGCACCACGCCCTTGGGCTGTCCAGTTGATCCCGATGTGAAGAGGATGAGCCCTGGCTGACCACCATCCTGAAGCCGGCGGATCAAGGGATGCGCGTCGGAACTCGGTCCTTGTCCGACCTCAATTCGACCGTCGGAATCGAAGCTCAGCTGAAAATCGGGATTGACCAAATCCATGAGGGCCGGCGTCTTCGACAATGTCGCCGGCAACAACGGAACGAGGATAACTCGCCGTTCGATCAGCGCTAGAAGTAGCGAAACTGTCCGGTACGAATAGTCGCCGCGTAGAACTACGACCGAACCTGGCCCGACACCTTGCTTCTCCAGGAACCCGATGTCGTCCCGGACCTGACCAGCCAGACTAAGTCCGTCACAAGCTTCGCCATGCCAGAAAAGCGCCGGACGCTCCTTTTGTGCTTCCAACCTTTCCAGAATAAAACCGATCTCACTCATAGCTTTCTAAATCCACAAGCGCGCATCCCCATGAAAGTCCCACGCCGAATCCGCAAAGTAATATCAGCTGACCTGGTTTTGCCTTCCCTTTTTCCAGCGCTCGCCCGAGTGCCACGGGTATGGATGCGGACACGAGATTGCCTGTTTCAGCCAGGTCGATCAGCATCTTCTCCGGTGGAATTCTCAGGGCCGTGCCTAAACTGTCTAACGCCACCTGGCTGGCCTGATGGAAAACAAAAAGGTCAATATCGGAAACCGACAGACCGTTCTCTCCAAGTATCTTCCGAACTGCACAGGGAACCGTCGAATTAAAAAAAGACAACACTCCGAGGCCATCCATCCTGATGTGTTCGGCCGTCCGGATGTTACCGCTCTGGTCGACAGTCTCGCGAGCGGTCTCATCAGACCGTTCCACACGCATTCCACCGGCCTGAATCATGAATTTGTCATAGTGAGCGCCGGCCGTTCCGCAGCGGATGGAACGGATCCCCCGCCCACTCTCCGAGTGGGAAACGATCGTCACGGCGCCGCCGTCACCGAACAAGCATCGTGTCGCCCGGTCGCCTGGGTGAATGAACCTTGTGTAAGTATCCGCGGTGGCAAGCAGAACCCGTTTCGCCGCGCCGCTCTCGATCAGGCTGGATGCCAACTGCAGCCCGTAGATATAGCCTGAGCATGCGAGTGTGATATCGAAAGCCAACGCGTCGGTCCTCAGCCCGAGCTTTCCGTGGAGCAGGCAGGAGTTCGGAGGCATAATGTAATCCGGACTCTGGGTGCAGAAGATCACCGCATCGATATCAGAAGGGCGAAGCCGATTTTGCGCCGCCAGACGCTCACATGCGGCGAGCGCGAAATCGAGGGCCGTTTCACCCGGCCCGGCCACAAAACGGCGCATCACGCCGGTACGTTTTTCGAGGCGTTCAAAATCCCAGTCCGCATGATCGGCCTGCAGGTCTGCGTTGGTCACGCAGCACTGCGGATGGGAATAGGCGATGGACTCAATTGTTGTCATGAAACCAGGCTTCGGACTTGGGCGCCTGCCGCGAATTCAGCGCTCAGCGTGGTCCGCGGCCCGTGGCCACCACAGACTATGGTCTCACCCGGTAAATCCATTAACTTCCGAACGGAGGAGACCAGTTGTTCGCGATTTCCGCCGGGCAGGTCGGTCCGCCCAATGCAGTCTTGCATCAGCGTATCACCGGAGAAAAGGTAGCCGTCGAAAGCAAAACACACGCTGCCTTCTGTATGCCCTGGTGTGGCGATCCAAGCCAAACTGAATGGCCCGATTGTGAACGTCTGCGGTAGTTTGGAAATATCCTGGGTCACAGCAGGCACGCGGACTGACTCGCGGGATTCAAAAAGCATCCGATACAGATTGGCGCGTTTGAGAAGTGGTTCGTCCGCTCCGTGGAGATAAAAAGGGGCTGCATAGCGATCCATGAGCGGCGCGACGGCGCCCACATGATCATAGTGTCCGTGCGTATTTACGATGGCGTGGACCCGCCAGCCACTCTCCTCAACGAGCGCAGCAATCTTCTCCGCCTCGCTGCCGGGATCTATGACGATTGCGTCCCCAGTGCCGTTCGCAACCAGGTAACAGTTCTGATGCCACTTGCCGTTGACGACCGTGGCCACCTGAACCTGCATGAAACGTTACCTCGAACCGGCTTGAGACCGGCTGATGACCTGTTCGACATACGCAGCCAACGTGCCCACGGTACGAAATGGATGCGCGTCCATCGCCATGCTGGCTTCATCCACTAGGATTACTGAGTTTCCTGTCTTATTTTGAATCTGCTCTTCTAATGCTACGACTAGATTCACAAATGTCAGTGAATCCACGCCGCTCTTGCCGGCCAACAGTTGCGCATCCGGGTTTTTCGCCAGATTGGTTGGTTTAGCTGATTGCGCATTCACCTCGTCGATGGCTGCATAGACCCACTCTAAAATGTCCTCGCGCAAAATTAAAATACCTCGCTTCTCCGCGGCAGTTTCCTGACTTTTTTTCGGCCAGGAACGCAAATTCTTGAAGATGTCCTGACTTTCACGGTAGCACTTTTCATGCCACGACGTTTCGAAGTAATGATTCGAGTTGTGGCCTGAATATCCTCCACCCAGCATCCAACATCTCGCCACTTTAGGCTAGTACTAAATGCCCCAGTTCTTCGGATAAAGAGGCGAAATCTTTCCACGAGGATCCAACGTGCGAAAGCATCCCAGACGATAAGCCATTTAATTACATATGCTTGGCGTCCATATGGGTTGGAAGCGCGATTGCGCATAATGCCGGAGAGTCGCTCGGAGGGTGTGTCAAAAGCCAGATGAAGTCCAAAGACCGGAGTTACCTGAACCAGGATGTCTTCTGTGGTGTTCGACCGTGAAGCGACCAATAACTGCAACTAGATTTTCATCGATATTCGAGACGCCAGGCGTCAGTCGGATTACACCCATGGATGGCCTGAGAGGCTATGCTGTGTTGCTGGTTTTTCTGGTCCATCACCACACTTTGTTCGGAGGTTTTCTCGCACAGTCGAGTCCTTTTTTCGAGCTATCGCAATACGGCCACGATATTGGTCACTCAGGAGTTGACCTGTTTTTCGTGCTGAGCGGGTTCTTGATTTATGGCCATCTTTTTCAGAGAGCACCTAAGTACTTTTCCTATTTGGAAAAGCGGGCGCGCCGAATCTATCCCACATTTTTATTTGTTTTTGCAGTTTACCTGATTGCTTCGTACTGGCTGCCATCCGTATCGAAAATGCCGCACTCGCACGCGGCTGCGTTGTTATATGTGTTTGAGAACCTCATTTTTCTCCCGGGTATTTTTCCGATTGAACCCGTAATTACCGTCAGTTGGTCCATTAGTTACGAGTTCTTGTTTTATCTATCGATCCCGTTATTGATCAGTCTGACCGGGATGCGGCAGTGGCGCCGGAGATCGCGAGTTCTGCTCTTTTTAGGAATTGTGGCGACACATTGCATCGCCTGCTCGATCTGGAATGTGCCACACATTCGTATGGACTTATTCCTGGCGGGAATGTTGTTATACGAGGCTTCCGAGTCGGGGCAAATGGACAAGTGGCTCTCGAAGCGTGGGGAGTTTCTGGCGATTGGGGCTTACTGTACGGCGCTGATGACGCTATCGCTTTTCGAATTGAGTAGCACTGGAATTGCATTTCATCCGCATTTTCCCAATCGTTCCTTCCCCTCATGGACACTGTTGCTGATGGTAGGGCTGTTTGGCCTGACCACGTACACGGTTTACTTTAATGGAATTTTGCGTCCGATTTTTAACCTGAAGCCTTTGCGCTGGCTCGGCAACATGAGCTACTCTTACTTTCTTTGCCACGGCATCGCTTTAAATGCCATAGCCTTTGCGCTGCGCACTTTCAGGAAGCCGCAGTCCCCGCTGTTTTTTCTGGCGCTACTGTGTCTGAACCTGGTGACGACGGTCGCGGTCTCGTTCCTAGTCTTTCTCTTAATCGAAAAACGCTTCTCGTTAGCCGTTCGAGGGAATCGATCTCCCCAAGGTTCAGTAGTAGAGGCCAATTCTGCCACGAGCCCGCCCCCTACCGCGGCGTCACCGGCGGCCGCCGAGAGGCTTCCGGAAACCCTCAGGCTGCGGCCCGAACTGGAATCCGGCACGCGAACTTAAGGTTCCCCTCCGCCGACCACTCGTCATGGAATGCGTGCGGATAGGAACTCGTCAAATTATTGACTACTGACCGGTCTTACAAACGCCGCCGAGGCTGGCAATGATTACCCGTTGGACATCTACAATGTTGCAGGTGCCCGTTTGCGCCAGGTCGCCATTCGTGCAAGGCGAAGTGCCTAATGCTTGAGCAATCACGATCTGGACGTCGGCATTGTTTACAACTCCATCGCTGTTCAGATCGCAGGGACTTGCCGGCGAAGAGGCGCCTGAAGTAGTACCGCCGAACGACCCCTTATAAACATCCGCCTGTCCCGCGCTGTCCAGACTCCACCCAACAAGGGAGCCGGTACTTTGGTCGAGAGCCAGCATTTGGTCGACTGAGGCGCCGCCACCGGAGGAGATTTTCGTCCAGGTATCGGCAGCGGCGTCATATTGCCAATCTGCAGGCGCGCCTGCGTTCGACGTTTGATGGTAAATCACCGTATGGGTGACCGGATTGTAAGCCAGAGCGGGCTGCCCGGTATATGGGCCGTTATAGACCGGTGGCGGAGTCGTGCTCAGCGCCTTTTGCGTCCAGGTTTGAGTTGGAACACGATAAACCCAGGTCTGGTTATAAAAAGTGACACCATCCGGTAATCCACCACCATAGAGGATTACTTCCTTATTTACTGTATCGTAAACCATGCCGGGGAAATAAGACCCCATCGGCTGAACAGCGCCAGTTGGATTCACCTGGTTCCAGTCATCGGGATTCGAACATCCCGCTGCGAGTTGCTTCGCGGTGGGAGTTCCAGGCGGTGTGTTTTCTGCGGTCCGGCAATACACCCAGTTATCATGCGTGTTTGCCCCACTATCATAACCGAAGGCGAAAAGTACATCGTCGTCTGGGTCGTAGATCATCGATGCCACTGAATTCGACGTCGCGGGAAGGTGCGCCGGCAAAACCTGGTGCCACGTGTCATTCACGGGATTCGGCGTCAATTGCAGGTAATACATGTCCCGCCGGGGATTTGTGTTCGGCGCGGGAAGCAGCATGAGTACATTTGTCGCGCTGCCGAACTGCCCGCCCGTGCTGGTGGTAAGAGTCAAATGGCTTGAGTCGGTAACTGATGCGATCGTGAATGATACACCGTTAAGCGTAATTTGCAAATTGTTCCAGCTTCCATTCGTGACAAATGACGCACCGGAAACCATAGTGATCGAGTTGCCGCTCGCCGATACGTACGAACCGTTGCAGGCACCGTTTACGCCACCGTAGAGCCACATCATGCTGCGCTTGGTATCAACGGCCATCTGCCATCCCGGATGCCGGTCACCGGGCAACGTGGCAGTGTCCGCGGGACAAAGGTCTGCGGAGCTGCCGGTGCCGGTAATGTGCGTAAATACATTCGTACCGGAGTTGTATGCGTAAATGTCGGTGGAGTAAATGCCATGTGCACCGCTGGGCGGGCCGACATAGAAGATTGTTTGCTGGGATACCGGATCATATTGTGGATAAGTCCAGCCCACATAGGATGGCCAGCCCGAGCCGGCTTGTTGCAGGGTCCATGTCACGGCTGCGCCACCGCCGGATCCCGTGCTGCCGCTGGTGCCGCTGCCGCCACCACTGCCGCTGACAGCTGTTGCTGTGAAGGTAATTGGGCTGTCAGCCAACCCTGTGGACGACGCCGTGACCGTATTGGTCCCCGCGCCGGGACCAAGAGTTAGCGTGGTCGATGCCTGACCGGAGCTGTTAGTCGTAGCCGATGTCGTCGACAGCGTTCCGCCGCCCGACGTGACAGCAAATGTCACGCTGACCCCGGAAACCGGACTACCGCTTGCATTGTTCACTTGGACGATAAACGGACTCGCTAAGGGCTGACCTGCCGTCCCGCTTTGATTCGAACCACTGACGACCGCGATCGCCGTGGCCGTCCCGGCGGTACCGGTGCCGGTCGCACTGAACACAATCGGACTTCCGGTCAAGCCGGCCGAGGATGCCGTAACCGTGTTGCTGCCTCCTGCCGTGCCCAGCGTCAATATGGTGGAAGCTTGCCCAAGGCTGTTGGTTGCGCCGGAGGCTACGGTGAGGCTTCCTCCCCCTGCCGTGACCGCGAAATTGACCGTGACGCCCGAAATCGGATTCCCGTGGCTATCCGTAACTGCAACCACAAAAGGACTCGCCAGTGGCTGGCCAGCCGCCCCGCTTTGCCCATTTCCGCTCACCAGTATCAAGGTGGATGCCGGTCCCGGACCCGAGCTTCCCGTTGTTCCGCTCCCGCTGCCCGTAAACGCTTTGACGCTGAAAGACGCTGCCGTCAGCCCGAGTACACCGGTGTTGATCGTCATGCTCTGGCTGCCGGCGGACGGCGCAGGTACACCGCTAACATTGTTAGCTGCAAACCACGGAGTGTTGGAGCTCGTCCCGGTAAATGCGTTCGCTCCGGAGTCGAAGCCGATCCAATCCACAATCGATGTGGGCGCCCACTTCACCCGCAAATATTGGGTCGAGCCTGGCGTTGACCATCCGATGGTATAGCTTCCGCCACCCATATCCGTAAAGCTGGTAATCGCCACATTCTGGAGGGAGGCGGTGCCGGGATTGTTAATTGTATTGATCAGATTGGTTTCGTAATAATTTTGAAAATCCCGAAACGCGGTACCGGTAGTCGACATGGCGTTGAGGAGTGAGATGTTCGCTCTCCGCTGCCAGGTGCTCACGGTCGCGGCGCCTTCCGTATTCCACAAGACGTAAAACAGATGGGCCACGTTGAGCTGCGAGCTCGCGTATTGGTAGTCTTGCTCTTGCATGATCGCCGTCTGGCTCGTGGACGCCGCCGCGGAGTCATTCAGGGTCAAGTGATTGGCATCGGTCACCGAAGCAATGGAATGAGGAGTTCCATTGATAACGAACAGGCCTGCCTGCAGCGGCGGTGGACCGATACTTCCGCCCGCGTTCGTCGGCCAGTATCCACCCGTGTTAAACGGCTTTGAACCAATATTCGTGACGGCATTTGTTCCGAAGGTCTGCACCGTGTATAGGTCGGTTGACGCATTGCAATTGTTGGGTACATCCAGCGCCAGGCCGAATCGGAAACCCTGAGTATTCCAGGTCGATGAGGAGTTATCGACAAATAACTCGCTTGTGGCGAATCGTGCAATCCCATACGCCAGATCCTTTGCCGTCCAGTAATCTGACCAGGAGGGTCCCATATATCGGGCCAGATCAGTGATCCCTTCCGCGAGAATCGCGCTTTGAAACGAGCTATTAACCCGATAAGTATTGGGCTCGCCACACCAGTTGCCCGAGTTTCCGGACTGTCCCCAGGCGATTCCACGCTTGTAACTGACCCCCTGTATCCGCCATGTCGACGGATTATTAACTGTCCCTGCATCGCAACCGGCCGGGTATCCCGACACGCACAACTGAGACTTTACCTGGAGACCGAACAGATTGATCGCCTGCTGGACGGCAGCGCTCGACCCACTCTCGCCAACCGCATCCATCCATGTGGCGAATCGGGGAACACTGATGAGATGGTGGCCGAGCGCGCGAGTCCCGGCCATGCCGGTATCCACAATGAACTGAGCATTGCTCTGATTGGGCGTTATTGCATTAGAGAGCGTCGCGGTATTTCCATTGACCGAGGCGATCATACCTTGGTTCAGGGACGAGCCGATGAGAGCAACCTGCCCAATCCACGCGTTGGGGAAAGAACCTATACAGCATGTCATTGTCAGGATCTTGCCCGTCGAATCTACGTTGACCGTGTTGGAGGAATTGGCGCCCCACTGAACCGCGCCTGTAACGAGATAGTAGTCTTCCATCGCGTCTTTGAGATGGTCGTTGATAAACTCATCTCCGGACATGAAGTAATAGTCGATCTCGCCGTACCATGCGGAGTGACCTGACGCGGCGGAATCGTTCGTCATCCAGTTGCCGTGCCCGAGCACACCGGTGCGAGTATTGTTCGCAGAAATGATCGACGATGAGGGTTGGCCAAACGCATCGAGCGTGCCGTTGCCGGGAGGACCATAAGACCTCCACGTAAAGCCGTCGGCCCGCGCCAGATTGTAGCCTGATTGCCAGCGATACCAGTGGGCAGCTTCCAGCCAGTGTCCCGTCCAGCCGCGCTGTAGAAAGGTCATCAGATAGCCCCATCGATATTCGCTCTCGAGGTTCCAGCTGAAGTCGCGGACAATGTTGAGGGGATAATTCGAATTGGCGACCCCGAAGTCCTGGCCTTGAGTAGTGCCACTTACCGACCACGCGTTGCTGGGCGGGATGGTCGTGGGCGAGGCGGCGTTAAAGATACTGGTCTCGTAAGCATCTTCCGCCACTGCGGAAATAAGTGGGTAAGGAAACACGTTTGCTGCGTTAATATCGCTGATCCCCTGACGCGCCACGAGATATGCTTGAAATTTCTGAAACTCGGTATCCAGAGATGCGGGGGCCGAGGCGTGGAATTCTACAAAAACATCCGTCGTTTCGTCCCACTGTGGCCATTCCAAGTAATAAGGTTGGGAATTATGGGCGTCAAGCAGGCCAACACGGACGTCTGACCCGCCAGACGCAAACTCACAGCCCTTGCTCCCGTATGGAGCCATCTGGTAAATACCGACCTCTATTCCAACTCCGGTGGAACTGGAAATATCACACCAGCCTTTTGGTGACTGCGTATTGGACCCTGAGCGAACGACGCCACCGTTCTTGACGATATGGTAGCCCTGGTCACTGGTATAAGGCACCCAAAGATTGTTGTCGCTGAACTGCATCAAGGAGCTTAACCCCTGGTACAAATACACGTCATCGCCGGCGGACATCGTTCCGCTTGTCGGGCTGGTAGTCTCATTGCCGATCGTATAAGTGGTCGTGCCTGAAAGGGCAGCGCCCAATCGGAGCGTCCATTCCTGCACCCCCTTGTACGCCGTCGCAAAAGTGTTGGCCGTCCCATAGTCAGCGTTGCGAATGGCACTGGTAATCTTTATATTGGACTTGCCTTGATAGAAATACAGCCGCGCAATTCCGTGCATATAGATATGACCGGAATTGTCGGCATAGTTCCACGTGCACTTAAGAGCGGACATTACCGGGCCATTCTCTTCGATCAGGCAAGTGGATGAACTATCATTGGAGGACTTGTACAGTGTGGTACAGGCGGTCCCGCCCGGTGTGGGTGAACAGGTCACATTCCCGGGATACGCCGCTGTTGGACTGGGGCCGGCAATCACAAACCCCGCGGAAGTTCCGCTGCTGACGACCGTGGTACCGCCCACTACCGCCGAATCGATCCCATTGAAGTTCGATTTCTTAACAACGAAAGTTGCGGCCCCGGTTGTGACGGTGATCGTACCGCCATTGTCGGTTGCCAGATTCGTGCCACCGAAGTTGCCAGAGGCCCCGTCGGCGAGAGTAACCGTTGCTGTTCCTCCGGCCGATATCGACGGTACTATGCCACATACCTTGACCCACTTGATGTTCCCGGAAGGCCATTTACCGAGAATCCGAAACTGCCCAGCAGACGTTCCGCTCAACCCGAGAACAGCAGTGCTGGAGATCCCAGCGGCGTCCGGCAGGGCGACCCCTTGGCAGAACGACTCATTCGCACGATTTGCTCCGGTGAACCCTCCGGGGTACAAAGCCTCTTGGATCGTTAGAGGCACGCTTGTGGCGGCCGCTGCGGGCAAAAGAATAAGGGTGCTGAGCATCAAGCACGGAACAATTCTGTTGGTCATAGACTTACCAAACACTCTGCGGAACCGCGTCGCGGGCCGCGACGCTTGAATCGGAATAAACACCTGATTCGAATGGGCTTATAAAGAATCTCTATGCGAAGAAATCTCGCAACCCAGGCCACATCATATCTCCGGGCAGCAGGAAAACCAATCCCCCAAAGTGTCAACGGGACTCTATTAACCAAAGTGCGACTGACAGGACCAACGTAGCCGATTTGACGAAACAAATATATATTTGGTTAACAGAAAGTGATTTTACGAGGATCGGTTGGGACGTCGAATCTTGGAAACCAAACCGACCAGAACCGCGCCAAGCAAGATCGCCCCGGCCGGCTCCGGAGTCTCTACCACAAACGTGTAGGTAGGTGCGGCGCGAACAAAGAAATATCCCGGTACGTAGAATGGGAAATCCGGTGCGCCAGGGTCGCCGCCAAACGCAGCGTCAATCGCCCCTATTGTTCCGTCGGGAAGGACTCCCACGGAGAACGTTGATAAACCGTAGTCGGCATCATATAAAGTCGACGGCAACAAGTCGAGGTTCGGCGTGTAAGCAAGCGAATCCGGATCTGAGGAAAAGACCGAGAC
>Ga0335073_10003840_pt1 | contig 20977 bp, 17 predicted proteins | sample Lox_Sample_22_FD_207093 | JGI IMG/M metagenome (GOLD analysis project Ga0335073, IMG submission 207093) | Soil microbial communities from Loxahatchee National Wildlife Refuge, Florida, United States - Lox_Sample_2.2 | ecosystem: Environmental > Terrestrial > Soil > Wetlands | place: USA...
ATTTCGCCGACAGTTTTAGCTGGTCAGACGAGGTTTGCGCGCCTGGAGGGACTCGAACCCCCGACCGGCTGCTTAGAAGGCAGCTGCTCTATCCGTCTGAGCTACAGGCGCCGGGTCTGCAATTTTTCCCGGCCAAGGTCACGTGCTGGCAACGCTGCGGCTGAGCCCAGGTCGCATTCGGCAGAGCTTGCCGCCCGGACCCGGCGCGGGTTGCCTATCGTCGTGTTCTATGACTGCAATGGCCGGTGGTTCTCGCTCGGCTGCACGGCCGCGGCGCTCCAGGTCACGGAGCTGGCCAATGGTCGCGGGCATCCTGGCGGGCGCCGCTGCCGACGCCCTGCTCGGCGACCCGCGGCGCGCGCACCCGGTCGCGCTATTCGGCCGGGCCGCACAGGCCGTACAGGGCCGAGCATACGCGGATAGCAGGCTGCGCGGCACCGGCTACGCGGCCTGCTGTGTCCTGGCCGCGGCTGGGCCCGGGGTGATCGCGGCCCGGCTGACCCGCCGGCGGCCGTGGTTGCGTCTCGCCGCGACCGGCGCGGCCGTATGGACCGTGACCGGCGCCCGTTCTCTCATGACCGAAGCCGACCGCATAGCAGCGGCGCTCCAAGCCGCCGACCTGCCGGCCGCCCGGGCCGCCCTGCCGAACCTGTGCGGGCGGGACCCTGGCCACCTTGACCGCAGCGAACTGGCCCGGGCCGTGGTCGAGTCGGTCGCGGAGAACACCAGCGACGCGGTCGTCGCGCCTCTGGTGTGGGGGGTGCTGGCCGGCCTTCCCGGCCTGACCGGCTACCGGGCCATCAACACGCTGGACGCGATGGTCGGGCACCGGTCGCCGCGGTACGAGCGGTTCGGCTGGTGCTCCGCGCGGCTTGACGACGTGGTCAACTGGGCGCCGGCCCGGCTGACCGGCCTGCTGGCCGTGGCGTTCTGCCCGGTCGTGGGCGGAAGCCCGGCCCGGGCCTGGCAGGTGATGCGGCGCTACGGCGCACAGCATCCGAGCCCGAACGCGGGCTGGTGCGAGGCCGCGTTCGCCGGCGCGCTCGGCGTCCGGCTGGGCGGAACCAACGCCTACGCCGGAGCGACCGAGCACCGGCCGGTCCTCGGCCACGGGCGCCAGCCGGAGCCAGAGGACATCCGCCGTGCGGTCCGGCTATGCCGCCTGGTTACGATCGCTACGACGGTGGTGGCGGCTGTTATGGCTGGGGTTGGTGCAGCGATCGAGGAAAAGGCGTGAAGGGGGATGGGGAGGTGGGCGGCGCGCTTCTGGTCGCGGGTACCACGTCAGATGCGGGCAAGAGCGTCGTCACGGCGGGGCTGTGCCGCTGGCTGGCCCGCAAGGGCGCACGCGTCGCCCCGTTCAAGGCGCAGAACATGTCGCTGAACTCGTTCGTCACCACCGACGGCGCGGAGATCGGCCGGGCGCAGGCCATGCAGGCCGCCGCGGCGGGTGTCGAGCCCGACGCGCGGATGAACCCGGTGCTGCTCAAGCCGGGCAGCGACCGGCGCAGCCAGGTGATCGTGCTCGGCAGCCCGGTGGGGGAGGTCGACGCGGTCGAGTACCGGGAACACGCGTCCCGGCTGCTCGACGTGGCCGTGGACAGCCTGGCCCAGCTGCGGCACGAATACGACGTGGTGATCTGCGAGGGAGCGGGCAGCCCGGCCGAGATCAACCTGCGCGCGACCGACATCGCCAACATGGGGCTGGCCCGGGCCGCGGACCTGCCGGTGATCGTGGTCGGCGACATCGACCGGGGCGGGGTGTTCGCCGCCCTGCACGGCACCCTCGCGCTGCTGGAACCGGCCGACCAGGCACTCGTCGCCGGATTCGTGATCAACAAGTTCCGCGGCGCCCCCGAGCTCCTCGAGCCCGGCGTCCGGATGCTGCGCGAACTGACCGGGCGCGGCGTGTTCGGGGTCATTCCCTGGACCGACGGCCTGTGGCTCGATGTCGAGGACTCGCTGGCGCTCGGCTCCGGGGGGCCGGCCGCGGCGGGCGCCCCGCTCGGCGCCGACGTGCTGCGGGTCAGCGTGGTGCGGCTGCCGCGGATCAGTAACTTCACTGACATCGACGCTCTCGCGGCCGAGCCCGGTGTCCTGGTCAGGTTCGCCGCCGGGCCGGCCGAGCTGGCCGATGCCGACCTCGTGGTGCTGCCCGGCTCCCGCGCCACCATCGCGGACCTGGCCTGGCTGCGCGATCAGGGCATCGCCGCGGTGATCGAGGCGCGTGCCGCCAAGGGGCTGCCCGTGCTCGGGATCTGCGGCGGCTACCAGATGCTCGGCCGCGAGATCGAGGACGAGGTGGAATCCGGCGCGGGCCGGGTGGCCGGGCTCGGGCTGCTCCCGTCCCGGACCCAGTTCGGGGAGAAGAAGCAGCTGGGCCGGCCGGCCGGCCAGGCCTACGGCGCGGATGTGGCCGGGTACGAGATCCACCACGGGATCGCCACGCCCGAGCCGGGGGCGGAGACGTTCCTGGACGGCTGCCGGGTCGGCGCGGTCTGGGGAACGAGCTGGCACGGCACGCTGGAGAGCGACGCGTTCCGGCGCGCGTTCCTGGCCGAGGTGGCCGCGCTGGCCGGACGGGACTTCACGGTGTCCCAGAACACCGACTTCGGCGCGGTGCGGCAGGCGCGGCTGGACGTCCTCGGCGACCTGGTGGCCGAGCATCTGGATACCGAAGGACTGGCCCGCCTCATCGGCGAGGGACCGCCGCCGGGGCTGCCGGTCATCCCGCCCGCCGGGCGGGCAGGCCGTCCATGAGCGGAGGTCGGCTATGAAGTGGACAGGCCCCGACGGCTTCTGGGCCAGCGACGACCGCACGCTGATCGATGTCGACCGGGTGCACGCCTGGATCAGCGGTGAGAGCTACTGGGCGGAAGGCCGGCGCCGCGACGTGATGGTCAGGGCCCTGGAGACCTCGCTGGTGATCGGCCTCTACTCGGCCGACGGAACGCAGGTGGGCGTGGCCAGGCTGGTCACCGACTACGCCACCTTCGCCTGGCTGTGTGACGTGTTCGTCGATACGGCCCACCGCGGGCGCGGGCTCGGCATGTTCCTGGTCGACACCGCGGTCGGTCATCCCGATGTGCGCGGGCTGCGCCAGGTCCTGGTCGCGGAGCCGGGGCGCAGCCTGTACGCCAGGTACGGCTTCGGCCCGCTGGCCCGGCCGGAACGGTGGATGGAGCGTCCCGGCCTGGCGCCGTGACCGGGCCCGCGGAAGCCGTCAGTCGGCGGCTTCCGCGAGGGGAGCCTGGGCGTGCTCGCCCTCGGGCCCGGCCAGGGTGGCGTGGCGCAGGGCCGGGAACAGCGCGCCGAGCAGCAGGGCGCCGCCCACGCAGGCCAGCCCGCCACTGACCACCGAAGCGGTCAGCGAGAACAGCTGGGCCACGATCCCGGCCTCGGTGTTGCCCAGCGCCGGTGCGGTGTTGACCTGGGCCAGGTAGAGGCCGCTCAGCCGCCCCCGCAGCCGGTCCGGCGCGTAGATCTGGAGCAGCGCGTTGCGCAGGATCTCGGAGATCATGTCGCCGCCGCCCGCCAGGGCCAGGAACGCCAGCGCGAGCGGCAGGCTGCGAGTCAGCCCGAAACCCACGATGGCAGCGCCCCACACCAGGCCCGCCCCGATGACCACCAGACCGGGCCGCCTGACCCGGCCGGTCCACCCGCTGCTGGCCGCTCCGACGATCGCGCCCGCCCCGGGAGCGGCCGTCAGCAGCCCGAACGTGGCCGAGCCGCCGTGGAAGTGCTTGCTGGCCAGGGCCGGGAACAGCCCGGCGGGCATCCCGAACAGCATCGCGCTGGTGTCGATAAGCAGCATCCCGCCGAGCACACGGTCGTGCCGCACGTGGCGGAAGCCTTCGGCCAGCGAGCGGAATCCCGGCCGCTGAATGCGCACCGTGGGTGGCAGCGGCCGCACGAACAGCAGCGTGACGGCGAACGCCACGAAGCACGCGGCGTCCACTGCGTAGCACGTGGCCAGGCCGGGCCCGGCGATCAGCAGGCCGGCCAGCGCCGGGCCGGCCAGGTTGCCGAGCTGGCCGCCCATGCCGTTCAGGGCGGCGGCGGCCGACAGCCGGGTCGGCCCGACCAGCGCCGGCGTGGCGGACGTCGAGGCGGGCGCGCCGATGCCCGCCAGCAGCCCGATGCCCAGCATGATCACGTAGATGGCCCACACCGCCGGATGGCGCAGCAGGCTGTTGGCCAGCAGCGCGCCCGCCAGCAGGGCCTGGGGCAGCGCGGTCACCAGCAGCATCGTGCGCCGGTCGTGGCGATCCGCGAGCACCCCGCCGGCCAGCAGGCTGACCAGCATGCCGATGCTGGAGGTCAGGCTGAGCAGGCCGACCGCCAGCGGCGAGTGCGTCAGCGTGTAGACCTGCCAGTTGGCCGCGGTCGTGGCCACCACGTCCCCGGCCGACGCGACCATGCGCCCGCTGTACAGCCAGCGGAAATCGCGGCTTTCCCGCAGCGGCGCGACATCGATGACGATTTGCCCGATGCGCATGCCGCTCCGATCCGTGATGTCCGCTTCTGCATCACGCCGGGCACATTACCGGCTATCTGACCAGCAGCTACATCTACGGAGGGCAACTCGCCGATTTCCGCCACCACAAGACGGATCGCAGCGGTTAGCCCCGTGGCGGGTCAGCCGCGTTCCGAGAACCGCAGCGTGGCGCAAACCCCGTCGCGCGGGTGGGCGATGCCGCCGCACGCCGCCGCGTCGCCGGTTTCCACCAGGTTCTCGGGCAGGAAGTGCAGCTCGGCATCGGTACTCGCGATCGCCCGCACGATGGCCGCGTCGGCGCGGTCGGCGACCGGCGCCGGGACGTCCCGTTCAAGAAGATCTTGTTCAGTGACGGCGAGGTCATGACCAGCCGGGCCGATCCACGCGGTCGCCGTGGAGGTGGGGTCGTCGGCCACGAACAGCTCGGAGACCTGGCCGTCGCGCAGCGCGGCCATGGTGGCGGCCAGCCCCTCGACGCCCAGGCCGTGAGCCGCATGGGTCCGCCATTCATCGAAGCGCTGGTGGACGTCCTGGTCGGCCCAGTGCGACAGCGCCCGGTCCGCCGCGTCGGCCAGGGCCGGGCTGTCGGCGCCAACTTCCTCCTCGAACACGGCCGCCGATTCGGCCAGCAGCTTGGGCAGGTGCTCGAGCACCAGCGTCCGGGCCCGGACATCACCGGCCACGATGACATGCTGGGCACCGATCCGGCCTGCCACCGCGACCATCTCGGTGGCCAGCTGCTTGGCGTTCGCGTTCCAGGTCTCCTCGACGCTGCGCTGGTACCGGTCCTGTGACCAGCCCCCGACCGAGGTCTTGTGTATTGGCCACTGCTGTCCGGCGACCCAGTCCCGCCACTCGCCGCCGTTGCCGCCGATGGCGACGATCTCGCCGCCGGTCCGGGTGGCGCTCACCCGCAGGTGCGGAATCGGCGGGCGGTGCTGGGCCAGCAGCGGCATCAGGTGCGGCAGCGGTGCCAGCCGGGCGATCTGCCGCCGCGGCGGCCCGTCCAGTGCACCGGTGAAGGTCACGGCACCGTCCCGGGCGAACACCGCCTGGCCGCGGGCGGCCTGGGGAGCACCGCCGATCGCCGCCGCGACCGCGTCGAGTGACGCGGGCCTGGCCCCCGCCGCGACCAGGTCCTCCCGGGCGGCTCGCCACCGGGCGTCGATGGCCTCCAGCTCCTTTTCCTGGACCCGGTCCGTGTTCAGATAGACGGACACGTAGTCGCCGATCTGGTCGTACAGCGGTCGCAGGAAACCCAGTTTCACACCGTCAGCCTGTCACATGCGTTGGTGATGCGCTGCCCCCGGACCGGGGTGGCCGGGTCGGCGCGGCCGGCTTACACTTGAGCCGCCAACCCGCACACGGGTTGTCCCCGGGGTATTCCGCGGAGGCCGTGATGGTTGCCTGGCTTGTCAGCGCACTGGCGCAGCTGATTGGTTACTGGCTGCCCGCGGGCCACGTCGCTGCCACCCCGTCCGCGTCCGGCCTGATGGCCGTGGCCGCGATCGCGCTGACCGGCATGCTCGCCGCCTTCCTCGCGCACGGCGCCAGGATCGCGGCAGTGGTCACCGCGCGCCCGCTGGTCCGCGCCGCCACGCTACGCGAGAAGTCCTGGTCAGCGGCGTTCCAGCGGCAGCTCAATCCCGACGCGGCGGGCCGGACCCGGCCCAGGGCGCCGTCGGCGGCCCCGGCGGCCGCCTGACGTTCCGCCTGTTCCGCCCGGGTCGCCCCGGGCCGGACGCGGTGTGAAAGCGGGAACGGGTCTGACTGCACCAGAGTTACTTTCATCGGTTGGCCCTGCTCCACCCGCCTTCCGCACCGCTGCCGATGCCCGCATGCCCGGTGCCCGGGCGGGCGCGGTTCGCTCGCGCGGCCGTCTCCAGCTGTCATCCGTTTCCTGAACCGCTGGAGGGTCCTGTCATGCTCAGCTTCTTCGACGACGCTGTGGGCGCCGCCTATCAGTTCGTGTTCGCCCTGGCCCACCTGCTGGGCCCGATGCCCCTGGGCCTGGCCACGGCCGCGGCCATCGTCCTGTTCACCATCTCCGTGCGGCTGCTGCTGGCGCCGCTCAGCTACTACGCCATCCGCGGCCAGGCCAGCCAGGCCCGGCTGGCGCCGCAGGTTCAGGCTCTGCGCCAGCGCCATGGCGGGCAGCCGGACCGGCTGCAGCGCGAGCTCACCGCGCTGTACCAGCGGGAGGGCACCGGGATGCTCGCCGGATGCCTGCCGGCGCTGCTGCAGTTGCCGTTCTTCAGCGTGATGTACCGGCTCTTCCGGTCGGGCACCATCGGCGGCCACCCGAACGCCCTGCTCAGCCACTACCTGCTGAGCGCACCGCTGGGCAGTCACTGGCTGAGCGGCGCCGGGCCGTTCAGCGCCCAGGGCGCGGTGTTCCTCGGGCTGTTCGCGCTGCTGGCCGTGGTGGGGTGGCTGGCCGCGCGGCTCAGCCGGAAGTCCGCCCCGCCGCCGCTGTTGACCGCCGCATCGGTGCCCGCCCGGCCCGGCCGGCCGGGCCGGCCGGGGAAAGCCGCGCCGCCGCCGCGGAACTCGGCGCCCGGCCGGCCGGGGAAGGCGGGGCCGGCGCCCGCCAGCGCGCCCGGCGCGACCATGGGCTGGCTGATGCGGGTGCTCCCATTTACCACGGTGGTCATCGCCGCGGTGATGCCGCTGGCGGCTGGTCTCTACCTGCTGACCACGACGACGTGGGCCGCGGCCGAGCGCATGATCATCGCCCGCCGGATGCCGGCGCCCCCGGCCCCGGGGCGGCGGGATGTACGCGCGCAATCACGTTCGGCATGATGAAGGCAGCGGCCCAGCCCTCGCCACGTGGCATGCCGGGCCAGCGCCGGTACGCAGACGTGCCCGAGGAGGACACTCATGCATCAGCCGCCCGTACCGCATGTCGCCGACGAAGACCCGGAGATAGCGGCGCTAATCAACTCCGAGGCGCGGCGCCAGTTCGAGAAGATCCGGCTGATCCCGTCGGAGAACTATGTCTCCGTTGCGGTGCTCGAGGCGGCGGGCACCGTGCTGACCAATAAGTACTCGGAAGGCTACCCGGGCCGCCGCTACTACGAGGGCCAGCAGTTCATCGACCCGATCGAGACCCTGGCGGCGCGGCGGGCGGAGGCACTGTTCGGCGTCGACCACGCCAACGTTCAGCCGTACTCGGGGTCGCCCGCGAACCTCGCCGTCTATCTCGCGTTCCTGGAACCAGGCCAGACCGTGATGGGGATGGCGCTGCCGATGGGCGGGCATCTCACCCACGGCTGGCCGGTGTCGGCGACCGGCAAATGGTTCCGGCCGGTCCAGTACGGTGTCCGCGCCGACACCGGCCGGGTCGACCTGGACCAGGTCCGCGACCTGGCCGTGGCCGAGCGGCCCAAGGTGATCTTCTGCGGTGGCACGGCGATCCCGCGCACGATCGACTTCCCGGCCTTCGCCGAGATCGCGGCCGAGGTGGGGGCGGTGCTGGTGGCCGACATCGCCCACATCGCGGGCCTGGTGGCGGGCGGCGCGCACCCCAGCCCGGTCGGGCACGCCGGTGTGATCACCACCACGACGCACAAGACCCTGCGCGGACCCCGGGGCGCGATGATCATGACGACCGCCGAGCACGCGTCCGCGGTGGACAAGGCGGTCTTCCCCGGCCTGCAGGGCGGCCCGCACAACCACACCACGGCGGCCATCGCCGTGGCCTTGCGGGAGGCCGCGCAGCCCGCGTTCTCCAGCTACGCCCATCAGGTGGTGGCGAACGGCCGGGCTCTGGCGGCGGCGCTGCTCGACCGCGGCTACGCCCTGGTGTCCGGCGGCACCGACAACCACCTGATCCTGATCGACCTGACGCCGCAGGGTATCGCCGGGAAGCCCGCGGCCAAGGCCCTGGACCGGGCGGGCATCGAGGTGAACTACAACACCGTGCCGTTCGACCCGCGCAGGCCGTTCGACCCATCGGGGAACCGGATCGGCACGCCGGCCATCACCACCAGGGGACTGGGCGAGTCCCACATGGCCCAGATCGCCGCGTGGATGGACGAGGCGATCACGGCCGCGGCCAAGGACGACGACCCGGTCATCGAGCGGATCGCCGGTGAGGTCCGCGATCTGCTGGCCGGATTCCCGATGCCCGGCTATGCGCCGCAGTCCTGAGCCGCCGCCGTCCTGAGCCGGGCCGGATTCGCCGGCCGGGAAGAATTCACGTCTGGCCGGCGGGTCGCGATGGTAATGGCCCAGGCAGCCAGTAGCGTGCCTTCCGGGGCGCTACGGGGCTAAGCCGTTCCGGAATGACAGCCAGGAGCGTGGATACGCGTTCGGGCATCTTTCCGTGGCTTGCGGCGCTCTCTTTCGGCAGTGGCTGAAGTGGCGGTTGCCTGGCCGCAACCGGCTATAGCCGGTGCCGGATGTCCTGTCCGGGGGGGCAGGGGCGACCGACCGGGGGAGAACATCGCAGCATGCTCACACACCATCTGCCTGGCCTGACCCGGCCATGGCGCTCGCTGGCCACAGTCGCGGCCGTTGCCACCCTGGCTGTGCCGTTAGCCGTGGGCCACGCCTTGTCCAGCGCTCAGGCCACAGTCAAGCTGGTGTCGTACCGGGGATACTCGTTCGAGGTGCCCCGCTCCTGGCCCGTGGTCGACCTGGGCGGCTCCGCGCAGACCTGCGTGCGCTTTAACATGCACGTGGTCTACCTGGGGGATCCGGCCAGCAACCAGTCGTGCCCGAGCTTGCTGGTGGGAACGACTGAGGCAATTCTCATCCAGCCCGGGTCGGCATCACCGACCCGGGCCTCGGTTGAGGATCCGGTCGCCAGACAGATCACGGTGACCGCGCCGCGGATCGACGTTACCGCCACGTTCGATACCAACCCGGGCCAGGTCGACCGGATCCTGGCCAGCGCTTCGCTGCCCGCTCCGGTCGTCTCCGCCCCCAACCCGGCCGCCGCCACCACCATGGCCGCGGCCAGGCTGGGCGGGCCCGCGCCCGTCCCGTCAGCGGCCCTCTCCATGGTGCTCACCTCGCTGACGATGCAGCCGAGGACGGCCGCGGCGGCGTCGCTGTCCTTTAAGGTCGCGAACTACAAAGGCCTTGGCTTCGACGCCTGCACCGCGCCGAGCGCCGCCTACATGAAGACCTGGCTCCGGAGGTCACCGTACCGGGCGGTCGGCGTCTATATCGGGGGCTCGGATGAGGCCTGTGCCCAGCCCAACCTGACCCGCAAGTGGCTCGCGGCCGAGGCGGCGGCGGGCTGGCACTTCATGCCCATGTACGTTGGCCCGCAGGCAGAGTTCGGCGAGCTTGGCATCCATCCGGGCCACCAGGGCCGCGCCGCGGCCAACGACGCGGTCACGCAGGCCGAGCGGCTCGGTTTGGGAGCAGGTACTCCGCTCTACTACGACATGGAGGCCTATTCCCCCGGGGAGAACGGGAAAGCCATGCGGTTCCTGTCGTCATGGTCGTCGAGAATTCGTGCCCTTGGGTATTCTTCCGGGGTTTACAGCAGTTCATCCGCGGCGGTCACCTCGCTCGCGCGGGCGTACTCGACTCGCCGGTACGCCCAGCCCAACGTCATCTTCGACGCCCTGTGGAACGGAGAGAGGAACACCGCCGACCCGGTCCTGGCGGCCAAGGATTGGGCCAATCACCACCGGGTGCATCAGTTCGCTGGAAATGTCGTGCAGTCCTACGGCGGGGACCCGATGAGCATCGACCAGGACTACCTCAACGTGAAACTGTCCAGGTCCGACCCGCCTTCGTACGTGGACGACGCGAGTAGCGCCCATGTCTTCCACCGGCGGACCGGCGGCAGGCTCGTGCGCAAGTGACAAGCAAACGCCCCGGCCTGCCGGCTTTCGCCGGGCAGGCCGGGGCAGATGATGCTGGGCGTCAGTTGCCGATGACGCTGGAGGGCTTGCGCCACTCGATCGTCGGCAGCATGGCCTCGGCGCGGACCCGGTGGGCGTACCGCTTGGTGATCTCGAACAGCGACTCGATCAGCGTGTCGGACAGCAGGTGCGGTTCGAGCCCGAGCCCGACCAGCCCGGTGTGCACCACGTTGTAGTGGTGGTTCTCCAGCTCCACCCGGGGGTTGTCGACGTGCTCGACCCGGACCGCGTCCGGGCTCGCGGCCACGATCGTGTCCGCGATCTGCCGCAGCGACATGAACTCGGTGATCTGGTTGAACACCCGGAACTCGCCCTTGTCGGCCGGGTTTTCACAGGCCAGCTGGATGCACCGGACCGTGTCACGGATCTCGATGATGCCGCGGGTCTGGGTGCCGTTGCCGTAGATGGTCAGCGGCTTGCCGAGCACCGACTGGATGACGAAGCGGTTCAGCACCGTGCCGAACACCGCGTCGTAGTCAAACCGGGTCGCCAGCCGGTCGTCCCGGGCGGTCTCCGGGGTCTGCTGGCCGTAGACCACGCCCTGGTTCAGGTCGGTCGCGCGGATGCCCCAGATCCGGCAGGCGAACTCGATGTTGTGGCTGTCGTGCACCTTCGAGAGGTGGTAGAACGAGCCGGGCCGCTTGGGGAACAGGACCCGGTCCCGGCGGCCCTTGTGCTCGACGTCGAGCCAGCCCTCCTCGATGTCGATGTTGGGCGTGCCGTACTCACCCATCGTGCCCAGCTTGACCAGGTGGATTTCCGGGTTGATCTCAGCGATCGCGTACAGCACGTTCAGGTTGCCGACCACGTTGTTGGTCTGCGTGTAGACAGCATGCTTACGGTCCACCATCGAGTACGGCGCCGCGCGCTGCTCGGCGAAGTGGACGATCGCGTCCGGGGCGAAGTCTTTGACGATGTGATACGTGAAGTCCGCATCGGTCAGGTCGCCCACGTAACTGCCGATGGTCTTGCCGGTCAGCTCACGCCACACGGCCGTGCGTACCTTCAGCGACTCGATCGGTACCAGGCTGTCCACGCCCATCTCGTGGTCGTACCCCCGCCGCGCGAAGTTGTCCGCCACGGCCACGTCATGACCGACCTCCGACAGGTGGAGCGCCGTCGGCCAGCCTAGGTAGCCGTCCCCGCCCAACACCAGCACCTTCATGAACTCGCTCCTGCCTTGTCCGTAGCTATCGTTGATTTATACCTGACCTTGGTTGATAACGGCATTCGAACCGCCTGAGTAATACCGCAGCGCCGTCGCGGGCATCGCCTCGCGCGGAAGGCGAGCCACCGACCTGGCGGAAGGCGAGCCACTGACCTGGAGGACCACGTAACCACGTCTCCACAGGCTCCCGTACTGTATACCTGTCCTACTGACACAGAATCTCTTTTTGCCATACCCACCTGCAGCCAAGGACGTCCATGACCGTGGTATCGCCCAAGATGACCGAAGCCGCTTGGGGGATGCTCCCCAGCCCACTGCGGCGAAAGCTGCGCACCGGGGGAGGCCGGCGCCTGGTTCGCTTCGCACCCGCGGCGGTGCTGGCCCTGTGCGCCACCCAGCTGACCTACTTCATCCTGCAGATCGCGCACGTCACGGGCGGGATCGCCGGCGCGGCCGGATGGCTGGCCGGCGCGGCCGTGAGCTACGTGGTCAGCCGGTGGGCCTGGGAGCGCAAGGGCCGGCCGAATCTGCTGAAGGAGACGCTGCCGTTCTGGCTGATCTCCCTCTGCGTCGGGGTCGTCCTGACCCTCACCAGCAAGGCCGCCTACGCGGAGGCGCACGATCTCGGCCTGCACGGCGCCAAGAAGGTGCTGTTCGCCCAGGGCCTGTATCTGGCGGCTAACTGTGCGACCTTCGTCATCAGGTTCCTGATCTTCCACTACGTGCTCTTCGCCGATCGCGGATCCGGCGGTTCCGGCGAGCAAGCCGACCGGGCCAGGTCGGCCGCGGGCCCCGTGCCCGCTGTGGCGAGCCCGTCGGCCAGCGGGTCACCCGGTGAGCCCGCCTCGGGCCGGCGCACGCCGCCGACTACCCGGCGCTGACGCTCGCGCCACCAGGTCCCGACCACCACCCGGGAGAATCTCAGCGCATAGAAGGCGTTGTTCCCCTTCTTGCTCTTGCCGACCGTGCGCCGGTGAATCGTGGCTGGCCGTTCCGCAACCCGGAACCCGTGCGTGATCACGCCGATCAGCAACTCGGCCGCCTGGTATTGCGGCTGCTCGAGCCGGACCGCCCCGGTCACCTCGGCGCGCATGGCCCGGAGCCCGAACGTCGTGTCGCTGATCCGCTGGCCGGTCAGCATGCTGATCGTGAGGGCGAAGACCCGCACCCCCAGCTTCCGCACCGGATCCTTGGTCTCCTCGCTGCCGAGCTTCCGCGATCCGGTCACGAAATCGGCCTGGCCGGCCAGGATCGGTGCCATCAGGCTGTCAATCTCGGCCGGGTTGTACTGGCCGTCGGCGTCGGTGGTCACGATGTAGCGGGCGCCGCCCTCCCGGGCGAGCCGGTAACCGAGCCGTAGTGCCGCGCCCTGACCCCGGTTGACCGGGACCTCACAGACCAGCGCCCCGCCCGCCTTAGCCTCCTTGGCCGTCGCGTCCACGGCGCCGTCGGAGATGACGATCGTCACCGCCTCCAGCCCGGCGACGGTGGCCGGGAGTGCCTCGACGACCGGGCCGATGGCGCCTTCCTCGTTGAAGGCGGCGATCACGATGGCGACCGGCGGCAGGCTGGTGGCCCGGTCGCCGAACTCATCGATGAACGCCCGGATGGCTTGGCCGTCGATGGCCTCGTCGTCGAGGTGGGCGGTCGTCACTTTGCTGCCTCCGAGAATTCTGGCCAGACCGTGGAGAGGCCGGACTTGAGGTCGAACGCGGGCGCGTAACCAAGCGCCCGCGCGGCGGAGATGTCCACGATGACGGCGGGCATCTCGCCCGGCTTCGGCGGAACGTACTCGACCGGGATGCCCGACCCGGTGACGCTGCGCGCCGCGTCCACCATGTCGTTCACCGGCACCGACTCGCCGGCACCGAGGATAAGCGGCCCGCTGTAGCCGGCCCGCCAGGCCGCGAACAGCCCGGCCACGACGTCGTCGACGTGGACCAGGTCACGGACCTGGGTCCCGTCGCCGTAGACCTGCACCCCGGTGCCGTCACGCGCCGCGCGCATGAGGCGCGGGATGAAGCTGTCCTTCTCCTGCATGCCGGGACCGTAAACATTGGAGAACCGCAGCGAGCACCCGGTCATGCCGTAGCAGGACGCGTACGCGCCGATCAGCATCTCGGCGGCGGCCTTGGTTGCGCCGTAGGGGGTGAGCGGGCGGAGCGGGATCTGCTCGTCGATGGTGACGCTGCCGACGTTTCCGGTCACGGCGTTGGTCGAGGCAAACAGGAACGTGCCGACGCCGCGGCTGCGCGCTTGCTCCAGAAGCGCCGCCGTGACGTCGACGTTGACCCGGTAGGTGGCCGCCGGATCCTCGATCGACTGGAGCACCCGGGTCAGCGCGGCCAGATGGATGATGACGTCGGTGCCGGGGCGCACGGCCTCGGCCACAACCAGCGGATCGCACAGGTCTCCGATGACCATGCGAACCCGCCCGCTGCCCGCGTCGTCGCCGCGGGGCACCTCGCCGGGGAACGCCCGTTTGTCGGCCACCGTGACGTCGGCACCGTCATCGAGCAGCGCGCGCACCACGCGCCGCCCAATGAAGCCGGACCCGCCGGTCACGAGCACCCGGGGAGGACTGACCGCCCTCATCGACACCCCATTCACATGACTTGCCATAAGCACCTGTCGTCCGGGTCTAGCGGTCCGGCATGCGACGATCCTGAGAGAGAGATTCGAAAAGGCTGAACGTCTCCCAGATGCGCTGCCGTGAGCCCTGGCTGGCTCGCGCTCGTCCGCGGCGTGGCCGGCCGCGGATGCGCCTCGCCAGTGTATCGGCGGACCTGGCGGCGTTCGCCGGGAACGTCAACTGGTTTGCGCTGGTCATGTGGTGGCCTTTGGCGAGATGGCGGACCGGTGGTGGCCGGGTGTGATTGCCGGGACGGCAGACATGCGCTCGCCGCCCGTGATTGGCTCATCCCTGCGAAGCGTCTGCAACCGCTGAAAAGTTACTGGCCGAGGAGGTGATGGGCTGGTGCCGTGGTCCAGTGACGCGCCGGCTGGCCCGCGGACGGCCGAAGAGGAGTCGTACCGGATACTGCGCTCCCGCATCGACCTGTCCCGCCTGCCCGTCCACAGCCGTGATGTCACGGAGCGGGTCATCTACGCGACCGCGGACTTCGATTACGCGACCGACCTGGTGTGCGACGAGGAAGGGCTGGCGACCGCCGTGGCCGCGCTCGCGGCGGGAGCCCCCGTCGTCGCCGACGCGGTCATGGTCGCGGCCGGGATAACCGGCTGCCCGGTTATTTGCAAGATCGGCGAGCCGCTGACCACCCGCCTGGCCCGCACGGCCAGCATCTCCGCGGCAGCGGCGGCGGTCCGGCTGGCATTCGGCGAGGTGGGCCCGGGGGCGGTGTGGGTGGTTGGCTGCTCGCCCGCGGCGCTCACCGAGATCCTGACCCGGGGGGTGGAGCCGGCCTTCGTCGTCGGCGTGCCCAGCGGGTTCGTCGGCGCCGCGGAGGCGAAGGACGCGCTGCGGGCCAGCGGGATCCGCTCGGTGAGTAACGTATCCGAGAAGGGTGGCGCGGCCGTTGCCGTGGCGGCGCTCGAGGCGTTGCTTGGCGCGGCTATGCGCGTCAGCGGGTCGCGGGTCGGCGTGAGCGACGGAACCACCACGTGACCAGGGCGCGCGCGGGCGCCAGAGGGCGGCGATGAACGACCATTCCTATTCGGATGAGCAGCGGGCTGCCGTCTACCGGGTCATCGAGGAGCGCCGGGACGTCCGCCGCGGCTTCCGGCCGGATCCGATCCCGCCCGAGGTGCTGACCCGGGTGATCGCCGCCGCGCACCATGCTCCGTCGGTCGGCTTCTCGCAGCCCTGGGACTTCATCGTGATCACCGACCGGCCGAGGCGGGAGCGGATCAAGGCACTGGCCGACCGGGGCCGGGCCGACTACGCGGCCTCGCTGCCCGGCACCCGGGCGATGGCCTTCGACCGGCTGAAGACCGAGGCGATCCTGGAGACGCCGGTCAACATCGCGGTGACCTGCGATCCGACCCGCGGCGGACGCCACACGCTGGGCCGGCACAGCCAGCCCCAGACCGCCGCCTACTCCAGCGTGCTCGCGGTCGCCAACCTGTGGCTCGCCGCGCGCGCCGAGGGCCTGGGCGTCGGCTGGGTGAGCTTTTTCGGTGAGCGGGAGCTGGCCGCCGAGCTCGGCCTGCCGCCCCACCTCGAGGTGGTGGCCTACCTGTGCCTTGGCCAGGTCACGGAGTTCACGCCGGAGCCCGAGCTGGCCGCGGCCGGCTGGGCCCGGAGGCGGCCGCTGGCCTGGTCGGTGCACGCCGACGAGTACGGTCACCGGGGGCTGCCGGGACAGGGCACCACGAGCCTGCTCGACGACGTGCGCACCGCGATCGAGCCGCTGGACCCCGACGCCATGGCCACTGCCCGGGAGCGGCTTGACCGGATGACCAAGCCGCAGGGCTCGCTCGGTGCGCTTGAGGACGTGTCGGTACGCCTGGCTGGCCTGGCCGGCTGCTGCCCTCCGCCCATGCCGGAGCCGGCCGCGGTCGCGGTCTTCGCTGCCGACCATGGGGTGCACGCGCAGGGCGTCACGCCATGGCCGCAGGAGGTCACGGCGCAGATGGTGGCCAACTTCCTGGCTGGCGGCGCGGTCGTCAACGCGTTCGCCGCGCAGGCGGGAGCCGAGGTCGTGGTGGTGGACGTGGGAGTCCGCGCCGAGCTGGAGCACGTCCCCGGGCTGCTCCCGCGCAAGATCGCGCCCGGCACCGCGGACTTCACCGCCGGCCCGGCGATGACCAGGGCGCAGGCCGAGGCCGCGATCACGGTCGGGATAGAGGTAGCCCGCGACCTGGTGGCAGCGGGCAACAGGTGCCTGCTCACCGGGGACATGGGGATCGCCAACACGACGGCCTCGGCCGCGCTCGTCTGCGCGTTCACCGGCCGCGACCCGGCCGAGGCGACCGGCCGCGGCACCGGAATCGACGACGCCACCTTCGCCAGGAAGGTGGACGTGGTGCGCCGCGGGCTGGCCGCCCGTCAGCCGGACGCGGCCGATCCGGTTGGGGTGCTCGCGGCGTTCGGCGGGTTCGAGCATGCCGCGCTGGCCGGCTTCATCACCGCCGCGGCCGCCCTGCGCGTCCCGGTGATCCTGGACGGCATGATCGCCGGTGCCGCCGCCCTGGCCGCCGCCGCACTGGCCCCAGGCGCGACCGACTGCTGCCTGGCTGGGCACCGGAGCGCCGAGCCCGGGCATGCGGCTACCCTCGAGCATCTGGGGCTGAGGCCGCTCATCGAGCTTGAGCTGCGGCTGGGCGAGGGCACCGGCGCCCTGCTGGCGCTGCCGATCGCGGCCAGTGCGGTGCGGGCGCTGCGGGAGGTCGCGACGTTTGACTCCGCAGGGGTGACCGACAAAGGCTGATTTGCCCCCGGGGGCGGCCCCCGGCCCCGGACCCGGGGACCGGCAGGCCAGAGGCCCCCGGACCCGCTGGGCGGCCCCTCGCCGCCACCCCTGGCCTGATCAGAAGGAGTGCGGAGTTAGATGGCCGGCACCGATCACGCGCCGTACCTGCTGGCCCTGCGGCTAGCGGGCCGCCGCGTGGCCATCATCGGCGGCGGCACGGTCGCGAGCCGGAGGATCCCGGCGCTGCTGGACTCCGGAGCCGACGTGGTCGTCATCTCGCCGGAGCTGAGTCCGCTGCTGCGCGAGTTCGCGGCGGCCGGCCGGATCCGCTGGATCCAGCGCGGCTACGCCCACGGTGACTGCGCGGGCGCATGGCTGGTCGGGGCCTGCTCAAGTGACCCCGGCGTCAACTCGGCCGTCGCCGGTGAGGCCGACGCCGCGGGGATCTGGTGCGTGCGGGCCGACGACGCGGCCGCCTCCCGCGCCTGGACCCCGGCCGCCGGGCAGGCCGGGGACGTCCGGGTCGGTGTCCTGAGCGGCGACCCGCGGCACAGCACGGAGGTCAGGGACGCGATCGTCGGCGGGCTGACCTCGGGCGAGATCGCGCCTCGCGGCGGGACGACGCGCCGCGGCACCGTGGCGCTGGTCGGCGGCGGGCCCGGCGATCCCGGGCTGATCACCGTTCGCGGCCGTCAGCTGCTCGCCGAGGCGGACGTCGTCATCACCGACCGGCTCGCGCCGCGGTCGTTGCTCGCCGAGCTTGCCCCCGACGTCGAGATCGTGAACGCGGCCAAGGTTCCCCGGGGTGCGGCCGTGCCGCAGGAGCACATCAACGCGCTGCTGATCGAGAACGCCCGGGCCGGCCGGTTCGTGGTCCGGCTGAAGGGCGGCGATCCGTTCATTTTCGGCCGCGGCGGCGAAGAGGTCCTCGCCTGCCTGCGGGCCGGAATCGCGGTCACGGTCGTCCCGGGCATCTCGAGCATCTCCGGTGTGCCCGGCGCGGCGGGCGTGCCGCTGACCCATCGCGGGATCGCGCAGGAATTCCATGTCGTATCCGCGCACGTCGCGCCTGGTGACGAGCGGTCCACGGTGGACTGGCGGGCGCTGGCTTCGTCCGCCGCCACGCTGGTACTGCTGATGGCTACCGAGCACTTGCCGGACATAGCCGACACTCTGATCAGGTACGGACGTAATCCCCGCACTCCCGTTTCTGTTATCGCGAACGGTACCCTGCCCTCGCAGCGCACAATTAACGCAAGACTGGATACGGTAGCCCGCGATTGCGCCAGGGTCGGCTTGCGGCCCCCCGCGGTCGTGGTGGTGGGAGAAGTCGTGACCATCTCCGAGCAGATCTCCGAGATTTGCGGAGGCCTGGCAGGAGTACCGCCGTGGGGGACATTCGTGCCCGCAGGCGCGGGCCAGAGCGGGGAGCAGGTGATATCTGCTGCACGGGGAAGTGGACCGAATGAGGGGGGAGGCTCAGGGACCGGCAGCCCGCCGACGTCCCGAGCCGTCCCCGATGACTGAGGGACCGGGCGTGACCGAAGCGTCGGTGCCGCCCGGCCGCATGCCCCGCCCGCTGCCAGACCCGGCCTTGGAGCGCCCCGCGAACCCGCCGCCGCCCTACGAAGAGGTCGAGCCGCATGTGCGGGTGGACGGCCGCAGGCTGGAGTCGGCGCTGCTCGCACTCAGGCACGCGATCGTCGAGGCGCCGCTGCACCTGGAGGCTCCCGGGGCCGACGGGGCGCGCGCCGAACGGCGGAAGCTGCTCAGCCAGATTGATGACTACTTGCTCCCGCGGCTGCGCCAGTCCGGCGCACCGGTCCTGGTGGCGCTGGTCGGTTCCACCGGCGCGGGCAAGTCGACCCTCATGAACAGCCTGGTCGGTGCGCAGGTCAGCAACACCGGCACCCGCCGGCCGACGACGAACAGCCCGGTGCTGGCCTGCCATCCCGGTGACGCCCGGTGGTTCGCCGAGAACGTCTTCCTGCCCACCCTGCCCCGGGTGCGGCAGCAGGGCCTGGCCATGCCGGGCCGGGACGGGCTTCTGGTGCTGGCCGAGAACGAGGGCATGCCCGAGGGCGTGGCCTTGCTGGACACGCCCGATATCGACTCCGTCGTGCAGGCGCACCGCGAGTTCGCGCACCAGTTCCTCGACGCCTCCGACCTGTGGCTGTTCATGACCAGCGCCAGCCGATACGCGGACGCCGCGGTCTGGGAATTGCTGCAGCAGGCCAAGGAGCGGGACGCGGCGCTGGCCATCGTGCTCTCCCGGGTGGAGCCCGCGTCGGCCCAGCAGCTCAGCGCGCATTTCGACGCGATGCTGGAGGCCAACGGCCTGGCCGGGGTGCGGCGTTTCGTGATCGTCGAGACCGTGATCACCGACGGCAAGCTGCCGCCCGAAGTTTCCGGGCCGGTCCGCAAGTGGCTCGACGAGACGTCGGAGCAGCAGGAGCGGCGGGTCACGGTGCTGACCCAGACCATGTCGGGCGTGCTGGACACGTTCCGCACCAGGGTTCCCGCGCTGGCCGAGCAGGTGGAGACCCAGCTGAGGTTGCGCGGCGAGCTGCGCTCGCAGGCCGACGGCTGCTACCGGGCCGGGCTGGCCGAGTTCGACGAGGCGACCAGCAACGGCTCGCTGCTGCGTGGCGAGATCCTGGCCCGCTGGCAGGACTTCACCGGCACCGGGGACCTGCTGCGCATGCTGCAGGTACGCCGCAGCGGCCGGCCGGCCAGCCGCCCGCGCAAGCGGCAGATGCCGGCCCGGGCCAAGGCGCTGAAGGCCGCCCTGCGTGGCGGGCTTGAGACGCTGGTTGTTTCGCTGGCCGACCGGGCCGCCGAGGACACGGTCGCCACCTGGCAGCAGCACGACGCGGGGACCGCCCTGGTCAAGGAGTTCACCGCCGAGAGCGCCGCGGGCCAGGCGGACAGCGTCGCCTTCGACCTGGCCGACGACCTGGACTTCATCCCGTCCGCCCCGGCCGGTGCCGAACCATCCGAACCCGGGCTGGCCAGCGCGGCCGCGCTGGCGCGATCATCACCGGATCTGGCCACCCGCTCGGCGCGAGTCATCGGCGAATGGCAAGATCACGTGATGCAGCTCGTCAAGGCGGAGAACGTGACCAAGCGGTCGGTGGCCCGCGTCGTCTCGTTCGATGAGGAATCGCTCGCGCTGGTGCTCACGATCGGCATGCTCGGGTATGGCGCCCGCGACGCGGCGGTCAGCGAGGTCGCCAGCGCCGTCCCGCAGCGCCTGCTCAGCTCGCTGTTCGGTGCGGGCCAGCTGCGCGACCTCGGCGCCCGGGCCCGGCTGGACCTGCGTGACCGGATCAGCCTGCTGTTCGACGAGGAGCTGCAGCGGTTCGCCTCGATCGTCAACGCCTCGGGCGCGCCGGACGGCGAGGCCGCTGGCGCGCTGCGCGAGGCCGCCGATTACCTCGAGGTGGCCCGGTGACCGTCGGCGGGCCACCGTGGCCGATCCTCGGCGGGCAGCCGGAGTCCGAGAAGTCGGCCGCGGCGACGGCCGGGCCGGAGCTCGCTGATGCGGCCCTGGCCGCGCCGCCCAAGGCCGGGCCCGCCATCCCGCCCAAGGCCGGGTCCTCCGACCCATTCCGGGCCGGGCCGGCGGCCGCGACCCGGGCTGGGTCCACCGTGCCGCCCGCCGCGCCGCCCCGGGCCGGGTCCGCCCTGCCACCCTGGGAGCAGCAGGCGGCGGACGGGTCGTCACAGCCCGGCCTGGTCGAGACCGCGCCCGCCGCGCCGGTGAGCTTGTCGGCCAGGCTCACCGCGCTGACCCGGCTCATTCAGATCGCGAGTGCCCGCACCGGCAGCGGGTTCCCCGAGACCGTGGTCCAGGACGCCGAGGAACTGGTCGAGCGGGCCGGCGAGCGGCTGCGGCTGTCGGCCGGCCATACGGTCGTGGCCCTGGCCGGCGGCACCGGCAGCGGCAAGTCCTCGATCTTCAACTACCTGGCCGGCGCTGACTTCTCGGCGGTCGGGGTGACCCGGCCGGTAACCAGGGACGCCCATGCCTGTGTCTGGGGCGCGTCCGGCT
>Ga0335073_10003841_pt1 | contig 20974 bp, 20 predicted proteins | sample Lox_Sample_22_FD_207093 | JGI IMG/M metagenome (GOLD analysis project Ga0335073, IMG submission 207093) | Soil microbial communities from Loxahatchee National Wildlife Refuge, Florida, United States - Lox_Sample_2.2 | ecosystem: Environmental > Terrestrial > Soil > Wetlands | place: USA...
ACACCGTTTATGATCTGGACGATAATGACCTACGGCCTCTTATTTTATGAAAACTCAACTGTAGAACCATGTCACTGACGATTGTTTGCAGGCGTACCCTCCCCTCCACCTCCATATTCTCCTCCGAATACAACTCCTGGCACAAGGCTGCCAGGAGTTGCATCTCCTCAAGCCCTGTCGGAATTTAATAGTCCTGCGAGCATGATCTCACCTTTCACCAACCCGGATGGTAGACAAGGCTCTTTAAGCATGATGTCCTTGGGTGGTATCTCGTCTCAGCCAACTCCCGCTTTCCCTCCACCACCACTATCGTCTCGTGATCGCTCTGGGTCACGAAACAGGCCAGATGGACAAAGATCACTGTTCAATCTGTCTGCGTTGACATCCAGGAACAAACCAGCTGACCGCTCATCTACACCTAATGCTATGGATGCTCTCCGTCAGAGTACGAACGAAGCTCTCGCTGGCTCGTGGGGTGTGCCAGCAGCAACAACTGCTCAATTGCTTGCTCAAAGGTATAGAAACTTCACGCGTTTAGGTATCATTGCTCACCTGATGATAGACGGCATGCTGGTACTGCTTCCAATCGATCTTCCTTGTGGATACCACCGGAAGTCATGTGTGAAGCTCCTTCGTCACGTCGCTCAGCATCGACGGGAGCAATTAGCAATCAAAGCGACGCTACTTCACAATGGGAACCTGGAATGCCTCTTCCACCTCCACCTCCAGGTCCTCCACCAAGTGATTCACGCTCGTCAAGTCTCTCGAGGGAAACGTCGGGACCATCAGGTCGCTCTGTATCTGGCGATCATGCTGGCTCCTCGGTTCCCATCTTGTCTGCACCCACGAGAAGACCGCCACCTCAGCGAGGTACAAAACTAGAACCGGTTCCTCCCACTCCTGCCGATTGGTCGGAGTTCGGTCAACTTTCTCCATTGCCTGCGTTCATGAGAAATAGCAGTCACTCTAGAGAAAGATCCAATAGTCCGCTACCGTTGAGAATTGATACATCCGGCACTCAGGGAAAACCCGCCATTCCACCGAAAGAAGTAATTCCGGAATCTTCGTCAGTGCAACCACTAAGCTCGTCTTCGGCTTCTGCTCCCCCTACAGAAACAAGTGCCAAAGGCATCCGCGAAAGACGAAGTGAGAGTCGAGCGGCCAAGGACAGAATGGTCGTTAGCGGTGAAAATTCAGATCAAAACCAAGTCTCTCAACAGTCGTCTTCAGAAGCAGCTTCGGCAATGCCAGCGGACCTCGTACTTACTCCACCTAGCTCAGGTATCAGCCGACAAGGAGCAGTAAAGAAATTACGATCGTCTATGTCGCCAGGTCTTCCAAAGTCAATAAACCTTAGGAAGAAGGTTGCCGGTGTCGAGACGACTTCTACTCCTCCTTTCTCGCCTGGATTTGATGCTCTTCAGCCAACGTCATCGCTCGATCAAGACGTATCTGCAGGATTGCCTCCAAAAGCTCTTCCAACACCACCACCACAAAGAATTAGCACTGATTACGTTTCATCACCTGCAACACAGTCCACAGACTCAAAAACTACACAACGACCCGAGTCCACCGAGCGGGACAATAATACTTCACTCGGCAGCAACACGCCACAATTTCCTTCCGAGCAGGACGCATTTGCCGAATCGTGTTTGGAGAGGCACAAACGATTCATCGAACAAGAGCGTGTTGCGGTAACCGATCAAAAGAAACTGGAGCTGTTCGCTGAGTTCATCGTTAATGAATCTCGACTACGGCGTGATCACTACTCGGCTGCTTTCTCAGCCATGGGCGCGGATGTCTTTGAGCTCACGAGAGATCTTTGGAAGTCATACCAGACCAGTCCAACTAGTCTTGCCAAACTTTCCACTGCACCGGAGTCACTCGTGAATGGTCGGAAAGATTCAATAGATTCATCGGCCGTAGGCACTAGCCCTGTCTCACGATCCAACTTCACACCTAGAACAGAGTCTGAATCTCCATCCGACGTTGGTGCCTCTGCTGGAGCGAGAGAGAGCGGGTTCTGGAATGCATACCAACCTGTGCTTTCTCCAATACCTAGCATGAATGTCAGTAGCCTCCCAGACGATGAAAATTCCCGAGGCAGACCATCGAGTCGATGGTGGGAGTCCAGTGGCTCCCGTAGTGCTGGTGGAGGTCAGAAATTGGAGAGAAGTACACGTGAATCGAAATATATGGGCGTCCCTCGAGAGGCTCGAGTAACTCTGCAGTGGGATGCTGAGCCACAAGCACAAGGACAAGCGGACAAGCCTCAATCTGCGGAGAAGGTTGAGTATCCTCCTGAAAAAGTAGGGTGGCATGGAGATGGCGCAGGAGACTCATCTTCCATTTCTCAGAACCCGTTCTGGCGACATTCGGCTCCAAATACTCCTGACCCTCACAAAGTTGATGTCTCTCGTCTCGTCACTTTACCACCTCCATATCCTCGACATTATCCAGCAATTAAGAATAATCATCCGGACCTTGCATCTGTACGGGCAATCCTACGGTCGCTGTCAGATCTTAGCGAAGTTTCAATGACAAAGGATGCATTTCGAAACAAGAGCGCTCAGCAACAAGAACAGCTCGCAGAGGAAGCGGCTGATCGCCGTCGTCAGATGCGACATAACATTCAAGAACAACTGGAATTGGGTCAAATGAGCTTTGCAACCGCGGCCGATGCCGAAGCACAGTTCAACAATAACGAAGCCATAATTTCGCAGCAAGCTGTTCAGCGTGAGTTCGATGCCTTTCAGCCTGAAGTTATGTCTCCACTCCACGCATTGCTGTCAGAACGCATCACGAAATCCACTGCCAGCATCGCTCAGCTCCAAATCGGTCTTGCGAGCTTGGCCGAAGACCCATCGAAGAACCAACCGCAAGAAGAAGGCGACGAGCTACCCGAGGTGCTGGAGAAGCTCAACCTCCTCAAGTGGCTCTTCGACACCCGCGAGACGCTGCACCGCGAGCTGTTCGAGCTGGAGAACGAGCGCAGCGACCGGTACCGCGAGGTCGTTATGGCGCCGCTGCACCGCGCGGCAGGCCAAGACGACAAGATGGCGGAGGCGGAGTCGTTCTTCCTGGCGGACGCGCAGGAGCGGCGGCAGGCCTACATCGGCGGGCGGCTCAAGCGGTGGGAGGAGTTCGCGGCCGTGATCGAGGAGCAGGTGACGCTCGCCATCGACAACCAGCTCAACGCGTTCTGGGACATCGCGCCGGGCCTGCTAGCCGTCGTGCAGAAGGTGCCTGACGACCTCAAGGCCTTCGACATGCACGTGCCGCAGTCGGAGCTCGACGACGTCCCCAGCTACGTCGACTTCCCGCTGCAGTACTTGTACAGCTTGCTTGGCCACACCGAGAAAGCTACCTACCAGTTCATCGAGAGCCAGATCAACCTCATGTGCCTGCTGCATGAGGCCATGACCGGCGTCATGGTGGCGAGGTTGGCTTCCCTCGAGAACCAGAGGTGCGTCGAGGGCGAGGAAAAGCAGCTTGTGAGAGAGGAGATGCAGGAGATTAGAAAGGCCGAAGAGGAGCGGCTAACCATGGATTTGAAGGAGCGAGTAAATACTTTGGAAGCGCAATGGAAAGATGGGTTGGGTAGAGGCTTGGCCGATTGCAAAGCGAGAGTTGAGGCGTTCTTAAAGGAGCAGGGTGGATGGGACGAATCTGATGGTGATTAGAGATTAATTTTCATACGGATTCGATACCCCGGGGCTTTCATTCAGTGGATCAATTTGGCTGGATTGGAATACAGGAGTTTTAATGCGGGACACGATGATGGAGTAAGGTCTCGTGCAGAGTATTAGTATTATCATTACACTTCGATTCTGCTGTGGATATTGCATCTAAATTTTCAATTCCTAGAGTTCGTTCCTATTCCACTTCACTTTAACATTTCTTCTATGCCTCCCAGTATCTGAACTTCTACACTTGAGTTTCAGCAGGCACAGGCATAAGAAAGTCCAGTTTCCTCCATTTCGCTTCGTAGCGTAGACGTTTGAACATACACAGCCAGCTGTTCTGAGTCTGTGACTTGGTGGCATTTTAATTCCCAGCGTAGTCCTTCTCTGAAGCGTATTCATCTTGACAATCAAGTCGGCATCCGTTCTTTATCAGGTGAACTCTTCGTTGATATGGCTGTTCCGCATTCGTAATACAAATCCGGACCTCTGGCGAGATATCGTGTTTGACATGCTGCCAGCGCTTTCAGCTATTGTCGACGTGTCTCTTAATCTGCTGAGTTGTTGCAGAATGACCTTAACTCGCAAAGAGCGTATCTTCTTCTCGGAGATACTCGCCCGCATCTGCCTGTCTGAAGACCACTACATCAGTCGGGCCTATCCTCCTCGCCTCAGCAGTGCTCCTTGCGGTAATGCCAAAACCCAAGGCCATATCGTTCATGCTATACACAACGACGCCTTGATGCTCCGGACAATCCTCACTCCATCTCCCAACGTGCGCCTTGACAATATTGCCTCCGTACAGGAACGGCATCTCACCGTTTGCCTTGACCCACACCTTGTATCTCGCGTGCGGCGCAATAACATCCAGCGCTGTGACGTGCAGCCGGAACTTGCCAGTCTTTGTGAACTTGCCAAGGCAGGTGCCCAGCGAGAGAAGTGCGTCGCGCGAGACGGAGGTAGCTAGGTTGGCCAGAGAGGTCCGCACGTAGTAGACTCGGGAGTTTTGGATGCGGAAAACGTGAGGGTCTTGTGGGTTGTCGATGAGGTGTTTGAGAGATTGGCCGGTGTAATTGGCGAGCTTCTCAAAAAGAGTTTTGGTCTCAGGTTCGGTAAGAGACCGCATCTTAACTAATAAGTTGACGGAGGGTTTGCTGGACGATTGTTGGAGGTGAGGTTAATGAACGGCTGTCAAATTTTGTGTGGGGTTTTTTTGGCTCAAAATTTTTCGAAAATGGAAAGCTCCGACTTCTCACTCCGCAACTTCACGTTCTTCCACCTACTTCCCATTACGAAGACTTGTTTTCATGATTCTGAGCCTCTCAATCCTTAGAATACGCTTAATGATCTAATGGCTCAGTATCCTCCAGCGAAAAGACGAAGAGTCTCTCCGCCAGACTCAGATAATGCCGATACTAGCGGAGATAATACTCTACAGAGTTTTGCGACGAATGCCGCCAAATGGAACTTGGAACAGGATTATGAGCAGCGTCCGCGCAAGTTGAAGAGCAAAGAAAACACCAGACTTCCGATCAAAACAGCAGATGGCTGGATACCACAAGAAGCGGCCGCTGAACCTGACAACGAAGATGTCGACAGTTTCCTAGAATCGGATGAGGATGAGCTACCAGATGCCGACGAGGGCCTAGAGGAAGAAGAAGACAAACCAAAGATTTCGTCAAAACAGCAGATCTTTGAAGCCAAAGAAGAGCTGGCTCGTCTTGCAGGATTAATAAATGAGGATCCTGAAGAGCACGTTGGATGTCTAAAGAAAATGGCACAGTTCACATCATCCGAAAATATCACAGTTCGTAAACTTTGTCTGGTTGCCCAATGCCAGGTATACAAAGATATTATCCCAAGCTATAGGATTCGTCCCCGAGAAGATGACTCGAAGGAGAAAATTTCCAAGGATGTGCGTAAGCTACGAAATTACGAGCAAATCATGGTCAGCGCCTACCAAAATTACATCAAGGAGCTCGAGAAACTGTCGAAAGGTGTGATAACGAATACAAACAATGTGACAACCGGACTGGCGTCGGTTGCAGTCTCCTGCGCATGTAACCTGCTCTTGGCTGTGCCACATTTCAACTTTCGAGGAGATCTTATCAAAATTGCCGTTTCACAGATCAACTCCAACCGTCCAGACGAAATCTTCGACAGGTGCATTGACACATTCCAAGCACTATTCGAGAATGACGATGAAGGTCATACATCTTTGGATGCTGTCTCGCAAATCACGAAGATAATAAAGGCCAAGGGATACAATGTGAGAGAAGAAGTTCTAAACACATTCTTACACCTACGGCTGTTGTCTGAGTTCTCTGCCAAAGGCTCTCAACATAGCATCAACAGAGACGAGAATGCGTCCCCCAGAGAAAAGGTTAAGAAGCAGAAAGAGAAGCGCGAGTTTCGCACCAAGAAAGTACGAAAGATGATGCGTGAAAACAAAGCTATTGAGAAGGAAATGCGTGAAGCAGACGCCGTAGTGGGCCATGAAGAACGTGACAAAGCGCAAGCAGAGATGCTAAAGATGGTATTTGCAACGTACTTTCGAATTCTCAAGGCCCAGACCTCGCATCTTATGGGAGCAGTCCTCGAAGGTCTTGCAAAATACTCGCACCTCATTAACCAGGATTTCTTCGGTGACATTCTGGAAGCATTGAAGGACTTGATCAAGTCCAGTACAAATCCTGAAGAGATTGACGCGGACGATGCAGGAGATAGGTCTAGAGATTCTACCCGCGAGTCGCTTCTCTGTACCATCACCGCTTTTGCTTTACTCGAAGGCCAAGATGCAAGCTCTGCTGCAAACACCCTCCATCTCGACCTCAACTTTTTCATTACGCACCTTTACCGAACGCTATTTCCAGCCGCGACGAATGCAGATATCGAGCTCAGTTCCAAATCGCGACGCTTAACCAATTCGTCAAAAAACTCAACGGCAGCTCCATCAAAAGTCAACATTCAGACCACGGCGGTACTGCTCCTACGCTCGCTTTCCTCAACACTTCTTCCTCCAACAGCATTGCGATCCGTACCACCAACACGCATTGCCGCATTCACAAAGCAGCTCATGACAGCCGCGTTGCAACTCCCAGAGAAGTCCTGCGTCGCCGTACTCTCACTACTCCATCAAGTGGCCAAGATCCACGGGCGCAAAGTTAGGGCGCTATGGTACACGGAAGAAAGGAGAGGAGACGGGGTGTTTGATCCGCTACGAGAAGAATATGAGGGTAGCAATCCGTTCGCGACCACGATTTGGGAAGGTGAACTTCTGAGGCTGCATTACAGCCCAAAAGTTAGAGACGCTGTCAAGGAGATCAACAAGGCCATTCTAGGCGTCTAGTTCGAGCTACTGTCTACAGTTGGAGAACAGCACTGTAGAGTTTCATTTTCAAAGTTGTCACAATGCCTGGCCAGACCTCCGTCTGCTACCCCTTACGTTGACAAATTGGACACGGAATCCAAGGTAGACAAGGCGGAGAGACCAATTGTACGAAATCCCGATGCAGGGTCAAAAGCTTGTTCTGTTATCGAACCCGGACGAAATGCGCAATTCGTCCGTTGGCTTTGGTGATTTCTGATCGGCCTACGAACACGATATGTAATCTGTTTCGAGTACAAATAACAATTAAAGCGTCTGCCCAAGTTCATCCGTCTCCATTGTTCTTCTATCTGCAACATCTTTATTTTCTTGTCCGATAATACTCCCGAGTATGAAGGATTGTAGAGACTTTCGCTTGTGTGCGGCCGAAATGCCACTATCAATTGATCCGTCGGCGAGATGTTTGAGCCGCCTCTGACTGAGATCAGATCGGATTAGACCAACGGGAGCGCCAGCATTTCCCTGCATAGAAATAATTAGGGAAATGTCGGAGAAGCGAATTTGTATTGTTTGAGCTTGCGTCGGCATATGATGCCTGAGCTTTACGCTTTCGTGGCATCTTTCGTCGCGCAGCCGAGTAACCACTATTTAGACTGTCTCGAGTTCGGCTTCAACTATATCCTCAAATAACTCGATTCCACTCTTCTCCTCAGCTTCAATTGACTTTATCTCGTCTACCCACTCACAAAACCGAAAACAGGATGGCGACCCTTGTCGTACCAAAAGAATACGGGTAAGTCTCACCACTCGCCCGGACGCACCTGAAGCACAGCTAACGCGGCGCGACGCAGCTACGTCCTCCTCACGGCAACGGGCACCTTCTTCCTCTCGGTGTGGCACGGCCTGCGCGTCGGCGGGTTCCGCGGCAAAGCCAAGATCCCGTACCCGCAGCAGTACGCGTCGGCGGAGCAAATCACGTCGGCGGAGACGGACGACCGCAAGAAGGCGCTGTACCTCTTCAACTGCGCGCAGCGCGCCCACTACAACTTCCTCGAGAACTACGTGATCGCGCTGCCCGCGCTGCTGGTCGGTGGCTTGAGCTATCCGCGCGCCGCGGCGGCGTTCGGCCTCGTCTGGAGTGTCGGTCGCACGCTGTACGCCATCGGCTACACCGATCCAGCAAAGGAGAAGGGTAGTGGTCGCCATCGCGGTGGGATTCACTACATCGGAGTGCTTGGCTTGATTAGCTTGGTTGCGAAGACGGCATACGACTTGCTTATGAGTTAAGCAGGTGTTAAGGTTGTGCTCCCCGTGAAGCAGGTTCACTCAAGTGCTCGCTTGTGAGTGGGAGTAACATTGGAATGGTCTTGAAGGTAATGGCAGTCACCGTCAAGGGAGAATGGCCTTCTGTAGCATTACTAGGTTTTCGGGCTCGAATCTGATTATGGTCTTCACTTCTTCATCGCCGCCAGCAAGCAGTGATTGACTCCAATTCAACCAATTGACCAGTCGGATGGCAATTTTAACCTCATTTCATCATATTCATAGCAGATGCATGCAGTTCGGTAACATTCCGGCCCTTGATGCTATGATCCCAGAGCCTGCAGCGATAGCTTCAGCCACTGTTCCCGACATCATGGTCTGGTATCAGCAGTCAGCACTATCTACATTTCGGTTGGCAGAGTAAATGGAACGACTGCTATACCCAGAGATCTTCCGCAATTAGCCAACATCTTTCCAAGCCTCGTTTGCATGTAAGCTTCTGATCCACCATCGGAAGGCTACCCCTCCGCTCCCAGCTCCATTGCGGGGCAGCAGCTTTCTGGAATATCCTAGGTCCAAATTATCCTCTATTTCCGTAGCCAGACCTAATAGCTGGAGTACTTTTGCCGAGAACATTGCAGCATACATTCGTACCCACTCCGCTCCCCCTCGTCTTCACCTCCTCCCAATTGGATGATCATCGAACGCACTCTGACGTTAGAAGCCACTCGTGTCAGAGTCCGCAATCGGCTCAATAGCCTTCTGGAAAACAGGCCTGTCCCATCCGAGTCGTATGGCCCTGACAAAGTGAAAGCTGGGTGAGCCCACTAGAGAGCCATACCGGCCCGTTAATGTGATGTGATGAAGATCCGGGGCCAAGTATAAAATCACGACAGCTTTCCCCGCGCGTGTGAAGTTATCTGTTGCGACTTTGCTGCAAAACACCACTCCACACACATAAACGTTCAATTACACGCGCCTTGCCGATTGCTGTGCCCACCGAAAACACTACATCCCTCTGTCGCAGGTACATAAGCTAGCTCTCAATTCTGAGGTACCGAATAAAAATCATGGCCGACGACTTGAAAGTGCCTGACTTCGACGACCTCCCTGAGGTCAAGGGCATGCCAAAAGGCTGCGCCTGGGGAGTCTTTGACAAAGGTGGAAAAAAGGACGTGTACGGCACTCTGAATCTGCTGACACCCAAGGTGGTTCGCGAGGCGGTAGCAGAAGTCAAGGAGGGCGTTTCGGTGTCGCTGAAGTAAGCCCGTCTCGTATTTTCCTCACGGTTGGCGGCATCCGGAGCCTTTTTCGTTTGTCGGTTGAGCATCGAAGACAAAGCTGACACTCTATTTCTGCAGCTGGCCAATCGGCGCCATCAACACGCCTGGCTTCGGTCGGAAGGGATTGGTGCACAAGGTGATGGATTTCATGGACTCTCCGTTCGCGATCCACGGCTTCGACGACGAGGTCGAGTTCAACACGCAGTGCAGCAGCCAGTGGGACTCGCTGTGCCACTTCCACCACCAGGCCACGGCGACGGCGTACAACGGCGCGAAGCCGACGCTGGCGGCGCTGGAGCAGCACTTCGGCAGCGAGGACCACGCACAGGAGCTGCCGACGCTGAACCACTGGCACAAGCGCGGCGGGCTGGTGGGCCGCGGCGTGCTGATCGACTACAAGCGATACGCCGACGCGCATGGCATCGCGTACTCGCCGTTCTCCGACAAGCGCATCACCGTCGCCGAGCTCGAGGCTGTGGCCAAGGAGCAGGGCGTCACCTTCAAGCAGGGCGACATCATCATCGTGCGCTCCGGCTTCACCGAGGCGCTGACTGGCCTGTCGGGCGAGAAGCAGGAGGAGGCCTTGGGAACGCACCAAACGTGCGGCGTCGAAGGCACTCCCGAGGCCGCCAAATGGTTCTGGAACAAGCATTTTGCGGCCGTTGCAGGCGATGCCATCGCTTTCGAGACCGTCCCACCCATTGTCGACGGGAAACCAGCCGGTATTAACAGTCTCGGTACGTTTCGCTTTGCTTGATTCTTTTTCCGAGCACCTTACTCCGCAAAATCGATGCTAACTTGAAATAGTCCTGCACCAGTACTTCCTCGGTCTGTTTGGCTTGCCAATTGGTGAACTGTGGGATCTGAAGGCTCTGTCGGAGCAGTGTGCCAAGAGTAAGAAGTGGTCCTTCCTGCTGACATCTTCTCCGCTCAATGTTTACGGCTCCATCGGCTCACCACCAAACGCTCTCGCAATATTTTAAGATACCATGGCCACCCGTGCCTGTATCGTTGTTGACCAGGATGGTGATTTCCGGGTATTTGAGCAGAACTTAGAGAATGCAAATGTGTTGATATGAAGAATCGGCTCGTTATTCCCAAGCATGTAATATCTGCATGTTTGTCTCCACTCAGTAAGTGGATGTATTGTGAACATGTCGTAAACATGTCATTCATGCTTAAGCACCGCTTTCTCCAAAATAGTCGCATCAAGTCAGTCTCGTAGAATGCCCATAATCACGACTTCAGTCTCTTCACCGGCCCTTCTTTCCATTACCTCTCCTCTCCATCTTCAAAGCTTCCTGCTGACTAGGTAATGGTGCTCTATTTCTTCTGCGAGGATCTGTGACTGCTCCGTCATCGGGAACGGTTTCAGGCGATATGTGGGCCTGCGAGCGTGGGTCGAGTGCGAGATGCGGTGGTGACTGTTGCTGCAAGCCAATGGAAGGAGGTGGCGGAGGTGTGGATGCGAAGCCAGAAGTGGGAAGCTGTGTGCCTGGAACCCAGAAGGCCGGAGGTGCAGCAGATGGTACAAATGGATTCGATAAAGGAGGAGGCGGTGGTGGATGACCAGAAAGGAGTTGTTGTGGCGGAGGTGGAGCAAATGATGCTTGACCTATGAGCGGCGTGTAAGCGAAAACTTTCGTTTGTACAACTGTGCCTGCAGAGGAGATAATGAAGAATGGTGACTGGAGCGGCGTTGGGTGGTTCTGTGAGACGGATTAAATAGACGAGAAGGAGATGTAGTACCTGCTATAGCTGGAGGCGGAAAAGTTGATCCACCTCCAGAAGGTGGAGGTGGGAGCTGGGTGAATAGCTCAGCTAGCCTCGAGACATCGACTTTGCTTAGATCAAGAGCTGGCATGCCAGGTAAGGCACCAGGAGGTAGAGAAGGCAAAACGGGAGGAGCGGCGACACCTCCAATACCAGGAAGTAGGGACGGAAGACCATTGGCGACATCTTGTGTAGGCGCTGCCTGTACGAGACCTGGCAAGCCTGGAAATATTGGTGCCGAAGCTTTGGATGGCATCTTCTGATCGACAAGGCCCTCAGCTTCGTCGAGAGCTTCCTGCTCTTCATCTTCCTTTGCCTGACGCGCCATACCCTCACGGCTGTATGTTCCTCGAGCTTGAGCTGCCTCTTGTCCAATATGATATCGGTCATTGACCCAAGTCTCTTCTCCTGGCCGTGCGCGTGTCCAGAAACGAGTGATGCGATCGTTAGAACCACTGGCGAGGATGTGACCGAGAGGATGCCATGCCAGACTCCAAATCGTTCCATTGGGCGGTTCGTGAGCGTACGGGATTGAGTGAGCAGGGTAAATGTTTTGCGCCGGCGTCTTCGGGTCGCTGGTGTCGTACGGTGACTTTGTAGCTTCCATTCCTGGCGGAAGATTTTGCTCGTCAAGAAGATAGTGATTGAGACAACCTTGGTGGCCACCCGTAGAGATAAGATTGCGATGAACAGGATGCCATATCAAGGAGGTCACGTCGTGTTCATGACCGCGAAGGATGAAGACGTCTCGCATCATACGAATGTCAAAGATTCTAGTGAGGCGATCACGACCACAGGTCGCGAGCATGATACCTTGTGATGGTTCGAAGACAGTACGAGAGATTTGCTGTTTGCTCGAGGAGATGGTTGTCAGGCAATGTCCGTTACGAGGATCCCACAACTTGACGGTATTGTCTTTGGATCCAGATACTACCAGACCTTTCCTTGGATGCCAGTCTACGCAACGGACTTCCCATGAATGACCACTCAAAGTAACCTCGTCGCGACCTTGTGCAAAGTCAAAGACCTTTAATGTGGCATCATCACTTCCGGTGACAAATTTAACATCAGTGGGAGCAAAAGCCAATCCTCGAATGCCGCTACCTTTGTCGTGGGCTTGAATCTCCTTGACATTGTTAAAATTCGGCTGCCAGTACTTCACAATACCTTCTTGATCACCCGATATCAACCAGTCTTCATAGTGAGAGTATGTTGCGGTGCGAATGGCGTGTTCGTGGGCTTGCATGATGGTCTCAAAGTTGAAAGCCATACCATTCCAAAGGGTAAACTCGCCACTAGAGGACGCGGTGAGTAGACGTCGTCCCTCTGGTGTCCAGAGCACGACGTTAATTGGATACTTCACCTTATTGAGTGACGAATGGAGAAAGGTAGTAGGGACGGTGTCGGCGGCGACAGTCGGTCGAGCGATCGGAGGGAGCATCTGTACGGATTGTAAGCACATTCGAATATTCTCAACGCGGTGAAATTCACTTACATCCACTATGTAGCTTGGGCTAGGTCGCTCTGCTTCAAACCCTCTCTTTCGCTTCCATCTAGGACCAGCATTGCGTATCCACTGTACCATTGAGCTTCCGTGATCCGTAACAGGCCCTATACGACGTTGTGAGTAGCCGGCGTAACCGACTATAGAAGAGCGATAGCTGGCGAAACTGTGTTGACTGGAAAATGAAGAATCGAGTGACTGACTTCGTGGCCTTGGCTTTGTCGGGTCAAAGGCATTGCTAAACTGATACTGAGGCTGGTAGCCTCCTTGAGCTTCCATCGTGAAATTGAGGTGGTAGTCGACTGCGCTGTTGAATCGAAGGCGCAACCAACGGAGATTGAGGTTAGGAGTTGTCAAATGTATCTAGAGTGATACGTTGATGTCAAAGGAAGGCCCGCCGGCGAGAGTCCTGGCTGTAGACAAGCTGGCAAGATACTGCCGTCCAGGTTGAAGTTTCGTAGCACTGATTGCGAATGCCGATGAAGCTCTAAATGCGAGGTAGTCGCAGCTCAGAAGCGAACGCGTCGGGTGGCTTGCATGCAGTTTATCCGTGCGCCAGACCACACCGTGAAGGTATTCGCGACGTGACAGTTTTCTTATGCGACGTTCGATCAAAATTTCAGTTCTTCTCTGAGGATATATTTGTAGTCTCTTTGGAGAAGATTTCGATGGATGAGAATTGTCTGGAGTGAGGTTGATGTTTTAGAAGCTGTTGTTTTGGTCGAGTGAACTTTTGAAAATGGAGCTTGTATTTCGACGACGGAAGGCGCAAGGTTTGGCGGGGGTCCGCTAAGCTAGGCCATGGGTGCCCCCAATCATTCGCTGGCCGTCGAGCCTGCACGCTGAGCTCAACCGTCCGTAAATCCTGCCCGCAAGCTGCATGAAGTACAAGGAACAGTCACACCCAACAAACATTCCATGGCTACTGTCTTCTCTGCTCCAGATCTTTTACAATCCCTCCTTTATCAACTGTTCTTAACTTTCTCAGTTTGCCTGGACAACACAAACATTCGAGCGTCGCATTTCTGTCTCTGTATTGCCCCTCGTATGTGTCTTCGAACCTCTGCACTCCACCCCGCTACGTACGGTAACATCGTTCCACCCACTTTTTTATATCTTCATCATCTTGGAACTCTCCGGTTCTAGCCGACAATTGACGTTTTACAGCATCCATCGCTATTCCTTTGAAATCCTCCATACTCAGAGCCTCGAGCTCTCGCTCCTCCTGCAATTGCCTCGAGTATGGCATCCTCAACCGTTAACGGCAGCCTCACCATGGAGACTCACTCAGACCACACGAGTTTAGCTACTCACAAGAGAAGCGACTCTCCTGAGATCGTTCCCAAGACTCCAATACCTTCACAAGGAACCTCCAAAGTCCGTGCCAAGAAGTACAAGCACATATACACCATCCACTCCCAAACGAAACCTTCCCCGCTCACTTATCAAGATGTGGAAAGCACCCCGAATTTCTGGGGTTTCAGGAATCTTCTCGTCTTGATGCTAATCGCGTCGAATTTGCGATTGATAATCGAGAACTTTCGGAAATATGGTGTACTAGTCTCTTTCAGCACATGGGGACTGAGCAACCACGATCTGTGGACAGGCTTCTGGCTATACGTCTCCATACCCATCCACCTGTGTGTGGCATATCTTATCGAGTGTGGAGCTGCGTGGCAGGCAAAGAAAGCACTTGGCTGGATCAAGAGAGGAGAATCCAAAGGCAACGACCGTAGCCAGCGTCAGCGTGAGAACTTCCGTACATGGTGGTATCTGATTGCACTCGCACACGGCATCAACGCCACTCTCAACCTTGTCATTACAACTTCGGTCGTCTACTCGTCCATCTTTCATCCTGGCATTGGTACTATCTGCGAACTTCACGCCGTCATCGTCTGGCTGAAAGTATGTTCATATGCCTTCACCAACCGTGATCTTCGCGACATGTATCTAGCTCCCGACGGTCAACAGTCACTTCCAGAACTCTACAAATCATGTCCATATCCGCAAAACATCACCTTTCACAACCTGCTGTACTACTGGTGGGCACCTACTCTCGTATATCAACCCGTCTACCCACGATCAGAGGGCATCAGGTGGTCCTTTGTGTTTAAGAGATTCACTGAAACGATCTTGCTCTGTATAGTGATCTGGATCGCAACGGCACAGTATGCCGCACCACTACTACAGAACTCACTCGATCATATTGCAACCATGAACCTGGTATCTATAGTTGAACGGATACTAAAGCTCAGTACCATCTCTCTATTTTGCTGGCTCGCCGGTTTCTACGCTCTATTCCAATCGTTCCTGAATGGACTTGCCGAGTTGATGACTTTTGGAGACCGTCAATTCTACGGCGATTGGTGGAACAGCACGAGCATCCGCGTCTACTGGACATCTTGGAACAAGCCCGTCTACCATTTCATGAAGCGTCATATCTACGCACCTATGGTTGGTCGAGGTATGCCACCAGTGGTGGCTCAGATTATCGTCTTCGTTTTTTCGGGCATACTGCACGAGTTGCTAGTTGGTGTGCCCACGCATAACATTCTAGGTGAGTTAGTGTCTCCTTCTGAAGTATACCAAGCGACATCTATCTCGCAACGACCAAATTGCATCTAGCGATAGAAGTGGGAACTAATTAGACTTATAGGCGTGGCGATGTTGGGAATGCTATGGCAAATACCGCTCATCGCCATAACCGATTTCGTGCTACGTCAAGAGACTTACGGTGGTAAAGTCATCGGAAATTGCGTCTTCTGGCTCACATTTTGTATCGTTGGGCAACCACTCGCTGCGTTGCTCTACTTCTTTAGCTGGCAGGTAAAATATGGGGCCTTGAAGGGTCAGCTCGAGAGTGATGCGCGCTAAGAGCGAAAGCCCAATGTATGGATAGGATTTTGGGAGATTTGGTTAAGCATATGTGTCATATCTTGTCAACAGCCCCGGATGGATGACGAGATGTAGCGAAATTATGTAAATTCACTAAGTTGTATCACGACTCAAAGCAGAATATAGAGATGCTTGCGCGTGCTATTCGTTGACAAGTGTAATGTTCGAAGTCAGTTTACAATGCTCAACGCCACTTCGTCTTCAGAGCTAGATGCATATACGCCCTGGTAATGAAGCATTGAAGCTCGTATCACAGCCTTGTTGACTTTCTAAGTATATCGACGCAAAGTCGCGATCAGCAGATGGTGGACTGAGTAGTTGACCGGTTGAAGGCAGCCAAGCATGTCGAGATCCTTGACAAACGTGGTATGATTCAAAAATGTAGCCATGGTCATTTCAGAAGTAGTCCAGGTATCATTGGCAGCATCGTTCTTGTCCGTGCATTCAAGGCGGTCAAAGTCAGTGCGGTTTGGCAGGGTGTTTCTTTCAACTCCGCGACTGAGAGTGACATACGATACGGTAACTACAAACCCTCATCACCAAAACAATTCGCAACTCACACACACGTGTAGACGCCAAAGGGGATCGGCCAAAGTCACCCTAGTGACCATACACGCAGAACTTGGCCGTACGTAGCCTAGTAAGCGGGACATAACCCAGTCACCAAGGTCTCGGCGCATAATTGTAACCGGCGGCACAACGAGTACGGAGTATGCCCGCCATTGTGAGGCAGTGCTGGAATACGAGAAAGCCTCGCTTCTTAACTTAACTCACCCGTCGAACATCAGTATCACCCGTGCATAAGCTTGAAGAGTAAAATCTAACTTCACTCCCTATTTTTATTCGTTGTAAGGCTGTGGATTTCCTTTCTCATCTCCTCACAATGCCTTCCATTTGTTGTTTCGACTTGTAGCTGGTCTGCAGGTGACGCGACGCTGCGTCTGTACTTGAAGAGCTTGGTATCTGACACCGAGATATGATCCCATATGGCGTCTACAAATCCAAATCCACCTCGTAATGAGGTCGAAGACATCCAGTTGCCCACTGAGTGGCCTATTATTCCCGTCTTGATCGTCGATCACAGCCAAAACTCGTCAGCTGAACCATATACAACAAACGCGGCTGACTTGCACTCCCTCGCAGACTCCAATCTGTCGAGTAATCCCTCACGTATCGAGACTGACCAGCGGCCAACGCTCAGTAGCAATGCGAGCGCCAGTACAAAAGTATCTCCCTCGCCGTTGCTCATTCGGCCTGTCTCGCCATCATCACCATTACAGGAGGACTGGAGCCTTCGAGATAGGTCTTTCGAGATGGGACCCATAAGTCCTCAATGGACAGCTTTATCAGATGGAGCGCTTTCGCCGCAGTGGGAGAAGCAACAACAGAAACGTAGTTCTTCTAGCGGATCAATCCTCAAAGAACCCAAATGCACCGTTTATCACATCTACCAGCAGAAAAGCCGCCGACACTACATCGCAACGACCAAGCTTCGACCGAAGAAGAAGTGGAGGTGGTGTTGGTCCAAAGGTGGTGGTGGCTGCGGCTTGTTCCGCCGTAAGGCTAGGATCTCAGAGAAGGAGCAAGCTGAGGCGATAGAAAAAGGCCTCATGTCAGCAACGAGTAACGCTGGCATTGAATTGCCAGAGGAGCGATGGGACACCGTGGACTTCCCACCTGAGTACACAACCGGCAAGCAACCAGAAGAGGAAGAAGAAGAAGGATACTTTTGGCACCAGCCCTTTGGCCTCAAGAAGAGGAAACTCAAGAAAGTGCGCACGTTCCGAAAAGGAGTAACTAAAAAGAACAGCACCATACTAGCTGAGATTCCCGGTGTCTGGTTCTGGAAGAGATGGGACATTATATGGCGCGAATCAGACGAGAACGCCGGGAGACTCCAACACGCCGCGAAGAGTTGGTCGATACCAACCGAGCAAGGCAAGTTGAGCATCAACTCAGAGAACTCCAAAGACAAAAAGAAGAAGAAAAAGAACGGCAAGCTACCGGTGGATCCTTCAAAACTGACGCAACTCAAATGGGCCAGCCCATTGAGCAAGAAAACGCGGCAATACACCTTCACGCACGGCCCGCTCACCTTCCACTGGAAAGGCACGTCGACGGTGCAATCAACGCGGGCCTTCAAGGCATGGTGCCGCTACAACCACCTCAAGCTGGTGGCGGAGATCCCGTCGCCGGCACCCGCCGCCCGCAGCAGCGACGCCAAAGCACCCGCGTCGCCGCCACTGCCCACCCACCACACCCTGGTGCTGGCCTCGTACGTGTCGGACGCGAACCCCAACAAGCCCGGCACGCTGACTCTGCGCGACGACGCGATCGCGAGCGTGTGGCGGGCGTTCATCGCGCCGTGGGAGGGCACGACAGGAGCAGGAGCAGGAGCAGCAGCGACGCCGCTGGACGGGCAGCACGGCAACGTGTTTGCGTACGGGGCGGGCGGCGGCGGTGGTGCGGACGACGGCGATGTCAAGGACAGCCGCTTCTGGGATGCCATTGTGGCGACGGGCCTCTGCATGATCTTTGGCGAGTGGCAGAAGCGCGAGACCATCCGCCAGATCATTCAGGCGCTTGCGTCGGGGGCGGGCTCGGCGTGAGCGGAGGGGTGGAGAGCGCTCCTATGTGATACTATATACCCCTTTGTGACGTTTTGCGGTTGGATTGAATTGAGCGGGTGGCAACGTCTGTTTGAGCGTTTGGATGCAACCGTTAATTGGATTTGACGCGGGTTCGGTCTATCTATCGCTATAGCCATAGAGAATGACTATTTTTAACGCTTCAACGCGCACGACAGCCGATCAAGCCATCACCTGCGTCGTTATGCGCCCATCAAAGCGCCACTCCCTAAAGACCAATCAATGCACTCAGGATCCACCGTATCTCTGGTCGTCAAAGGACGTGGCTTTGGCATCATGTCGATAGCTGGGAAGGCCAACGATGTTGTCGGCCCGGCACACCTCGCAAACCACGACTGTGCTCCAAATTCGATAATGACGGCGAAGAATGGCAAAGTTAACACAAGTGCGGTGAAGAGTATTCGTAGCAGTTCACAGTCCAATTCTAATCGTACATATTCAGAGACCTTATGTAAAAGTCAACGTAAATAAATAAGGAGATGCTCAATTCTCTATAATAAAAGCTGAGAAATGGGTCAATTGAGCTCTCCACTCTTGCCGCCTTTGCCAGCGCCATACGAGATGGAACAACACACATTAGCAATAGCCAAAAGTATGGAGGCGGTTTGCCAAAGGTCCTAATTTCCCGTGTCAAGACAAATCAAATTTTTAAGCGCCCTGGCTCACTTTACTCTCACATAGATCGCAACTTCAGGAGACGCGTTCTCACCCCTATTGTTGTGCAGCGCTCCTCTAACCTGAGCCAGAGGTTCTTAAAACTCACAGTGATCGGACACAGGTAATAGGTATAACAAAGATCTAAGACGAGTTTACGAAATTTACTCTGACTGCGATCAAATCTCTTCCCTCACAGCTCCTACCACAGAATTTGCCTACTCCAATTCCTGATGGAATCGTCATTCGGCCTGGTTGACTCCTCTCTGCTTGAGAAGATCGACGGACTGTTTGCGTGTAATGCTGGGGATTATGTCGATCTCCCTCAGCTAGTTGTGGTGGGCCAACAGTCCAGCGGCAAGAGCTCCGTCTTGGAGGGTTTGACTGGGCTACCTTTTCCAAGAGATAGCGGGTTGTGCACTCGCTTCGCCACCCAGATCACCTTTCGGAGAGCAATTACGTCAAAGATTGCGGCATCGATCATTCCTGCCAAGGACAGTTCCGATGAACACCAAGAAAAGATGAGAGATTGGGGTAAGAAGGAGCTTGGAAGTCTTGATGTGGCTTCTTTCGCCGGTATTATGGCCGAGGTATTTACCCCAAACAGTGAAGATACCTTACGTTCCACTAATTGAGAAAGGTTATTAATGTCATGGGAGTCGGGCCTGCCAAAGGCACTGCGCAATCAGCCTTTTCCAAAGATGTACTTGTGCTTGAGATTGCTGGTCCATCACAGGAGCACTTCAGCGTCATTGATGTGCCAGGAACATTCAAAAGAACGACGCAGGGTTTGACTACAAAAGATGACATAGCACTTGTGGACAATATGGTCCAAGGCTATATGGCGAACCCAAGATCTGTGATGCTCGTTGTCGTACCATGCAACGCCGATATTGCCACGCAAGAAGTCGTCGAACTGGCGGAAGACCTTGATCCAGATGGGGACAGAACCCTAGGTATTTTGACAAAGCCGGATCTGGTCGACAAAGGTGCGGAAAACGATGTTATCAAGCTCATTGAGGGTAAACAACACCGATTGAAGCTGGGTTGGCATCTACTGCGCAACCCGGGTCAGGCGGAGCTTCTTGACCAAACGAAGACTCGTAACGCTATTGAAGAGGCCTTTTTTAACCAAGTCGGTCCATGGAATACATTGGATAAGGAGAAAGTCGGTGTTAAGTCCCTAAGATGCCGGTTGCAGGAAATTTTGGCCATTCATATTCGTCGCGAGTTCCCGAAGGTGAGGAGTAACATACTATTCTAAAAAGCGAAGCTAAGAACATAAAGGTTAAAGATGAGATTGATCAAAGGCTACGAATAGCGGGCGAGAAGCTCAATTCACTTGGACCGAAGCGACAGACTCCGTTTGAACAGATCCAGTTCCTCATGGATATCTCCCTCCGTTTTCAGGAGATCGCTGCGTGCGCTTCGCGTGCAGACTATGGACGTACGGAGTTCTTTAGGAAGGACGAGAACCTCCGTCTTGCAACCGCAACCGTCAATCGAGGAAAAACTTTCGCCAATGCAATGTCCGAGAATGGGCATGACTTTGAGTTCAAACCCTCAGAAGACATGAAAGACGTTGAAGACATAGATGAGCTAGATTTCAACGTCATAACTATCATGATGGATGATGATACGACTGTCGCGGTCAGACACGTCCAAGATCATCCAGACATACGCGGCGTTGTTCAACAGAGCAGCGCCACATCTAAGCCGCGTAAGCAGAATATTCTGGTTTGGTTGAAATCAGTCTATCGCCAATCGCGAGGGTTTGAACTTGGAACCTTCGCCTCATCCATCTTAGTCGTGGCGATGCAACAGCAGGCTCGGAAATGGCAAGATATAGCGTTGGGATATATCAATGACGTGATCAGTCTGGTCCATTCATTCGTGCTTGCGTTGCTAGAGTATATCGTACCGAACCAATGTGTGCGAAGAGG